>Ga0209190_1001317_pt1 | contig 17370 bp, 16 predicted proteins | sample M_140205_XF_Meta_FD_187315 | JGI IMG/M metagenome (GOLD analysis project Ga0209190, IMG submission 187315) | Freshwater microbial communities from Lake Montjoie, Canada to study carbon cycling - M_140205_XF_MetaG (SPAdes) (version 2) | ecosystem: Environmental > Aquatic > Freshwater > Lake... | reverse complement strand
CCACTATCTTCAATAATCGCGTACATGGGGCGTTGAGTGTACATCAAAGTGGGGAATTCGCCAACTGCCGTAGAGGTTGGGCTTTCAGGCGCCTTTGCGCCTCGCGCATTGTCTCTTCCCGTTTGCAGAATGCGACGCGCAACCAGCGCCGATCTGGGCGCGCTGGGTCATAAAAAGCACTCGCCGGAATCGTGGCGACCCCCGCTTTGACCAACGCTTTCGCGGCGGCGACATCGTCCGAGAATCCAGCAGCAACAGCATCGACCAAGATGAAATAGGAACCTTCAGGGTGGACGCAAGAAAAACCAACCTCTTGCAAAATCTCCAACATCGTCTCACGGCGCCGGGAATAATCCCGTCGGAGTTCTTGAAGATATGAATCATCATCGCACACAGAATTGAGCGCATCCGCTGCAGCGCGTTGCAACGGCGTCGCAGCACAGAAAGTTAGAAACTGATGCGCGGATCGAATTGCATTCGTGATTTCCGCTGGGGCGATCGCCCATCCAATTTTCCAACCTGTCATCGAGAAGGTTTTTCCAAGACTTCCCAAGATCACTGTTCGCTCGCGCATTCCTGCAAGCTGCGAGATTGAACGGTGCGATCGTGCATATGTAATTGCGTCATACACCTCGTCGGAAAGGACGAGTGCGTTGAACTCTTTGGCGAGTGACGCGACGATTTGATATTCGGCCTCGTCAAACATTCGACCAGTTGGATTATGTGGGGAATTGAAAATGATTGCGCGTGTGCGTTTGGAAAATGCAGGACGCAAGAGAGCATCGGTGATGCGAAAGTCAGGACCGTTCAATTGCACTCTGCGCGCAGTTGCGCTAGACATTGCAACGCATGCGGCATAGGAGTCATACGAAGGATCAAGAAGAACAATTTCGTCGCCAGGATTGCACAACCCAAGAAGAACTGCGGCGATCGCTTCTGTGCAGCCTGCCGTCACGGTGATTTCGCGCTCGGGATCCGCCACGAAGCCGCAGAATCTTTCGGTGTAACGGCTGATCGCACGATTTGTTTCTGGCAATCCAAAGGCGCGTGCATACTGGCCGAATCCACTGTCAATCGCTCGCTTTGCGGCATCTTTTACGAAATCTGGGCCATCGAAATCTGGAAAACCCTGCCCGAGATTGACGGCTTTGTGCGCGACCGCCAATCGACTCATCGTGCTGAAGATGGATTCTCCAAATGGGGCGAGTCGGGTGCTGGTGTGCTGGATGATCTCTGTCATGTTGCGGGCTCTCTCTTCGTCATCAAGTGTGCGGTGGACATCTATGCCAATGGTCTGCGATGATAGAGGCGTGCCCGCACCCCCCACCGCCAATACCAAAGTTCTTGTCAGCGAAATTTATTCAGACGAGGATGTCTTTGCTCTGAATAAGGTGGCCGGGATGGTGACTCAGCCTGGGATCGGGCATCTCAATGACAGCCTGATGAACGGGATCTTTGCCAAAGAGCGCATTGCGCTGACTCGACTTGGAACAGAACGAGATTATGGACTTCTGCATCGCTTGGATAGAGAAACGTCGGGAGTGATTCTTGTCGCGCGCACTGCAGATGCATATGACAAGATTCGCGGACAATTCGAAGCGCGCACAATTGAGAAAACATATCTCGCAATCGTTCGTGGGAGACTGCCAGGAGTTGAAGGATGCTGTCGGCAATCTCTCAGTGAAGTTCGCCGCGGAGATATGAAGATCAGCGTGCCATCGCCTCGTGGCGAGAGTGCGGTGACTCATTGGCGCGTGCTTGCTTCATCGAAAGAGATGGCAGTGGTTGCGTGTGCGATTGAAACTGGAAAACTCCATCAAATTCGCTCCCATATGGCATATCTCGGCGCACCGATCGAAGGAGATCGAGTTTATCGATCGTTGTTGCCACCAAATACCAGCGCGCTCCCCGCCAATCAACGACATCTGCCTCCGACGCTGAGATTGCACGCGTGGAGAATCGCATTTGCGCATCCAAAGAATGGCAAGCGCATTGAAGTCGAAGCACCGATCCCCCTGAACATATTAGAATTGATTGGACAATGTCTTTCTACCCAAGGCGTGAAAGGGCTGCCATCGATCCAAGCAATGCAGCGCATCACTGCGCAGATTGAAGGAGCACATTGGTGGACCAAAGCCAAAGTCAAAGCAAAATAGAAAGCGCGTTGCCCAAGCAAAAAAGATCGACAATTCACAATGTGATTCTTCGTGTGCTGAAGATCGCAGGGATTTGCTTGGGCACTTTCATTGCGTGTGGAGTGATCTTGTGGAATTGGCCGACGGGTTTTTATACGGTTGCAACTGCGCTTGGGCGTTTGAGTTCTGGGTTGCGGCTGGAGCAAATCATCGTGCGTGGAATTGCCACCCCGACGCTTGATGGCGGCAGTTCTGTTTCTTCTGATCCACTACAGCCTGATCGAACACCAATTTTGTTTCTGCACGGCTGGGGAACAAGCAAAGAAGCAATGATGAGCGAGATGAGGTGGTTTGTTTCTACGCGAAGAGTCATCGCCCCAGATATGCCTGGATTTGGCGCAAATATGTTGCAAGCGGATCAACCAGCACTTGATGGAGCTGGGTATGTGAAATGGATCGAAGACTTTCGCATCGCTGCAAATCTTGGGCGAGTTGATGTTGCAGGAGAATCGATGGGCGGCGCGCTTGCTGCCGCATATGCCGCTGCATATCCAGATTCTGTTCGGCGAGTGGTGCTGCAATCTGCGGCTGGGTTGGAGGCTCCCAAACTCAATGCGTTTATGCGTGATGTGGCCGCGGGGAAAAATCCACTCTTGATCGCCAATGGGTCAGACTTTGACCGTGTCATTGGACTCTGCTTTGCCAAACCTCCACCGATCCCCACACCTTTTAAAACTTTTCTCATCGACCGGTCGATCGCACATTTACCAAAGCAAAATGAGATGATCGTCGCACTTCAAGATTTTCTCATGCACGGCAACAGAGACATCTTGGGATCGATTCGTGCTCCGACACTGATCTTGTATGGAACCGCGGACAAAATCACCGATGCGTCGCTCTTGAATATCTATCGGGAGGGCATTCGAAACTCGACTGGAGTGTTGATCGAAGGCGCGGGGCACGTTATTGTTTATGACGCTCCGAAAGAAACGTTTCGCGCGATCAGTTCATTCTTGGATTCAGAATAGCTATAACCGATCGATCACGGCCGTTGCAAACTCTTTCGTGTTGAGCTTGCCGCCTAAGTCACGCGTCTTGCATCCTTCGACAAGCGCTCGGTCATAGGCAGTTCGAATGCGTGTGGCAATCGCAGCGAGCGATGGATCCGAATGTTTCTCAGCGATGTAATTGAGCATCATCACTGCGCTCATGGTGATTGCAAGCGGGTTGGCGACTCCTTTTCCTGCGATATCTGGAGCACTTCCGTGAACAGCTTCGAAGATTGCGCAGTGCTCGCCAAGATTTGCGCCAGGAACAACTCCCAGTCCACCGACAAGCCCTGCGCACAAATCGCTGATGACATCGCCGTAGAGATTTTCCATAAGCAGCACATCGAAGCGCGTTGGGTCTTGCACAAGACGCATACATGCCGCATCGATGATGAGTTCTTCATATTCGATCGATGGGAATTTACTTTCATGAACTTCTCGAGCGCACTTTATAAACATTCCGTCGGACAACTTCATAATGTTTGCTTTATGAAAAACAGAGACTTTCTTGCGATTGCGGTGGACTGCATATCGGAATGCGAATTCCGCAATTCGTAAACACGCAACACGAGTTGCAACCTTCAGACTTGTCACCACGCCGCTGGTAATCTCGTTTTCAATCCCCGCATACAAGCCTTCTGTATTTTCTCGGACAACGACAATGTCCACATTGTCGAAGCGTGTCTGCACACCATTGAGCGAACGAACTGGACGGACAGCGCCATACAAATCGAGGGTTTTTCGCATTGCGACATTGACAGAAGAAAAACCTCCACCCACTGGAGTCGTGCACGGACCTTTCAGCGCAACGCCGTGCTTGCGAATTGCTTCGATCGTCGCAATCGGCAGGAGATCTTTGCCCCCCGCTTCGAGCGCCGCAACTCCTGCCAAGCAATCGACCCAATCAATTGGGGCCTTTGCCGCAGCAAGAATTTCGCGGGCAGCGTGAGCGACCTCGGGACCGATTCCATCGCCAGGAACAAGAACAGCCGTGTATTTCATGAAGCGCAGACGATAGCACGCTCTTGCTGCTCAAGTATTGAAAAGGCTCCCATCAGCATTGAGCCGATGGGAGCCTGGAGGTTGCGAAACAGAAAAACCTGAACTAAAAACTGAATCCCCTCGAAATCAGCCCTTGGCTGGAATCGTCAACTTCATGCCGACCTTGAGCGTGCTTGGGTTCTCACCAATTACAGACTTGTTGGCATCGTAAATCTTCTTCCAGTTGGTGCGATTTCCATACGCCTTGTCGGAGATTGATGCGAGCGTTTCACCTGCGGTCACGACATGCTGGTTTTCGGCTGTCACTGTTGGCGCGGACGACTTGGTTGCAGAAGAAACTTTTGTGGATGAACTCCCTGACTTTGCTGGAAGATTGATCTTCTGACCAACTTTCAGATTCGATGCGCTCAAGCCTGGATTGACAGCAACGATTTCCTTCCACTTACTGGTGTCTTTGAACCAAGTGCCTGCAATCGCAGTCAGCGTGTCACCAGTTTCGACCGTGTAGACCGTGTACGAAGAAGTTTTTGCTTTCGCAGTCACTACTTTCTTCGCCGGCGTGGTTGGAGCGGTTGGGGCTGGAGCGGTTGGGGTTAGAGTTGGTGAGTTCTTCACAATTGCGCCTGAGGTTGTTGGTTGAACCTCAGATGGAAATGCTGGATTCTGAGTCACAACTGCTGGCGTTCCGATTGGACCACCTGTCGATGGCGCAAAGGCGGGACCAGTGGAAGCTGGCCATCCATTTGGATTCGCCGTCATGGTTCCGGCTGTAGTTCCAGTTGTATTGCCAGTTGCGGTACCGCCAATTTCCGGAAGAGCATTGCCCATTCCGTTGAGTGGCTGACCGTCAATAGCCGGTGTCATTGTGAGGGTTGGGCTCTCGATGACTTGTGGGGTTGAATCTGAAATCGGCTCTGTTGGCGTTGTTGGCGCCATAAAACCATAATAGATCCCTGCAAGTACGAATAAGCCTACGACAGAAAAAACGACAATCTTAGCTCCGCGAGTCATTGTTGGACCTCCATGTCCAGAATTTGAAAGAACCGTCCGTGAAAAGAAACTATGCCGGAGTGGGGTTGACGACCCCTCCGGAGCCTATGCGGGCAGTATCAGTTACTGGGTGATCTTCGCCTGAGACGAATGTCAAAGGAGCGGCGATCACGACAGAACTGACGGTACCAGCAAGCAGGCCAACGATGAATGTGAAGGCGAACGGCTGAATCGCCGGGCCTCCGTAGATGTAGAGCACACCTGCGCTCACCAGTGTTACTCCTCCAGTCATGATTGTTCGACTGAAGGTTTGATTGATCGCAGTGTTGACAATCTTCCAAGATGCAAACTGCCGTTTGCCCTTGATTTCTCGGATGCGATCGAGGATGACGATTGTGTCGTTCAATGAGTATCCAATGATCGTCAAAAGACCTGCAATAACATTGAGATCTATTCGAAAACCTTTTAGGAGAATCAAATTGGCAAACTCGGTTCCTTCGAGACGAAGGCTCAGCGACAAGGCACCCAGACAAACGACGATGTTAAAAGCAACCGCCACGATGGTTGCCAAGGAATATCGAAAGCTCGAGAACCTGAGCCAGATATACAGAATCATCCCGATCAAGCTGACAATGATCGCCATGATGGCGCTCGCTGCGAGATTGGCAGCGACGACTGGGGAGAAACTGCTGACTTGATCAAGGCTTAGTTTCGATGTGAATGCGGCCTGAACGAGTTGCCACTCGGGCTTTGCAACGACTCTATCCCATGTTGCAGCATCGACTTTCGTCAGGAGCGCTGAGGGTTCCGTGACCAAGATGACGATTGAGGTCCATCCCTTCTGCGCATTCGCAGGGTCGACTGCATGGAGTCCCAAGACCTGCGTTGGACGACCGCTGATGGATGTGAAGTCGGGTTGCTTTCGCATTCGAGCAATGCGGGCCTCGGCATCTTCAAGAGTGAGTGGCGGTTCGAGATTCTTAAGGACGATCGCAACTCCTCCAACGAAATCACGGGCGGAGGCTTTATTTGTTGGATCTCCAATTGAATCGCCAAGAATTTCACTCGTGATCGCCTGACTATGAGCGACACCTTCGGCATCATCGGAGCCAGTGAAGCGAACAGGCTTGCCAATGTCGAGCGACTCTTGGAAAGCACCCGCCACAGCAGCCAAAAGAGTTTCGGTTACGGTCTGACCAGAATCTAATTCGGCTGGATTCGAGACTTTAATCTGAAATCCAGTTGATCCGCCATCAGGAGTTGATTCTCCAACGGTCAGAACATTTGCGACACGGAGTTCTTGGATAACTGCGTCCGTCGATTTCTCGCCGATTTCATGAACTCGCCTTTCGACATCATCTCGATTCAACACAAGACGACCACCCGCAGATGCGACTTCGCCTGGAGCAGCTTTGCGTGTCATCAGGGTCATCGTCACTCCACCGCGGAACTCCGTTTCGAGCATTGCCCGACCCGAGGACAAACAGAGACCGATACAAATCACTGCGACTGCAGCGCTTGCACCCCAAAAGATCCAGCGATAGCGGAGCCAGTTGATGCTTGGGCGCAGCGCTTTCATCAATGGAGGGAAGACAGTTGGCAACATCGGCATGCGCTTCATACCGAACCAATTCACAAGAATGGCATACATCACTCGTGTGCAGAAGAGCGCAGTAAACAGCGTGGTGACCACACCAATCATCATTGTGAGTGCGAATCCTTTGACTTCGGTTGCTGCCAACTTATAGAGCACGACGGAGACAATCAAATGTGTGACATTGCCGTCGAAGATCGCGTTGAAGGCTCTTGAATATCCAAGAGTCAATGCATTCTTGAGGGGTTCCTTATTGTCGATGAGCTCTTCTCGAGTTCGCTCAAAGATGAGAACGTTTGCATCGACCGCCATACCGATTACAAGCGCGATTCCAGCAAGACCAGGAAGCGTGAACGTTCCATCAATCATCGCCATGATTCCGAAGATCATCGCAACATTGAGGAAAACGGCCACGTCTGCAACGAGTCCAGCGCCGAAGTAGTAAAGCGCCATCAGCACCGCTGTCGCAATGGCTGAATATGCGACGGCCCAGAGGCCTCGGGAAAGATTGTCAGCACCAAGCGCTGGACCAAGGATGCTGACCGACAGCGGTTCTGGTCGCAACTTTGCTTCCAATTCGCCGCCTTGCAGAACGCGAACGAGATATTGAATTTCTTCATTGCTGAACGAACCTGTGATTTGTCCACTGTTGGAAATCTGACTCTGAAGATTTGGAGCAGAGAAAAGTTGTCCGTCAAGCACAATTCCCATCGGTCGACCGATGTTTGCGCCGGTCAATCGTCCCATCAATTGACCACCTGCGGGATCGAGTTGGAATGCGACCGCTTCTCGTCCAAGTTGGTCTTTACTTGGAAAAACATTCTTCATCGTCCACTGTCGACCTCCCAGATGATCGAGGCTCATCGCATCGGTGACATAGAGAAGCGCATATGGAACGCCGTCATATTTCGCGCCGACCATATCGCGACTACGCAAGTATGAAGCAGGATCCGCCATCAGAGAATCGATAGAAGCTTGGCTATCACCCCACTGCTTTGGATCATTGATCGGAAACCAACGAGCGACGGGAGAATCTGTTCCAGCTGGACCGCGTTCTGCAAGTTGCTTGCGCATCTCGTCTGGATTGACGCCTTCTGGTGTTGCCGCACCAACAGCGATATGGAATTCCAACACGCCTGCACCGCGCAAGAGTCGCTTGAGATCTTCTGGGTCGTCATAGCCAGTGACCTTGGATGCGTAGTCGATCTGCATTTGCGAAAGCGCGTCAATATCAAGGGCAAAGTCCGGCAATTGAATCTTCAATTGATTGACTGCGACTTCACGTGGGCTCGCCACTGTTTCGCGAGTGCCATCAGTTGCAATCTTGACATTTCCCTTTGCATCCTTCGAAAAAGCGCGGACATTCAAGAGACCAAATGTGCTTTTCAACTTCGCTTCATCAATGTTCGTCGCAGCGATCGATGCAATCAATGTCTGTTGAGTGACTTCGGCTTTGGCAATCTTGTCTTCAATAACTGCAATGTCACTCGCAGAAGCATTCTGCGCGATTGCCGCTTGATATGCGATCCGAGCGGATGTCGCATCATTAAAGGCTGCCTGCAGTTCGGTCAGCGCAGTACGCCGCAGTCCTGCAGCGGCACCATTCGAAGGGGCGGGCGCTAAATCAGCTGCTGTTCCAGCTGACAATGCTTGATCGAGTTCGCGACTCGTGATCGTCATCTGACCGCCGAGTGTTGTCAACTTGGTTCGGTAATTGTCACCTAAAGCACGAACTTCTGGAGATGGAAGTGGCATCACAACATCGATTCGATCCGCTCCTTGCGGTTGAAGTGAAATGTCGAGCACGCCCTGAGGATTGACGCGCCGCTTTAGAGATTCAACAACTTGAGCAAGCACGCGCTGGGAATCTCCCGTTGGCGGCATCGCCACGGAATAGACCATGCTGACTCCTCCGCGCAAATCCTTCCCGAGACGGATTTTTTTATCCAGAGGGAAAATCTGCCAAACACAAATGGCAATTACAAAGAGTGCGAGGAGCAATCGCGGGAGAATTTTGATATTCATAATTTGATGCCTTGGACGACTTCGGATGACGAGCCAGACGAGATGACTTGGATGATTGCACTCTTTGCGAATGTCATTCGTACATTTGAATTTTCGTCGATCTTTAAAACGACGGTGTCATCTTTTAATTCCACAACTGAGCCGATGATGCCGCCGGTTGTTTGAACTTCGTCATGCTTCTTAATGGATGCCATAAGTGCGTTACGCTTTTTCTTGTCACGGCGTGATCCCATGACAGAAACCAAAACCATGATGACGAGAAATGGGATCAGCATCCAAATCATTCCAAATGGATCTTGCGCTGGACGAGCAGCAGTTGGCCCTGTGCCTGCGGGGACGGTTCCTGCTGCTGTGGTTGTCGCTGTCGTCGAAGGAGCGACAGGTTCACCAGCCAGTGGTGGCGCATCTTGAAGTGATCCGAGCAGAAGTGAGGTCGTCATAATTTCATTCATCCGATACTCCGTTGAGTTCTTGAGTTTCACCGTGAACCTGATTTACACAGGGCCAACGATTGCGTAATTGAAGCCACGCATCATCCTCTATTGCACGCCGAATGTCTAGTAGCAACCTTTGGAAGAGGCGGATGTTGTGAAGGGAGACCAATGTCGGGCCCAGCATCTCGCCGGCCATAAATAGATGGCGCAAATATGCTCGAGAAAAACCGCCCGCGCAGGCTTCGCAGTCGCAGTCGGGTTCGATGGGATTGGGGTCGTCAGAGTGAATCGCATTGCGAAGGCGAATCGCACCGTCGCGAGTGAAGGCCATCCCGTTTCGACCGTTTCGCGTCGGTAAGACGCAGTCAAACATATCAACGCCGCTTTCGACAGCCATCATGATGTCTCGCGGATATCCGACTCCCATCAGATATCGCGGACGATTGGCGGGCAAGAGCGGCGCGGTGTGACGAACGACACTTTCGATCGCATCGGTCCCCTCGCCAACTGCAACTCCGCCAATTGCATATCCGCAGAGATCGAATGCACAAGTCTCTTCAACTGACGCAGTTCTCAGATCAAGTTCGGTGCCGCCTTGAACAATTCCAAAGAGCGCTTGATCCTCGCGGTGATGCGCAGCAACACAGCGCTTCAGCCATCGAATGGTGCGATCCTTCGCTTGCAATGTTCGCTCGCGCCGCTGAGATTCTGGGATCGAATCGCCCGCAGGTGGACAATCGTCGAAAGCCATTGCGATATCTGCGCCAAGAGCTTGTTGCACGCTCATGCTGGACTCTGGTCCAAGGTGAACCATTGCGCCATCAATGAATGATTTGAAGGTGACGCCATCTTCATCCATCCGATTGATCTGCGCCATCGAGAAGGCTTGGAATCCCCCCGAATCAGTCAGGATCGGACCATTCCAGCGCATAAAATTATGAACTCCTCCATTCTCGACGCCGCCATGATTCTTGATGCGCTCCGCTCCGGGGCGCAGAAGAAGATGAAATGCATTGTTCAAGATGCATTCGCTGCCTGTCCCGCGAACTTGCTTGGGAGTCAACCCTTTCATTGCCGCTGCTGTTGCAACTGGCATAAACGCTGGAGTTTCGAAAGTTCCGTGCGGCGTTGTGACACGACCTCGACGAGCGTGCACTCCAACTGCAGAAGTGCAGCGATGCGAGACCTCAAATCCAAGCGCCTTTGACCGCATCATGAGTCGCTTCGATGCCGAGTCGCATCGCGCAAGGTTCGTCGCTCAGATTCATTGAGTGAACCCAATCCACCGGAACGAACTTTGTCCAAGATCCGATCGATTTCTGCATTGGATGGACCCCGACCATCGACCAATCCGGCACGCTGCACTTTGCGAGCAGAATGAAACGTGCTGGTGGGATCTGCACGACCGAGGAAATCGAAGAAACTGCGAAGTCTTTCTGGGCGATTGATGAAGTACCAACCAGCGATTGCTCCGCCGAGATGAGCTGCTTCACCTCCTGCATTTTTCCATTTCAGAAAAACACTTGCGGCTGCGATGAGTACGAGCCCATACGCCAGTGTCTTCAAGCGCATTGGAATCACGAAGAACAACAAGACAGTTGCCTCGGGCATCAGGCGCGCTGCTGCGATGATGATTCCAAAGACTCCTGCGCTTGCTCCGACGAGTGGCATATCCGGATCATTCGAAAGAAGCCCAGGAATCATCACACGTCCGTTGGTCGATTCTGTGACCATAAATCCCGCGAAGTTGAGTAGGAGATAGACAAGAGCTCCCGCGATTCCACAGATGAGATAAAACGCTGCAAATCGCTTCGCACCGAGATAGCGCTCAACAACAGGGCCAAAGAAAAAGAGGCCAAGCATGTTGAAAAGCAAATGCTCAAGGCTGGCATGGCAGAATTGAAAACCGATGAATCTCCAGAGTTGCAAAGCGCTTGTGCCGACTCCGGGAATTGTGGAATAGAGCGCAGTCGATGTTGAAAAATAGAGCCATTTTTGAATGCATGGCATGGACTGAAGCGTGTTGACAGCAACAAGTTGGGTTTGACCGTTTGGTTGCTGTGCATAGACAGGCTGTTCGACGCTCAAGAATTTGCTTGCATTTTGTTCTGATGGGTCAGTCGATGTGGGGATTTTGCCATCAAGAATCAATCGCCGTACATCATCAGGAAGTCCAGGCTGCCACTTCGATTCGGTGACCACCCACTGCCGTGGAAGAAAACCATCCAGCACAAAGATCGCAACGCATGCAACGATGATCCATGTGGTCGCAGTCCACTTGATTCCCCCGCCGATAGAGCGGGTCTGCGATGTCGGCTCTGATCTCCAGTAATCACGGTCGTATGCACCCATGGGCGTGAGACTACATTCGCTTGCGACGAGTTGCGTTCTTGAGCAATCTGCGCTCTGACCACGAAAGCGAACTCATTCCTGTTTGCGCGATTTTGCGAAGAATTGCATCTACTTTCGCCTCCTCGGAGCGCAACTTTTCTGCTGCACGACTTTCTTTTTTTCGGCGATGTTCGTCAGTCCTGTTGGCTTCATAGCGAGGCGCGAATTGACCAAATCCAGAACCGAATTCACTCTGCATCAACCCGCGAGCTCCAGCCATTCCTGTTGTGATTGCGACCGTTGCGGCAAGCAGAACAACGAGCGAGTTTGATGCCAATGCGATAATTGCCAACAAGATTCCCAGAATAATGGTGGCAATCAGTGAAATGCGTTGAGCGCGCAGAAAATCAAATCGAATCTCCAAGAGAGATGCGACGATTCGCCCACCTGCAAATGGATGCATCGGCAAAAGACTTGCAGCGAGAACCATCGCATCGGTCCAAAGAATCAACCAGAGAATTGCACCGATTCGATCGGAATCGAAAAGAGAAAGCCCATCAAGGGAAAGCGGAGATGGGAGCAAAGCGTTCTGCCATGATCCAAGTCGCACGAAGAGAGCCCCAGCAATACAAACACCCACGAGCAGTAATGCAACTGGACCAGCAAGAGCTGCAGAGAGTCGGTTGACCCATATATCGCTTGGTTGTCGCCATGAAATCCCGCCAGCGGGCCAAAGCATGAGCGTTGAAAAGTCAGCACCAACGCGCCGCGAAACGAATTCGCGTGCCGCATCATGGATCATCACCAGCCAAAAAAGAGCGACAAGCGAAACAATCATCGGCGCGCTTTCGCTTGGAAGTGGACCAGTCGCCGAAGATAAAAATGTTCGCAGAATCTGCAGAACCATAAACGCCAACAATGTGACATGCAAGCGGATTGAATAACTTCGGATGCGAACAACTGAGATGGACCATGTCCAAGGTCGCTCGGGGATCAGCTTTTCTTGCATCACGCTGCCCAAGAGAGGGTCGCAGGAATCCGAGCCACCGCCATCGTAGAAATGCTTGGTCATGATTAGGCCAACTGCCATCGCAAGAATATTGCCAGAGTTTTTGCATCGCAGACTTCGCCCGTTCGAACCAACTCCGCAAATTCCTCGGTGGTTCTCAGGACAACCTCGATTCGTTCATCCAATTCCAAGCGCGCAGGACATGGACGAAGTTGACGAGCGACAAATGCATACATCAACTCGTCTGTGAATCCTGGCGATGTATAGAAGGTCCCGAGTGATTCAATCGAACCTGCTTGATAGCCAGTCTCCTCCTCCAACTCTCGGCCAGCGGCGTGAAGTGGGTCTTCGCCTGGTTCTAATTTGCCGGCGCAGAATTCGTTCATCCACTTGCCTATGGCGATACGGAAATTTCGAATCGTGACAAGTCGACCATCGTCGAGAAGTGCCAGAACACACACTGCCCCAGGGTGTCGAACGATGTGACGAATGGCCGTTTCGCCCCCTCGCAAAGAGACCTGCAAACGCTCGACGGCGAAGACACTGCTTTGTAGGACAATGTCGCGCTGTGCATCTTTTTGATTTTCTTGCATTTGATGTTCCGTAGAGTTACACAGGAGATCATAGGATGAAGCAATGAGCGTTCAGATTGATATGAGGGTGGTGAATCTTCGCAAGCGATTCGCACGGCGAGAAGTGCTTCGCGGAGTCAATCTCGAATTCCCGAGCGGGAAAATCACTGTGGTCCTCGGCGCTTCAGGATGCGGCAAGAGCGTCCTCTTAAAACATCTTGTGGGATTACTGAGGCCAGACCGAGGCGAGGTTTGGTTTGGATCCACCCGCATTGATAAATTGCCGGAGAGAGAACTTGGCATCGTCCGCAGACAAATTGGGTTTCTCTTTCAGCAAAGCGCTCTCTTTGATTCGATGAGTGTGCGAGAAAACATTGCTTTCCCACTTCGTGAGCATGGGATGAACGACGAAAATCTCATCCAAGACAAAGTCCAGCGGGTTTTGAACTTGGTCGCTCTGGACGAAGTCATTGAACAAATGCCAGCTGAATTGTCAGGTGGTCAACGCAAGCGAGTCGCTTTGGCGCGTGCGGTCGTACTCGAGCCCAGAGTGGTGCTCTATGACGAACCCACGACTGGACTGGACCCAATTCGCTCGGAAGTCATCAATCAACTGATACTGAAATTATCGCAAACACTCGGGATAACAAGCATCGTGGTGACGCATGATTTGGTGAGCGCATATCGAATCGCCGATCATCTCATCCTGCTACACGAGGGGAAAGTCATCCTGCAAGGATCTGCCGAAGAATTTCAAGCCACAACGGATCCAATCGCAGGTCAATTCCTTCGCGGAGAACTGGGCGTTGATGAACTAGCGCGAATCCGTGGAAAGAGAGATGATGGAGTGCAAAGACAGTTATGAAAGAAACCACAAGAAACTTCGTCATAGGAATTGTCGCCATCTTAGGAGTTGCGGGATTCGCATTTCTGCTGCTTCTCTTTGGCAATCTCACCACATCTCTTCGCCAAAAATACGACGTGACTGTCCACGCCAATCAAGCGATGGGTGTGCGATTAGGGAGCCAGGTCACACTTGTTGGGGTACCAATTGGAGAAGTCAGAGCAGTCTCGGTTGTCATCGACAGCGAAAATCCGGTTCAGATCATTTTGAATATTGAAGGTTCAATTGATATTCCGGCTGGAGTCGAAGCGACAGTGAGTACAAGTTTGATTGGTGGAACAGCACGCTTAGACTTTTCGATTCCTGTTGGATATATGACCGGCGGAGCAACGCTTCCGCATGATGGAAATGCGATCGTCACAGCAAAGTTTGAGGGACTCGAAGAACGCCTGTCCCGTACGCTGAGCGAAAAACTGGCGGGGCTCGATTTGGCAATGCGAAGAATTGATGAACTAGGAAAAGATGCACAGAAATGGCTTGGAGACGAGCAAATGCTTGCAGATGCGAAGAGTGCAGTTGCGAAGGCAAACGATTTGATAGATGCCACGGCATCAACTGTGATGGCTCTGACCAAAACTGCCAACAGCCTGCAAGGCAACGCCAACGCATTACTTGCAAGCGTTCAGCCAGTATTCGACCAACTCTCAAAGACACTTGCACAAGTTGAATTGCTGACAAAACAAGCCCAAGATGGCAAGGGCACGGTTGGTCAGCTGATGAGCAACCCAGATTTGTACAACTCATTAAACGACTCCGCCCAGCGGCTGAAGAGCACACTGGGCGAAGTCGAACTGCTTATGAAGAAGGTTCGCGCCGAAGGTCTCGGCGTGAAATTCTAAGAGTTTTTTTACTGACCAATCAAGACGATCTCAACCCGTCGGCTCTTTGCCTTCGAATCGAGAGGTTGATCAGGTCCGAAACTTGAAAGCGAAATCTGCTTGCCATTCAATCCTTTGGAAATCAGATATTCACGAACTGCATACGCACGCTCGAAACCGAGGTAGTAGTTGTTCTTAAATGCGGAATACTTGATTGGATCCGTATCTGTAAATCCAGCGACATCAATCGACTTGGACGCATAATTGTCCTTCAAGATTCCGACGATTTTATCGAGTGACTTTTTCGAACCACTTTTCAGCACATCTTTGCCGGAATCGAAAAGGACATCGCCTTCGATTGAAACGTGAATGTCTTTTCCTTGTGCTGTTGCAGTCACGCCATCGATGCCAGTAAATGCACCAGCATCAGCTGTCGCGGGATCTCCAATCGAAGTCTTCGATTGTGCTTCCGCAGCTTGAGCGCGAGCAATGGCAGCTTGCTTCTCGCGGTCTGCTTGTTCGAGCGCCGCAGAATTTGTTGCGAGTTGTTGCTTGAGCGTTTCATTCTCGCTCAGCAATGTTCCGTTTTGTCTTTGAATCGAACTGTCACAACCCGCCGCAAGGGCGAGGATGGCGATACCGCCGCAAACAATCCATGTCTTTTTCATTCGAGAGTCCTTTCTCCAAACGTGATTTTTACTTTCGGACATTCCGAAAGCGTGCGGCTATTTGAACCGATCGAGTCTCTCATGTAAAGAGGTATTTGCGGAAATCAAGCCCGGGAAGAGCAATCTGCCAGCATCGATGATCACGGGTCGAAGCAGAACGACAGCGACAATCGCGAGTGCGAGATGAGGACCGTATGGAATCTCGCGTCGAGAAGAACTTTTGCGAACCGATCCCCACACTCCGCTGATTGCAACCCATGCAAGTCCAGAAAACGGGGCGAGAAAAAATGCCACGACAGGGTCAATCCATCCGAGTGTCGCGCCTGCAGCACCCATCAAATGCACGTCACCCATACCCATGGCTTCAACTCCCTTGATCAAGGATGCAAGTATGCGGACAAACCACATGATGCCAGCCCCGGCGAAGTATCCAAGCCCTGCTCCTCCAAGGCTTTGCAAAACTTTGGGTGGAAAGCCTTCCATCCCTCGGCCAACGAAGAAGCCCGCCATAGCGAGCGCAACAATCGGCAACAAGAACACCAATTCGCGTCTCATTTCGCGGCGAGCGTGAGGATAATCCGCCAGCACTTCACCTTCCTTGACATACTCGTGATAGTCGCTGAATGATCGAAGAAAAATTCCCTTCGCAAGCAGCAAGAGCGAGATCGCCGTACCGCAACCCCCTCCGATGACCGCAGCGCAACTGGGCCAACTTTCCGCCAAAGGAATGGGCCATGGTTGCGGACGAGTTGGAGACGTGATCATCCCCTGCGCAGTCCACGCCACAAGTCCAATGATTGTTGGAGTCAAAGTGATTGACAATGGAATTGAGAATGTTCGCAGGTCAGTCAACGTCGCAGCGAACAGCGCAGCAAGAAGTGCAACGATCGCTGCGAATGCGGGAATGGTCGCAATGAATCCTTGACTCTGGAACCACGACCCGCCGAATCGCCCGAGCCATCCATATGGATCCGCGACAAAGACTGCAGCGTAATACGCCGCGAAGAGTCCTCCAGTGATGATCTCGACCGCTGGATATCGAAACGAGATATGCGTCTTACATGACCAACATCTTCCCAGTGCAATAAGCCAACCTATCACCGGAAGATTTTCGTACCAAGTCAATCTGCGTCCGCAAATTGAACAGCGACTCGGCGGCGAAATGACACTCATTCCTTCAGGAATTCGCAGTGAAACAACATTGATAAAACTTCCGACACATGCGCCAAATGCAAAGATAAAACCTAAACCCAAAAGATGTGGGATCCAAATCAAGAGCGTGTCGTTCATCGTGATCGTTTGCTGCGCATCAAGCGCCTGTCGAGTCGGCTTTAGAAATCAGATCCGCCGCAGCGATGCGTTCAATTTCAGCACGCGCTCCATCCAGAACTTCACGACATCGTCGAACAAGCGCTGCTCCTCTGCGATATTGGCGCAAACTTTCCTCGAGCGCAACATCACCAGATTCGATGCGAGCGATGATCGATTCCAATTCCGTCAGCGCCGCTTCGTATGTGACGCTCGAGAGATCCTCGTCAACAACTGCCGAAGTCTTGCTCGCTGCACGATTGGTTTTCGCTTCGCTCATACTGTGGAGTCTAGTGATCCGCCATCAGAAGGCTTTGTGGGTATTGCACTCGTGGACTTTGAAGGCACAATGCGATCAACCACGCTTCGAATTTGCCCATCTGCCAAAACTGTTTCAATATTCTCGCCAATGCGCAGCGAATCCGCGCTACGAACTGGCGTTCCGCTGGAGTTCAAGGTCAGCGAATATCCCCGTTGTAAAACCGCCATTGGGCCGATGGCTTCGAGCGTGCGCGACACCGATTCGATGCG
>Ga0209190_1001316_pt1 | contig 17371 bp, 14 predicted proteins | sample M_140205_XF_Meta_FD_187315 | JGI IMG/M metagenome (GOLD analysis project Ga0209190, IMG submission 187315) | Freshwater microbial communities from Lake Montjoie, Canada to study carbon cycling - M_140205_XF_MetaG (SPAdes) (version 2) | ecosystem: Environmental > Aquatic > Freshwater > Lake... | reverse complement strand
GCATAAAAGATGAAACCGAAAACTTTCAGAATATGATATTTGGAAATATGATTCATTCTGTGCTGGAAATCAACTTTGATGACTGGAAATCCAATCCAGGATTAAGAAGCCTTTATGATCCCGTTAAACTTAAAGAAATATTGAACTCCTGCAAGGAAAGTTACCAGAATATTTTGGAACCTTATTTCATGCATTATGCGGACTTGATTGTTGACGCTTTTTGTAATGATACCGAATTTTTAAAATTGCAGAATGAGGGGTATGTTCAAACAAATTCGGAATTGCCTTTTAAATACGAACTGGGCCGTGATGATGCAGGAAAATTAGTTTTTATTTCCGGAAAGATGGATGCCATTCACGAAAAAATACAGGATGGTGTGTGCCAAAGTTTAATCGAGGATTACAAAACCGGAAAATGTAAGTCAGAATTGCCTAAAATGGCTTTCCAATCTATGATGATTCAGTTACCATTATATGCCCATATATATGAAGCAAACAAAAAAACATCCTCCTCTGAACAAATTGATGTGAGTTTTCGGTATGCTTACCTTGGCGAAAAAGAAAAAGACAAAGATAAAATAAAATTCAAATCATTAAATCAAAATACGCCTATCAAACTGGCGGATAAAACTGAAATTCCAGCATTTACTTTAATGGGGGATAATCTTGCCAAGAAGGTGCTTGAAGAGGTGGGGGCGATTCGGAAAGGCTTGATTTCACTTACTCCTTATCATCCAAACTATAACTCTCCTGATGAAATCGTGGGATCAGCATCGCCGTGCTACAGTTATTGTAGCATGCGCAATGTATGTCGCACTTCAGAAGGCGTACTAAAATCTCGCGGTTAAAATCATCCAGAATAGAATCAAACTTAAAGACCTTTTATTTAGGAAGCGCTGATGAAATTTGAAGAAACCAATTTGTTTTCCGATTTGACCGACAGTCAGCGACATGCCTTGGAAACGGGTTCTTTCCGTTTCATTAATGCTACTGCCGGTTCTGGGAAAACGAAAACCCTTGTTGCACTTGTCTTAAAGATGTTGTTTGATGATTCAACCTTGATATTATCACGAATCTGTCTTTTTACATTTACACGAAAAGCAGCGGGTGAAATAAAATCTCGCCTTGCCCTGGAAGTTGAAACAATCCTTTCATCTCCAAAATGTGTGGCAGATCAATCTTTAAAAAGTCGGTGGGAGAAGATTCGAGATGAAATCCCCGAGGCATTCATTGGCACCATTGATGCAATCATTCAAAAAATAATAAATAAATTGATTTCAAACGGTCAATTACAGGACATTCATCCTGGGTTTCGTTGCATTGATGTCAATTCCCCCTCTGTAAAATTTGTTGAAGCTGAAATCAAGAAACGAATGTTTCTATCAACAGATCCTGTTATCAAAGAAGCCTTGGATAATCTCACCATCGGAACCCAACAAGACAAATTTTTTAAAAGTGCTTTGGATTTATTCGATAAATATAGTTTTGGTGATTCTGGCAAGGCCGCAATCGATGGAATCGTAAACGATGAAAATCCATCTGATAAACTTTTTGAAATTTGCAAGCATCTTAATGATACAAAAGTGCAAGCTGCATTTTTAAGATTGCAAACTGACTTCGGGCTAATAAAAACTCGTGCAGAGCAGGCGGTTATTGATTATGAAAATTTTGAACTTAACGCCAAAAAATTTGATGAGCATCATGTTGCAAAACTAGCAAATCTTAAAAAAGTTGTAGATATTTTAGGCAAGGGATTGTCGGATAAAGAAACCAATCCTGATGGGTTTGATATCAAGCAACTTCTTAAAGTTATTTTAACACCTAGTTTTATGGTTAGCAAAGAATTTGGTAAATTGACCAGGCCGGGATTTAAAGGAGAAACCAAGGGGGTTAGAGCAAACAGAACGCTTGGAATTTTGCAGGTAAAATCTGAGAAGATAATTATTTCTCCTTCGCTACATGGACAAGAGGGTACGATATTTGAAATTGAAAACCTGCAGGACCTTTTAGTTCCCATAGTTGAAGAACTGCAAGGTGTCATCTTATCTGCAACGGACATTAATATTGGTGACATCACGCTCACTCATTGGGCTTATTATGGCGTCATTCTTGAAACTATATTTTCAACTGCAGCCGAAATATACAGGGAATTTTCAGTATACACTTTTGCAGCCATTCAAAAAATACTACTTGATTATTTCAAGGATGAAGGTTTCAAGCATATTCCTGAGTTGCCGTTCGTCAGAGTTTTGGTTGATGAATTTCAAGATAATACAGAAAAACAATGGGAACTCGCCTGCCTCCTATCTGGTGGTGATTACAAGGATGCTTCAACCTGGAAAAACCTCACCATTGTTGGCGATCCCGAACAATCGATTTATTTTTTCCGAAATAGCGATCCTATGCTTATGGAAAGAGTTAAAAAGCAATGGCTTGATTCAAATCCACCACCAAAAATCACTTGGTATGATTCCTATATTAATAAAAACAAACTTGAGGCTGCTTCTTCCACGGAAAAAGAAAAACTCGGAATCTCAGTTCTTGATTTAAATTGGCGGACTCCTGCTTTCACCCTTCGGTTGATTGATCATGTTTCAAAAATCACCTTGGGATCAGATCATCAAGTGTTTCAATCACCTAATGATGAATCTATGCCTAAACCCGAGCAGAAAGAACTTCGAAAAAAGACTGAGGTCGTTTATTTGAAACCGATAAGCGATCCCATGAAAGTTCTTTCTGATGATGAATCGAAACAATTGAAGGTGGAAACTCTTGCAAGAGAACTCAAAAGGCAGCATGAAAAGGGCTTTGCATGGAAACAAATGGTTGTGCTTGCCCATTCGTTTATCGATATTTCCAAACACTTAAAAAATGCACTTCATGCTAATGGGATTCCATTCAAGGTTCTTTATAAATCTTCCATTTGGGAATATCAGGAAATAATAGATCTTGTTCAATTGGCCAGGGCGGTTTCGGATGATGATGCAGAAACTGCGCTTTTTGCAACCTTGCGAGGCCCAATCGGTCGTTTAGATGATGGCGATATTTTATTCCTAGTCAATCTAGGGAATAAAAACCTGCGGAAGGGCCTTTCCCTGTTTCCTTACTTTTTGAACGATTCGCATAATCAAGATACTTGGGTTAAAACCAGCATTGATAGATTAGCGCCCGAATTACTGGCTGAACTTAAAAAAATAGCACTTGGTTTGCCAGAATATAAAAAAGAACAAATCTTTAAACTTTCAGGGTTTTTAAGCACGCAAGGTTCTTGGCGCAAGGCCGTTGATAGATGCCCCAATCATTTGTTCATTAAAAAGATGGTGGATGAAAGTGGCGCTTGGGCGGCTTTTGCATCGATTATTCCAATTCGAACTCAGGGCGAAAGTATTGAGTTTGCAGCTCAAAGAATCAATGATTTTTTTGAATTGGTTTCAATTTTTGATGAAGAATTAAAACTGCCTCTTGCGAGGCTGGCAAGGCATCTAGAAGATAGGGCCACACAACAGCGTTCTGAAAGTATTTATACGGAATTAGGCCCTGACGAAGATTGTGTTGCCCTCATGACTGCCCATGGTGCCAAAGGCTTGGAAGCACCAGTTGTAGCATTGATTGAATTTTCAGAAAAGACTGATAAAGAACCTTCTGAAATGATTTTGAATCCCTGTTTTTTTAAACTGGATGTTCCAATAAATCTTTTGGAAGAGGCATTGAATTTACCTCTTTTGAAATTGCCGGAAGAATCAATAAAACTAAGCCCTGTTTATACCCAAATCAAAGATGGGTTTTCAAAATTTAAAAGTGCTGTTGGAAGAATCAACAAGCAGATAATGGAAAAGGAGAGTCTGAGGGTGCTTCATGTCGCAATGACTCGTACTTCTTCTGTTTTGATTTTTGCTGATGAACCAGAAGCCAATGGCTCATCAGGATCAGATCCTAGTAGGTTCAATAAAGTTGTTGATGCTTGGGGATTGGCGCCTTTCCTTGCTGGTAAAGCATATGATCATGAAGTTAATATCGAAGGAACCAAGATTGGTGCTGTGAAAGTTGTCAGGGACAATTCAGGCTATAGCTATACGCCTTTACTTGTATCTACTCCAGCAATCTCTTACCACCAAGTTTTGGAAGATGAGCATATATGGAGTATCCCAGTAACCAAGTTGATTAATGCACTTGAACTTGATAGCGTTAAAAAAGAACAGGCTGTTTCCTTCCTACGAAGGGGCATCTCCATGTATGCAGGCGAAATACCCTCTACGGTTAAGTCAAGCGCAACTGCATACAACCTAAAAAACATGGGGCCGATCATCGGTTTGATTATTCACCGCATCTTTGAGTTTGGCGACATTCTGCCAAAATCAGAAAAAGAATTGCGATCCCTTTTGGAATCCATCGCGGCTTCCCTTTTAGCTGCAAGGGAGGATGATGATTCAGAAAGGCCAAGTGTTGGGAATGCTGCCAGAATTATTGCAGGAAAGGTAATGACCATTATTTCAAAACTTGAAAAACCTGAGTTTGGAAACTTAAAAACTCTTGCCCAGAATATGCAAGGTGCGGTTATCGAAAAAGATTTTTCCATGCGGATTGGGAACTGTATAGTTTATGGTCGTTTCGACAGAATATATCCTGATAACAATCCACCCTTGATCGTGGATTGGAAAACGGACAGCGATACTGTAGAGAAAATCAAAGAAAATTATGAAAACCAGATGAAGTTGTATGCATTGGGTTTGTACCTACAATACCCAATGCATAAAAGGCCTGAAAAGATCGTTGTCAAGCTTGGTTTAACTTCCTCTGGAGCTATAGTTGATTTGCTTTATACATCCGCAGAGTTGGTATCCTATTTTAATGAACTCGATAAATTATTGAACTAAAGTAAAAAAGGGCATGCCTTGTTTGGAAATGAACCAGGTCCGGTTGAGCTCGAAAAAAATGATATAAATTAGAATAGCCAAGAATAAAATGTTTCGATAAGTTATGCAACCATTAGTGAAAGCTGTAAATATTTCACAGAATCAGTAAATCAGAATGATCAAATTTATAAATTGGTAGGCCATAAAATCATCACTATTAATGCTGAAGATATTTTATTTCTTGCAATTAAAAACGAAGCAATTTCGAACAAGGATCTATTAGATTTTTTGAGCAGCATTAGAGATTTTCATGAAAACTTAAGAGATATGTTGCGTTTGTTAAAACTCTATTTGCGAATTCATGGAAGACGTTTTATGAAAAAGATTACAGCATAGATTTATCAAATAAAAGCGGTCTAATATTTTGTCACCATCAAATTAAAAACCATTGTTCTCAAAAGCGATAGATGCTGTGCTTATCTGTGCCAATAGCCATTTTGGTTATCTGGTTTTTGGTTCGCAATAAATCTAGCCATTTCTTCTTATCCAGTACCACTATTCCCCATTCCTGTTCTTGTGTGGGGAAAATCCCCCACCTTGGTTCGGTAAATTAATAATGTGTATGGCATTGAGTAGAAATCATTACAACGATTTTTAATGCCGTGTTTTATTTTCTAAGGCTTATGTTTGATATGAAAGAGTAGGGTTTTATGAAAAAGACTTCGTATCTGGAATCTGAGGAAACGTTCAAGTTTATTACTGCACACTGGTTGCTTTGGATCATTGATGTTCCAAGCGATTTTGAATTGCTTGCAACTTTGGCGCCCGGCGTTAAGAAAGCAGACAGAGATCTTCAACGGAAACATGGTGTTTCTAAGGGAACTGTTCTGCAGATTTTCAATCTAATAGAGAAAGAAAGTGATGAAGATAATGCAATCAAGTTTCTTGCTAGGGCCTTTAATGTTTATGCCCAGATGGAAGAACTGGTGATGGAATGCATGGAATCCAATGATAATTTTATTGGATTATGATTTTATTCCAAAGTATCAAAGAAAGGCCCATTCGCCCATTGGGCCTTCCGTAATTTTTAAAAGGAATTTAATCATGCAATGCTATGCTTGTGATTCTAAGATTTCCAAAGCTAGAAAGGTAAAGCTGAGGGTGGTAAAAAACTTCGATCCTCGATTGAGTGGACCTGATAGCGCCGCTTTTATTTCGTATAAGGAAGATACCACCTTCCGTTGGGTTGTTATTTGTGAGGAGTGTTATTGCGCCAACAATAACCATTGTGGTGTTGAAGCAATTGGGTTTAATAGCTTTAATCTTGATGGGGTATCCCGCGCAGGAAAAGCTACGATCATTGATGAGGCGAAGTATGTTGAATTTTAGCGTCGGGAGGCGATGAAGCTTAGAATTGATTTGCAGGGCTTAAATTAATGAACCATTCAGTTGAAAGATTTTATTATCATTTATCGTTAAGTTCAGAAGGCTTTTATTTGCGTTAGCTGCAATTTTAAGTGGGAGTATCGGTCAAGAAATCTCTAAAATCTTGCCCCAAGGGGCTTTCCCATGATCGTGGGGCGTGCCCCATAACACTGGAAAGTTCGGCCTTGTCTTTGGAAATTCCGAAAAAAGATCAGTCAGCCCGATAAAAAGATCTGGCACTAATTTTTGCTGCTTCATGTAATTAAACACGGGGATATGGCTTGTACCGCCCCCTCCCTTGGCTTTTCCTTTTTTTATCCAATCTTCAAGACCTTCGAGAGTTACAATTTCCTGCACCTTATGGTCGCATACCAGAAGTCGAAAGTCTGCAACACCCTCAGCGATTCCACGCACCTCATTTACAGCGTTTGAAATTTGTTTCTGAGACATACTTCCAGATGTATCAAGGGCTACAACAATTAATGGTACTTCTTCGCCGGTGATTCCCGGAACGATAAATCCATGCCCCAACCAGCGCTTGTTGGGCCGTGCAAGGCTATAGTCGTCTTTGGTGAGTGCGGAACTTACATATATTCTAAGGAGCCTTTTCCAATCAACCTTAGGCTTTCCAGCGGAAAAAGATCTCTCGATATCGCCAGGGATATTTCCCCGCTTATCGCATGCCTGCCAATGGTTTACAGCAGCTTGAATGCGTGAATAAAGTTCTTCTTTTTCTTCCTCTGATAAATTTACAGGCAGGTGAATGTCGATACCACCACCATGATCCATAACACCTGGGAGTTCGAGTGTTTTTTTACCTTCACTTTCATCCTCGTATTCAAGCTTGATGGTGATTTTTTTTGCGTTTAGAAAATCGGGTGGATTTTTGGCCAAGGTTTCGTAAATGGTTTCTGCAATCATGCCATCATATTTTTTATCGAGCAATATTCCTGGGATTGGATCATAAAGGTTTTCTTTACCTCTGATACCTAACCGTGGAATTTCTGAAACGATACGGTTGATTGCATAATCTGTAGCGACATTCCATAGATACAAGTCCCTGCCTTTTTTTCTGGAACCTGATTCGTACACCATATGTCCAATTTCATGTACCAAAATAAAACCAAGTTGCCCTATCGATAGCTTTGATGTTTTTTCAGGGTCGTAGAATATGTTCCTAATGCAATCTGTAGCTGCAATTGAACCAATCGTATTGGATTGGATCAATCTTACTTGCATTAACAGGTAACCCCAGAATGGGTGGGATTCCAGCAATTGCATTCGCAGCATGGAAATTCTGCGTGCTTCATTTTCCGCAATGATATTGGCACCATTTGCAGCGGGGATCGTCATTTGTAAAACTCCGAACGGATGCTAACCAATTCCGAAGATAGTTTCTGGTAACTCTTTAATATTTTAAGTTTGCCAATCAGATCCTTTGATCGGTTTAGTTTTCCGATGAATAAGAACTGATATTCTGGATCCAATCCCTTGCTGTTTGCAAAGAGCATAAGATTTTCAAGGTGGGCGGATTCTAATTTATCAAGATTGGAAACGACCCAACTTCCAACTGCAAATATTGCAGCATACCTAAATGATGGCTCGTTATTTTTCTTGCTGGTAAAATCGATCTTCTGGCCTTTTTTAACAATAGCCTCTGGGTCAACTTTCCCGTAAAGAAGTAACCACGAAGCAAAACCTTCCGCTGCAACTTCCCCAACACACGAGGTTACAATCCGTTTGGAATCGATATGGGGTGATTTTTGAAGAATTTTGCTCGCCATCTCCCAACTTCTTGGGGAAGGAAAAGCGAGGGTATCCCCACTATTTAAATATAAAGCTTCTTCCCCCATCCAACTGATGTACCCAAGGATGCGGGAATCAATTCCATTATCCAACCCCCATTCAACCCAAGATTTTTTGTCGACCCGCAATTGAAAATGTGCAAATCGATTTGCCAATGCGCTTGAAAGAGGCGCAACAATGGCGTTGTCTTCCTCAAGATTTCCAGCACCCATCACTACTGTTTTTTGGTGAAAAATAAACGGCCCGACTCGGTGTTCCAATACTATCTGATAGGCGGCTGCCTGATGAAGCTTTGAAACCGCTGCGTTGATTTCATCAAGAAAAACAAAACATGGTTCACTGCACGCCTTTTTCACCCAGTCTGGTGCAAGCAGTTTTAATACCCCATTTTCCTTGTCAGGAAAATAAACACCCCCAATTTCTGCTGGGTCTTTCTGGGCTAGCCTAATATCAATCAGGGGGATCTTCATTTCTGAAGACAGAGTTTTCGCTAATGCGCTTTTCCCAACACCTGGATGCCCAAGCATCAATGCAGAAACACCAGCATCAAGCGTTACTCTTGCCAAATCCCGTAATTCGAGCCAGGTATACCCTTTAGGCCTTTGGAAAACCCCAAGGGTGTTATTGTCTTTTGCCATTATCCTACTCCGTTATAAAAATTTCCATGAGTTGGCACTTATATTCCTCATGTTTCATCATCGTTCCAATGGTGTGCTTGCAATATCCATTCAGTTCTGGCCTAGATATTGCATCCGGGCAGGTGCATGATGGATTTTGTGACCAATCTTTCAAAATAGTAACGATGTAAGGCTCTTTAGCTGCCTTGCCCTTTACAGGAGTTTTTCGCGATACATGAAATTTCGCTTCATTATTGCTATCGCTTTCAACAGCTTTAATGATGTAGTTTTTCATAACATCATTGGTTGCTTTTAAAAGCCTGGGCTCGCGCAGATCGATTTTGTTTGTAGACATAGATGCTCCTTTGTTAAAATATCCAAAAATTCCAATACTAGTTGTTCGCTTTTGCTAATAGATTATTTCACCGAATCGGTTGGTTTTCCCAAAGAAAGATTTTCCAAGGGGCGGTTGCCAATTCCACGAACCAGATTTAAATCGATCGTCATATTGCGATTTTTCATGAAAGCAACTAATTCCGATGCGTTTAAAGCTTCGCCTCCTTGGCTTGAAAGACTTATAAATTCTTCTAAATTTCTGATCCTAATCATAAAATGCTCCTTTAATTGTAAGTTTCTTACCTGTTTTTAACCTAATTATCTTATAAACCAGGGGTGGGGAAAATCCCCCAACCCCTAGGTGGTTCGTACATCAGCAATCTCGGCAACCAATCATATGAGTTACTTGTCAAATATAAACATGGTTTGTCGATTATGTTGAAAAGTAATCAATTCTTAGCTAGCCAAGCGTTTTCCTTTCTCCTAATTGCCATACTGCGATTTATTTCAAAGTAAGGTAAGTCCTTCAAAATAAACAAATTAGTTTCCATGCAAACATAAGGTGAAAAGATTTGCCCAAAACTCAACTCATTAAGCATTGGGTTTAAATGTTTATCCCAGTAAAAAATCAACGGCCATACTATGGTTGGGTGGTGACCGTTGATTTGTTAACCCTAGGGATTAGCTCTTTTATGTTTACTCGTTAATGATGTTATTGATGAAAAATTTTACCATGGCTACAAATTCAGCAGTTTTTGGTAATGATTGTCCCATTTGTGAAGCAAGTGCTTTTAACGGTAGTGGCTTTTTCTTTTTCAAGTTTTCGTAAATGAATATCAGTTCATTCGCTTTAGCACTCTGCCTAAAGACCTTCATTATTTTCTCGTTTGTTTCACTGCATGAAGATAGGTTTTTAATATCAAGTTCTTGACCACAATCTTCGCACTTTTGTATTTGCGTTTCTTTTTTGAACCAGGGCATTTGCTTTTCCTGTTCGCAAACAAATTTAATGATTTTGCGCAGCCAATTGCTTAGGTTTTCGCCGGGCGACCAGCGTTTCGCTTTGTCTTCAATACTGCTTGCCACTTCTTCTTCAACCGCAAGGAAGAAATTCATAGCTGTCTTAAATTCTTTAATTTCGCCAGAATCAAAGATAACTTGAAGTTCTTCACGGAGAGAACGCTTGAGTTCTTTTCCTGCCCTTTGATGAGGGCCGATTAAATTAGTGTCGTAAAAACCATACCAGGCCTTTAAGACTTCCGGCATTGGCACCTTTTGATTTTCCATGGTGAAGCTTTCCTTTCCCTTTAGGGGGGTAAATTAGTAAATCCAAAATACTAGATACAAAGCTTTATTAAATGGGCGGAGGGTGGAGGATTTTCCCCACCGCGGATAATGCAGAAAATATCATGATTAATTGAAAATGTTTTCTCTCTGCAACGAACAACCTCTTATCTACTTCTTTTTTGAGGTGTAATTATGCCGAGATATCAGGTTCGGGAATTAGCATTTGGGTTTGAAATTGCTGGCGCAGATCGAACTCCAATAAAAGTAATGGCTGAAGAAACCTGTTGGGCTATCAACCATGGTGGCTGTCTGTATCAAATTGGATTGTTCGAAATAGGCGAACTTGCAAGTCTATGTGCAAAAATCGCTATTTCGAATTGGAGCATGCCAAAGAAGTCAGAGTCGACCTTTTTTGTTGAAAAATGGATGCACGATCTCACCCGCAAAACTTTCTGCAAAATCATTTCAGCCCAGTTTAAACGCATCAGGGTGAAATTAGACCCAACGGTTATTAATGTTCAGAAGAATGTTTTCCATTCAACCATGAAAGCTGGTGAAATTTCTATTAATGCTGATTTTTATAAGCGGGCAAGCAAGTATCTTTTAAAGGATATCATTTCATACCGGCCTGCTGCCGTCGCATTAAGATATATTGCGTCCCCATTCAGTATATATAAGTTCTCTTTGCCTTCTGAGGATGTTGCTGAATTCGAAAAACACGAAAAATATCAAGACCCTTTGGCTGTCATAAACACGCCTTATCCAGGGGCAGGTTATTGCCTACCCCTGAATCGTGCGATGGACCTTTTGGAAGACTGGAGGGCGCTTTACAGTCCTGATAGGATTCCTTATACCGCACTTAATAGAACATTGATGAATTGCCCTGCGCTTTCTGCTTTTGCATTGGGAAGATTGCATAAGTCTTTTTTGGAACGGCCTGTATTCAACCGGTTAGAGCTTATGTTAAATATTGAAGGAAGCAACCCCCAATCAAGGCATAAAAAAGTGATGATTCATAGTACAGAGATGGATATCAAAAAATCATTGAAGTTGGTTTCATCAGCAACCCATCGAGACTTATCTTCCAAAACATTTAGCAGTATTCTTTTTTTAATCAGATATTTGAATGATTATCCAGAACAGCATTTGGATGGCAGAATCGTTGGCTTAGCCCGAAAATCAATTCGATGGCATCAAGAACAAGCTAACATAACTAAAGAGGATATTATTTCAAAGTATGGGGAAATGGCTTTTCCATCACTTCCCATACCGCTTCCAAAAATTGATGATGATAAAATCAATCTTCGCTTTTTATCTAGCGTTGCAGAGGTTGCGATTGAAGCAGAATCCATGGGGCATTGTATTGGTAATTATGTAGATAAAGCAATGAATGGTGAATCATTTCTTTTTCACCTTGATCATCTGCCCTCGGGAACCAGTGCAAGTATTGAGGTAAACTCTGTGGGAGAAGTGGTTCAATCATGCGGACCCCGCAACTGCAGAAATAAAGCAACAACAACTGGCTCAAGGTTGTTGAAATCATGGGGAAGGAATATTCCTTCTAATGCGAGATTGCTAAAGGATAACAATCAACAACCAGCACCATTTTGATTTATTAATTTCCGAAATACATATTCTTCATTTATTTTTTGATTACTTCCTTTAATCAGGAAATAAAACCGCCCCTCTGACGAACAACTTATCTAGCACTGATGATTTTAATACCAGGAAGGGCCAAAAATGGAAACCAAAGAAATAGTAAGCGAACCAGTTGCAAAGGCCGAAATACCATCTACAAAAATCAATTTTGTCAAAGCTATATTCGAAATAACTGGCACAAAGGGGAATTCAGATGATGTTCGAGTTTCTGCCAATCCAATTAAGGCCATGACTTGGCGCGTTAATGTTTTCTTTAAAGATAATGACCATGATTTTGTGAGCTTATGGTTTATAGCCAAAAGCTTTTACATTCGATTTGAGGAGGATGGAAAACCAGTAATCGTTGAACAGTACATTTCTCCAAGATTGAACGGAGTGTCATCATGAACGACCAGCTAAAAACCATAGTTGACTTAATTTCGTTAAGACATGGGATCCCTGGTTCAAAAATAATGGACTCTGGCAGGCGGATTTCCAATTTGGCTATCACTGGAAATGCATCTCTAATTTTCACCATTCTTGGAAACGAACCGCCCAAGTGGCTACAAGATTTATTCTTGGATGATTCATATGTGGATTTGGGAGGAAAACCCATTTATGGTTATTTCCTTTCTTCAATTCGTGTTTCCAAAGCAATTCAATCTGTTTTGTTTTGTTATGCTTTAAAATCAAAGACCGATTGGGCAGATTCTATTCTCAATGAAAATCTAACTTCTTTGCGGCAAGTTTATGTTGAAGACAATATTTTTCCTGATTTCTTTGAAGATATTTTTCCACACCTTGACCCTAAATGTGAAATTCTGGGATGTATTAACGGTTCTAAAATTTTGAATCCTGATGGGCAGACTTTTTCTTTTCTTAAAAGGTTTAAAGGCTCCATTGATTTGAACAAATCCCAGTTGTTCGATCAACAAATCATTAAAACGATTCAAGGCTTTTCAGGAAAGTTAAACATTGCTGACTTAAAAACACTTGGTTTAAATGAAATTAAACAATTGATTTCTATTGATAAATATTGCTTCCTTCCATCAGCCAAGGCTGTTGATGATGATGCCATCCATTTAATTGAAAAATTTAAAGGTAAATTGGGAATTAAAAATGATGATGTTCAGACAATTAATACTTCCCAGAGCATGGCTGATTATAAATTACTTGCCCTTACCAAATCTGCACAACCTGCGATCTTTCTGCCTAAAGGTGTCAGTCTATCTCCCGCGGTTGCTAAAAAACTTGCGAAGACTAGAAAAGTCCTAGATTTTAGAACTATAACCCCAACGATAGACTTTATGGTTGCAAATGCCTTAGAAACCCACACGGGTACGCTAATCCTTGATGGGGTAAACTATCTAAAATTAGATGAAGAATTAAGTATTACGAAACATATTGGCAAATTAAGCCTAAAGGGTATTAGGGAAATCCAAACACTTGAATTGGCAAAAAAATTAGTATTAAGCGCTCAAACCGAAGGTCAGTTGCAATTACCTTCGCTGATTTTTTTACATCCGGAGATAGCCAGGGAACTTGCAACCTTCAAAGGGGCTTTACTTCTCGACGCGATAAAGATTCTTGATGATGATGTTGTAAAAGAATTGGCATCTCATCAAGGATATCTTCGTTTAAATGATGTAAGGACTCTTTCAGATAAAGCAGCAGGCTGGTTTCTTGATAAGCCTGGGAATATTTCTTTCCAGTTTCTTAGAAATGAATGTTATGAACGGCTTACCAGCCAATCAGTAACTAATTTATTGGTTCTTGCGTTTAGGCATGAGCTTCTGCCTCTTAATTATTTGAAAACACTTGATCAGCCTACAGTAGAGATTCTCATTAAGCATCAGGGTGGTATACAACTTAATGGCTTGGAAAATGTTGATAATCAAATCATTACTGATTTTGTTAAGCGGTATAGGGGTAAGTCAATCGAGCTACATCGTAAACGAGTGAAACCGTAGATTCAAATCAATCAGAATCAAGAATCCGAAAAGATACATAACCAATTAAGTATAAAGGGAAAGCATAACTATGGCTATAACTTTGAATGAACTCACGATTGAAGATGCAATTAGCGATTCTGCAATGGATCTTTTGTTTTTTGAACCATTCTATGCTCATTTTTTTTCAAGTTTGAATAGAGTGATTTCTGAAGAGATTCCAACTGCTTGCATTGGGGTGGACCGCGATGTTATTACCATGAAAATCAACCCCAATTTTTTTCTAAAGGAATTAAATAAGCAAGAAAGAATTGCAGTCTTGAAGCATGAATTGCTGCATCTTGGGTTCGCCCACATATTCAAGAAGTTAAATGGCGATAGGCTTTTATTTAATATTGCAGCAGATTTAGTGGTGAACCAGTTCTTGAATCCCTTTCCAATTCCCAAGGGCGCAATTATTTTAAGTGGTTTTGCTGATTTGAAATTGTTGCCCATGCAATCGCTTGAGTATTACCTTGATAAACTTCAAACCCTTGCTGATAAAATGCAAAAACAAGGGTGGTTCCATGGCAGCAAGAAAAAATTTGATTGGAACAAACTATCAAACCCAAGAAGTGCAGAATTACTTGAATCAATTTCTAGGGATTGGGATTTCAGAGGTCATGATTCTTGGGGAAAAACAGAACTTACCGATCTTGAATCCAATAGTAAAATTGGTGAAATGCTCGAAAGGGCAAAAAAGTTAACAGAAGAAAAATTCTGGGGTGGAATTCCTAGAGAATTCCAGCAAATCATCAAAGCCCATTCTGGCAAAGATTCTTCCATAGACTGGAAAAGAGCAATCCGGCTTCTAGGGGCTAGGTGTTCTGCCAAAACAATTGGTATGTCCATTAAACGAAAGAGCAAACGGTATGGCACCAGACCTGGGCTTCGTTCCATTTCAAACAAACGGCGACTTGCTGTGGCGATTGACACATCGGGAAGTATTGATCAGAACCAGATGGCTGATTTTCTGAAAGAGATTCAAGCAATTCGAAAAACTGGTGCCATTATCACTATTTTTGAATGTGATTGCAAAATACAACGTGAATATCAATTGAAAGCTGAATCAGAGATTAAATTCAAAGGTGGCGGTGGTACTGCATTTGATCCTGTTTTTGAGCGAGTCAATAAAGAGAGGGTAAAGCCCTTTGATGGGGTTCTTTACCTTACTGATGGCTTTGCAAGCAAGCCAACTATCCGACCTAAATCAAGGTTGCTTTGGGTTATTAGCCCAAATGGAACAACGAAAAATATCGATTTTGGTCCTTTTGTAAAAATGTTGTGATTAAATGAAAATCTTTTAGCCGGTTAACGAATGACTTATATCTCCGCTTTTATTAAGCGATTGTAATTTATTAAACCAATCTTTTCTATTAAAGGAAGCCTTTATGAAGATTAGCAATCATGGCGCAGTTTTGAACTCTGATGATATTACCACCCTTCTGGATCATCTACTTGAGGGCGATAATTCTCTCCCTGTTTGTATTTGGGGGCCACATGGTGTTGGTAAAACAGAACTGGTCAAAGACTATTGCAAAACAAAAGGATGGAATTTTGCTTATTGCGCACCCGCTCAATTCGAAGAAATGGGCGACCTTCATGGTATGCCTGAAATTTGCTCTTCAAATAATGATCCTTCTTCCAAGGTTACCAAATATATCCCGCCAGAATGGATCCCTGTTTCCAAAGGCCCTGGCATTCTTTTATTGGATGATGTCAATCGGGCCGAAGATAGAATACTTCGCGGTTTAATGCAACTTTTTCAGACCGGCGGCTTATTTAGTTGGAAGCTACCGCCTGGTTGGAAGATCGTTTGTACTGCTAATCCTGATAACGGGCTTTATTCAGTTACGACTTTAGATGATGCCATGATCACGCGCATGTTTCATTGTTCAATGGAATTCAATGCTAAAAATTGGTGTGCTTGGGCCTCTGAAAATGGTATTGATAGGCGTGGTATTGATTTTGTCTTAACCTATCCTGAATCGGTTACTGGAAAAAAAACAACAGCAAGAACCCTAGTTCAATTCTTTAAATTGATCAGTAGTATTCCGGACCTGAAAAAAGAAATTATTAAAGTTGGAATAATTGCTGCTGGCTTATTGGATGATACCACAGTTTCATCATTTTTATCTTTTGTTCGCGAGGAGCTTCAAGAAATGATTTCTCCAGAAGAAATATTGAACGCCATTTTTGTAACCGATATTGATTTTTTAATCTTGAAAACTCTTAAGGGTAAGGATGGCCATATTCGAGTTGATAGAATTTCGACCCTATGTGACAGGCTTTTGATTTACTTGAATTCAGGTGAATACAAGTTTAATGAAATTCATCGTGATAACTTGGCAAAATTCATTGGTATTGATGGCATACCAAAAGATATCAAAACTAGGCTGGGCATGGAGATTTCAAAAATCACTGGCCTTGAAGCTAGAAAACTGCTTAAGAACAAAGCCATCGCTAACATCCTGCTTGCAAGCCTTTAATCCGTAAACACTAACCTCTTGGAGAATTAAACAATGGCTACTACTTTCGCAAAGATTTGTTCAATAATGAAGGCCGAAGATCTAAAGTTCAGAGTACATCCTAAAAAAAATGAAGCTCTGGTTTTACTATCAACTCGGGAGTTCAAGAACGTTAATGATGACAAGATGGTTCCTGTTCTTGTTACGCTTCTTGAGAAAGGGGAGTTCGTGAAGATCCTAGCTCCGTGTGTTTTTAACCTTCAAAAGGCCAAGCACCCACAGTCATTAAACCAGGCATTATTGGAGATGAGCTTTAAAACAAAAATGCTTCGTTGGGAACTTGACGGAAAAGACGGCGAAATCCGAGCTAGCGTTGATATCCCGCTTGAAAATTCCAAGCTTAAAAAGAACCAGTTCCTTAGATCGTTATTTGCAGTTCCAGTTATCCTTGATCAATATTACCTTAGTATTAAAGAAGCGATGGATAATGGTGTGGTCGATATCAAGCGCAGTGGCCTTCCCTTGGACAATGATTCCAAGCCCTTGGAATTGGCAGATCTAATGAAATTAGCAGGTGGTGTTATGGGTCTACGCCAATTGCTAAAAGATGCAGGAAAATTGTAAGCCACCAAGCTTGCAATTGATGAAAAACTCATTCCAACCCACCCTTGATAGTGTTTAGGTGCTGGGTTGGATTATTCATACTAGTTTAATTTGGCCATAATTTTTGCCATTGGGTTTATCAAGGGCATAAATAAACCAAATGAAAGCACTTAACCACTTAAGCGCATAATTAAGTTCAAGTTGAGTTTTGGGCAAATCTTTTCAACTTATGTTTGCATGCAAACTAATTTGTTTATTTTGAGTGACTTACCTTACTTTGAGATAAATCGCAGTATGGTAATTAGGCGAAAGAAAAAACGCTTGTTTAGCAAAGAATTGATTACTTTTCA
>Ga0209190_1001311_pt1 | contig 17389 bp, 15 predicted proteins | sample M_140205_XF_Meta_FD_187315 | JGI IMG/M metagenome (GOLD analysis project Ga0209190, IMG submission 187315) | Freshwater microbial communities from Lake Montjoie, Canada to study carbon cycling - M_140205_XF_MetaG (SPAdes) (version 2) | ecosystem: Environmental > Aquatic > Freshwater > Lake... | reverse complement strand
GGAAAATCGTGCCGACGCCATCCAGGTCGCGCGCCATGGTAAAGCGGCGCTTAGGCTTCCAGGCCCAGAGCTGCGGGCTGACGTATTGAATGACCGCAGTCTCGCCGAAGCCGGCGCGCGACAGACCGGCCTTACGTAGCTCGTTAGCGAGGCGGAGGTTGAGCCCAGGGTAATCGACGAGCACGACGACCTTAGGCTTCCACTGCGTGGTCCAGGAGACCATGCGTGCGAAGAGCTTTCGATAAAACGGATACGCCGAAAGAATCTCGACGATGCCCACGGCGGAGAACGTGGTCATATCCATCAGCAGCTGGGCGCCGGCCGCGCGGAGCTCCAGCCCACCAAAGGCGACGATACGTAGACCCGGGCGGGCTTTAAGTAATTCCGCGACGACCTTGGCGGCGTGCTGGTCACCCGAATGTTCGCCGGCCACCACGAGCACGTCGACCTCGCCCGCACGGGGCCGGTCGAAGTGCGCCGGGATGGACGGGAACGCGCTCATTTGCGCGCCATGCCAGCGCGGATCTGTTCGGTGATTTTGATGGCGACTTCCAAAGCGGTGCGCCCGAGCTCACCACTGACCTTCGGGCTCTTGCGGTCGCGGACGCACGCGGTGAACGAAGCGAGTTCGATAGCCAGAGGCTCACCCTTCTCTATCGGAATCTCCTCCTTAGCGAAGCCGCCCTCGGCGGTTGGGTCGACCCGGACGGTGTGGCCCTTCTGGCCCATGAAATCGATGGAGAGGTAGCCACCGGTCTGGAAGACGCGGATTTCGCGGTTCTTCTTTAAGGAGACGCGGCTGGAGCTCAGGTTGGCGACGCAGCCGTTCTTGAAGGCGATGCGGGCGTTGGCGATGTCCTCGGTCTTGGTGACGACCGACACCCCGACAGCGTCAATACGCTCGACCGGCGAGTTGGCCAGCTGCAGGACGATACCGATGTCGTGAATCATCAGGTCCAGCACAACGCCCACTTCAGTACCGCGCGGGGTGAACGGGGCCAAACGCTCGGCGGTGATGTAGCGGGCATCGGTGACGGCCTTCTCGAGGTACGACATCACGGGGTTGTAATGTTCGATATGACCCACCTGGACGATGCGATCGGCTTTGGCGGCGGCCTCCAGGATCTGGGAGGCCTCCTCGAGGGTGACGCAGATGGGCTTCTCGATCAGGAGGTGCACGCCCTTGGCGAGCAAGGGGAGCGCGACGGCGGCGTGGTGGTTCGTCGGCACGACGACGCTGACGGCGTCGCACCCGACGGCCATCTCGTCGAGCGTGGCGAATCGATGGCAGTTATGCTTGGCGCAGATCTCGGCCGCCCGGGCATCGTTGGGCTCGAAGATGCCGGCAAGTTCGGCGCCAGGCAGGGTCGAGTAGATGCGGGCGTGGTGCTGGCCGAGCGAACCCGTGCCGGCCACCCCGCAGCGGATGCGCGTAGCGGTCATGAACCCCAGACTCCCTTGGGCGGCGGCTTCCTTCAATCCGAAAACCCGCCTCACCGCAGAGGGCCAGCCTTGCGACGCCACGACACACGTGCCACCGTCAACCTCTAAAAGACTCGGCGGAACGGACTCCCTTGTTGCCGAGATGCCGTTATCGCAGGTAGAAAACCGCCATGACGCATGATGCGGAACTGGCGACCTTGGTGCGCCTCCTCGACGACCCCTCGCCGGTCGTCCGCCTCGCCGTACTCAGTAAGATCAAAGCCGCTGGACTACCAGGCGTCCTCTGGCTCGAAGCCCTGACTAAAGACGACGCCCTCTCGGCCCACGCCCGCCTGTTGCTCGCCGACCTGCGCACCCCTGAAGCCGCCGCCCACGCCTTCCTCACCCATATCCGCGACCCGCACTGCGACCTAGAAGAAGCCTGCCTCCTGCTTGAACGTGCCACCGATCCAGCTTTGGCTGATGACGCCTATTCCACCGAGCTCGACCGCCTCGCCGCCCGCACGCGCGAACTCATCGCCGAACCGCTCGACGTCCGCGCGAAATGCCGACTGCTCTGCCGCGTGATCTTCGGTGAAGAAGGCTATCGCGGTGCTCAGGAAAGCTTCGCCATCCCTGCTTCTTCCCTACTCTCGCAGGTCATCCACAGCCGTCGCGGCATCCCGATCTCGCTTTGCCTGATCTTCCTGCTCGTCGCCCGCCGTCTCGGCCTGCCCGTCGAGCCGGTCGGACTACCCGGCCGATTCATGGTCGGCATCTTCCGCGGACGTGAGCCTCTCTACCTCGATTGCTACGAAGGTGGTGCCTTCCGCACCCGTGCGGAAGTCCAGCTGCTACTGCTCGACAATCAACTACCGGCCGACGAGGCGTTCCTCCGCCCGGTGACCACGCACCAGACGCTTGCACGCTGCTGCCGTAACCTCATGTCGCAGTTCGAAGCGCAAGGCGACGACCGCAGCAGCCGCTTATTCCTCACCTTCGTCCACGCCTTGGAAAAGACCGATGAGCGCGCCTGACACCCTCACGCTCGCGTCCCTGCGTTCGACTGAATTCGCCCCTGGCCAGCTCGGCGTGCTCGGCGACCCGATCGCGCACTCGCTGAGCCCGGCGATGCATAACGCTGCCATCGCGACGCTGCTCCCGACGAATCCACGCCTCGCCGGCGTAAGCTACCATCGCCTGCACATCACGGCGGGAGAACTGCCTGAAGCGCTCGCGGTGCTTCACGCCAAGGGCTTCGCCGGCGTCAACCTCACGGTCCCCCACAAGATCCAAGGCCTCTCGATTGCCGAAGCGCTCTCACCCGAAGCCCAGCGGGCCGAGTCCGTCAACACGCTCGTTCGTACCGCGTCCGGCTGGGCGGGCCACACCACCGACGGCCAAGGCTTTTTAGAAGCCCTGCGCGAACGTACCGGAAAAACGACCAAGGGCCGCCCGGTGATTTTGCTCGGCTCCGGTGGCGCCGCCCGCGCCGTAGCCGCAGCCTGCCTCGCCGACGGCTGCGCCTCGCTGCATCTGCATAATCGAGACGCCGCCAAGGCCGCCACCCTCGCCTCCGCGCTCGCCGATTCGCGCGTCCAAGCCGCTGGCCTCGCCGGGATCAAGGCCTCACCTGACGCAGTCATCGTCAACTGCACGACGCTCGGCCTGAAGCCCACCGACGCCTCACCCTTCCCCGTCGCGCTCCTCGCCGCCGGACAATTCATCTTCGACACCACTTACGGCAAAGCATCCTCTCGCCTGCTTAAGGATGCGCGCGAACTCGGCATTGCCTGCTGCGACGGTCGTTCGATGCTGCGCTGGCAAGGAGCGCTCGCCTTCCGTCTGTGGAACGGCATACTTCCTCCCGAAGCCCCGATGCGCGCCGCGCTCGGTGAAACCGCCCCCTAATCATGACGCTCGTCGACCTGCAGAACTTCGCCAAGCTCCACCCGGGACTGGCCGCCCTGACCGCCGGCGCGTTCGGAGCCTGCGTCGGCAGCTTCCTCAACGTCTGCATCCATCGCCTGCCCAAGGGAGAATCTATCGTCACCCCGGGATCGCACTGCACCTGCGGCCAGCCAATTCCTTTCTGGTATAACATCCCACTCTTTGGCTGGCTGTTCCTGCGCGGCCGCGCCCATTGCTGCGGCGCTCGCATCTCCGTCCGCTACCCGCTCGTCGAACTCACCACCGCTCTCCTTTTCGTCGCGGCCTGGACGTTCCTACCGCCGGCAAAAGCCGCGGTGGCTTGTGTCTACCTTCCGCTGCTCGTGCTCCTCGCCGGCTGCGACCTAGACGATATGATGGTCCCCGACGCCCCGAACTTCGCGCTGGTCGGCACGGGTATCATCCTCGCGATGCTGGCCCCTTCGATTCACGGCGAGACCATGCATTCAATTGAAGCCGTGAATCGCTTCCGCGCGCTAATTGACGCCCTGCTCGGCGCAGCTGTCGGTACGGCGTTGGTCTGGTGGATTCGGACCATCGGCAGCGTCATGGCCGGCCGCGAAGCCATGGGTGAAGCCGACATCATCCTTTGCGCTGGGGTCGGTGCCTACAGCGGCTGGCAAGGTGCGGTTTTTTGTCTCTTCGGGGGGTCGGTCATCGGGGTCATCACCGCCCTCCCGGGCCTGATTCAGGCCAAAATAAAGGGGGAAGAGTATGCCGGAGTGGTGCCCTTCGTGCCCAGCATGGCCATCGCCGGGGCAATCTGGTTCTTCCGAGGCCCCGAACTGGTCACCCTATGGCGCGACTGGACCGCTTCGTGAATCATTCTGACTTGTCAGCACCCTATACCTCTCCAATCATCGAACTCACCCCACTATGAAGCAGTTCGCCCTTGCTACCTTAATCGCTTCCGCCGCCCTCGTCGGTTGCACCACTTACGACACCCCTAACCATGGTCGCAACGTCTCGCTGGAGCCAGCCCACAACTTCCTTGGCATCGTCAAGGTCGAGTCTGGATCCTTTGCTCCGTCCGAAAAGGCAACCGTCGGTGCCAACATGCGCGAGTTCAGCGCACGTCGCATCACCTCAGGCGACCGCATCACCCTGCTCTGGGGCGCGGTCACTCTGACCGACTACTAAACCGACAAGTAGCCCTTGCAGAAGCCCCGGATTCGGGGCTTCTTCATTTACAGGCCATGAACGACCCCGGAAGCAACGTCGCCCGCCATCTTCGGATCGCGGCTACCGACCGCCCGGACGGTATGGCGACGAAATCGCCGACTACGGTCAGCGCCAACGGCAAGGTCCTCCACGAGGTCCGCAACTTCCGACAACTCGACCAAGAGAGCGATGGGGCGGCCGAACGCTTCGGCCAGTCCGGCATCACCCAAGGCAGCCGCGTTCTGCTGGCCGTCCGCCCTGGGCACGACCTGATCGTCGGGATGTTCGGCCTCCTTAAGCTGGGAGCCATCCCCATCGCCATCGACCCAGGCATGGGCTGGCCTGCCTTCCTCAACTGCGTCCGCCGCTCGCGCCCGTCGGCCCTCGTCGGCATCCGCGCGGCCACGCTCCTCAGTTACTTACCTTTCGCGGCCTTCCGCCCACTTACCCATCGCTTGACGGTGGGAAACTCGGCTTGGCGCCAAGCGCTGGCGGCGAGACCCCAATCACCACGCCCGCTAGCCGAAGTCACCCGCGAAACGCTCGCGGCCATCCTCTTCACGTCTGGCTCGACCGGCGCACCGAAAGGCGTCTGCTACACGCACGGGATGTTCGACGCGCAGATCGAACTGGTCCGCACGACTTACGCAATCAGCCCTGGCGAGACCGATATGGCGATGCTACCGCTCTTCGCACTCTTCAACCCCGCCCTCGGTACAACCACCGTCACGCCGCCCCTCGACCCGTCACGCCCTCTCTCCGCTGACCCGACTGCGCTCGTGGGCGCGATGATTTCGGAGAAAGTCACGAGCTCCTTCGGCTCCCCGGCCATCTGGGGGAAGGTTGCGGATCATTGCGAAGCCCACGAAATCAAACTACCCGACCTTCGCCGCCTCCTGATCGCTGGTGCTCCGGTCTCTGGTGAACTACTCGCCAAACTCCGCATCGTCGCGCCAAACTGCGTGACCCACACGCCTTACGGCGCGACGGAGTGCCTACCGGTCACGACCATCACCGCCGACGAACTGCTTGGCGAAGCGCGCCAGCTGGCCCTCCTCGGCCAAGGTACCTGCGTCGGGCGGCCCGTCAGCGGCGTCGAGATCCGCGTGATCAGAGAAACCGACGGTCCAATCCTGAAGCTCACAGAAGCCATCCCTTGTGCCGCCGGTGAAATCGGCGAGATCATCGCGACCGGCCCGAGCGTGACCCGCGAATACGACGGCCTGCCCGAGGCCACCCGGCTCGCAAAGATTGCCGATGGCGATCGGGTCTGGCACCGCATGGGCGATCTAGGCTCGGTCGACGCATCCGGCCGTCTCTTCTTCCTTGGACGTCGCGTGGAAAAAGTCCGTACCGCCGAAGGCGACCTGCCGACAGAATCGCTCGAGCCCGCCTTCCGCCAACACCCGCAGGTCTTTCGCTGCGCGCTGATCGGCCTCGGCAAGGCCCCTGCCCACACGGCCGCCCTGGTGGTCGAGCCTCGGACCGGGCATTTCCCCGCGACCGAAGCCGCGCGTGCTCGATTCATCGCTGAGCTGCGTGAATTTGCGAAGACCAGTCCACAGGGCGTTCGCGTGAAGCACATCGTCTTCCAACGTACCTTGCCCGTCGACGTCCGTCACAACGCCAAGATTCACCGTCTCCAGTTGGCCAAGGAATGGACCAAGCTACTCGCCTAATGAATTCGCCCCTCGTCCTCATCACCGGCGGCACTGGCTTCCTCGGCCAGGCCGTCGTTCGACGCTGCCTCGTCCGTGGCTACCGCGTCCGCGTGCTGGGCCGTACGCCGATGACTGGCGAACTAGCTGAACAGGTGGATTTCATCCGCGGCGACATCGTCGATCGCGCGACGGTCGATCGCGCCGTCAAGGACTGCGACTACGTTTTCCACGTGGCGGCGAAAGCGGGCGTCTGGGGCCCTTGGGAAGAATACCAGCGCATCAACATCGATGGAACCTCGAACGTCGTCGTCGCCTGCCAGGCCCATGGCGTCCGCGCACTGGTGCACACGAGCACGCCGAGCGTCGTCTTCAGTGGTGAAGCTTTCCTCGGCGCCGACGAATCGCTGCCCTATGGCGACAACTGGCTCTGTGCCTACGCCGAGACCAAAGCCATCGCCGAAGAAGTCGCGCTCAAGGCCGCCTCCGATAAGCTAAAAGTCTGCGCGCTCCGCCCGCACCTGATCTGGGGGCCGGGCGACAACCACCTCTTCCCACGCGTCCTTGCCCGCGCCCGTGCCGGCAAGCTGCGCATCGTCGGCGACGGCGAGAACCGCGTTGACGTCACGCACGTCGACACCGCGGCCGACGCACACCTCAGCGCGCTCGATGCGCTCCTCGCTGGTCGCGCCAACGGCAAGGCGTACTTCCTATCGCAAGGCGAACCCGTGAGGCTCTGGGAGTTTATCAACCGCTTGCTCGTCGGCGCCGGCGAAAAACCGGTCAGCCGCTGCATCAGCCAACGCTCCGCCTACCGGCTCGGCGCGCTGCTCGAAGGCGTCTGGACGCTCTTGCAACTCAAGGGCGAGCCGCCCATGACCCGCTTCGTCGCCGTCGAACTCGCCAAGGACCATTGGTTCGACGTCACCGCCGCCCGTCGTGACCTCGGACTCAAGCCCGCCGTCGAAACCTGGGCTGAGCTGGACCGCCTCGCGGCGACGCTACGGACGAAATAACGCGTTCGCTTGCCCCGGTCCGCATTAACCCCATCCCTCTTCCCATGCCCACCGACGGACTCCAGCCTGATAAGACTTTCCACGTGACCATCCGGACCTGGTTCGACCAGACCGACGGTCTCGGTATCCTCCACCACTCGCACTATGTGCTCATGATGGAACGTGCGCAGAAGGTAATGTTCATCGCATTGATGGGCAAGGATACCATCGACCCCGCAGTAGCGCCCGATGTCTACGTGGTGGTCCGCGACATCGACCTGCACTACCTCGTCGCCATCCGGCCCGAGTGCGACGTGAAACTGATTCTCAGCGTCCGCAAAGTCCGCGCGGCTGGCCTGACGGTGGATGTCGAGTTCCGGAGCCCGGATCATGCCATCCTTTACGCCAAGGCCTCCCGCACAATTTGTCGCATGGATGGCATCTCGCATCAGCCCTCCGCCTGGAGCGACGAGTTCCGCGCGAAGCATGAGGAATTGATCAAAGCGTAAGAGTTCTGAGTCGAGTTCAGGTGACAGAGGCCGTAATCGATTCAGCCCTCTACCCCGCGCGTAGTGCGGCACATACCCCACACGTCTTCCCATCGCATCCACGGGCGGTGCAATGCTCTCGGCCGTAGAAGATAATGCGAAGGTGAAGTTTATTCCAGCTGTCCTCGGGGAACAGGCGCTTGAGGTCTTTCTCGACCTGTTCGACCGACTTGCCGGGGCTGAGCTTCCAGCGCTTCGCGAGACGGTGAATATGGGTGTCCACCGGGAAGGCCGGCACGCCGAAGGCCTGCGCCATGACGACCGAAGCGGTCTTGTGGCCGACGCCGGGAAGCTCCTCGAGTTCCTCAAAGGTCCGCGGCACCTGCCCAGCATGCTTGGCCATGAGCATCTTGCCTAACCCGACGAGGGCCTTGGATTTCTGCGGAGCGAGCCCCAACTGGCGGATGAGCGTCAGCACCCGGACTTCGGTCATCGCGGCCATCCTGGCCGGCGTACCGGCCTCGGCGAACAAGGCGGGGGTGATTTCATTGACCTTCTTGTCCGTGCACTGGGCCGAAAGCACTACCGCCACCAGCAGTGTGAAGGCGTCCGTATGATCCAAAGGAATCGGCGTCGCAGGATAGAGCTTGGCGAGCTCCCTCCCCACGTAATCGGCTCGTTCCTGCTTGGTCATAAAGCGATATTGGGGATGGGCCAGACCTTGGCAACGCACCACCGCCCTACGACTTATTCACAAGCCCCCGAATGGGTTGCCAAACCTTATGTCGAAACCGTGATTCTCTAATACCGCCGCCCTCGCTTGGTGGGCGATTGCGAGACCCATTTCCTCATTCAAAACCTTTCATACATCCATGGCCCAGCTGCCCTACGACCCGTCTAAAATCACCCGCGAACTCGCCCGCCATTATGTCGCAGCGACCGAAGCCGATATCCAGGCAATGTTCGCCACCATCGGCGCCAAGGATTTCCTGGACATGTATGCCCACATCGACGCCGCGGTGAAGTTCCCGGGCGTCCAAGACCTCCCTGACGAACTGGAATACCAGGCCCTCGCGGACCGCATGGAATCCCTTTCAAAGAAGAACTCGGTCAAGACTTCCTTCCTCGGCGACGGCCTGCAGGTCTACCGGACCAACGAGATTGTCGGCCACGTCTGCTCCATCCGTAACCTGACGACCTCCTACACGCCTTATCAGCCGGAACGCTCTCAGGGCACGCTGATCACCCACTGGATCTACCAATCCACGCTCGCGCAGCTGACCGGCTTCGAAGCGGTCAACTCCTCACTGTACGAACGCGCCAGCGCGCTCTTCGAAGCCGCCGTCTGCACCGTCCGCATGGGTGACGCCGAAGCGAATACGGTGCTCGTCGCCGCCAACCTTCTGCCTGGTGACCTCGAAGTCCTCCGCACGCATGTCGCGGACACATCGGTGAAGCTGGAGTTTCTGGCTCCCGATGAAGACACCGGCCGCCTGACCGCCGCCGGCATCGTCGCCGCCTCCGCGCGCCTCGGCAAGCAGCTCGCCGCCGTGATTTTCCCACAAACTAACGCCCTCGGATTACTCGAAGACGTCGACGCCCTGACCGACGCCTGCGCCGATGCGGGCGTAAAGTCCGTCGCGGTCATTGATCCGATGCTCCTCGCCACTGGCGGCCTCAAGGCCCCCGCCCAATACGGACGTAAGGGCGCTGACATCCTTGTCGGCGAAGGCCAGCACCTCGCCATCGGCGCCAACTTCGGCGGCCCCGGCCTCGGCATCTTCGCCGTCCGCCATAACGCCGAAAAGAAGAACGAGGTCCGCGAGACCCCCGGTCGCTTCGTCGGCAAGGCCAAGGACAACGCCGGTCGCGATTGTATCGTGATGGTCATGGCCACCCGCGAACAACACATCCGCAAAGACAAGGCCACGTCCAATATCTGCTCCAATCAGGCGTTCATCGCCACCATCGCCGGTGCGTCCATCCTCGCCCGCGGCGAAGCCGGCATGGCCACCAGCTGCATCGCTGGCCGCGACCATGCCCACCGCGCCGCCGCCAAGCTGCACAACATCCCGGGCCTGAAGGTCTGCTACGCGAAGCAGGCTTTCTGGAACGAATTCAGCCTAATGCTGCCTGAGCCCGCCGCCTCCGTTATCGCCAAAGGTCGCGCCGCCGGCCTCCACGTGGGCGTCGACATCACCGGCCGCACTCCCTGCAACTGCTCGTTACTGAAGATCTCCTTCAGCGACCTCCAGACCGCCGCCGACACTGACAAACTGATCGCCTTCTTCGAAGGCCTCTATGGCCAGTCCGCCGGCACGAAGACCCTCGCCGAAATCCCGTCCGCCCTGATCCGCCAAGGCGCCGTCGGTCTACCCTCCTTCTCGCTCACCGAACTGAAGGCTTACTACTCGAAGCTCGGCGAACTCAACGTGTCGCCCGACACCGGCTGCTTCCCGCTCGGGTCGTGCACGATGAAGTACAACCCGCACATCAACGACTGGGCCGCGGGACTCCCGGGCTTCACTGGCCTCCATCCACAGGCTCCGATCGAAGACGCGCAGGGCGCGCTCGAACTCCTCTGGCAGACGCAGGAATGGTTCCGCAAAATCACTGGCCTCGCCGGCCTGACCACCCAGCCCGTCGCGGGCGCCCAAGGTGAACTCGTTGGCCTCAAGCTCTTCCAAGCTTACCACCGCCACCACGGCCAGCACCGTGACATCATCCTGATTCCGGCCTCGGCCCACGGCACGAACTTTGCCACGGCCACCACCGCCGGCTACGCGACCAAGCGCCACCCCGACGGCTCGCCCTCGGGCATCATGCTGCTGAAGTCCGCCCCTGACGGCCGCGTCGACCAGGTCGACTTCGCCTCGAAGATCGCCGAATTCGGACCGCGTATCGCGGGAATGATGGTCACCAATCCTAACACCTCCGGCGTCTTTGAGACCGATTTCCAGAAGATGGCCGCAGAGATTCACCGTATCGGCGGCCTCGTCTACATGGACGGCGCCAACATGAACGCCATCGCGGGCTGGGTGAACCTCGGCGCCCTCGGCGTTGATGCGGTTCATAATAATCTTCACAAGACCTGGACCGTCCCGCACGGCGGTGGCGGCCCCGGCGACGGTATCGTGGCCGTCTCCGAGCTCCTCGTCGACTTCCTCCCCGGATTCCAGATTACCAAGCAGGGCGACGTCTACGTCCCGGTCAAACCGAAGCACAGTATCGGCTCCTTCCATCGTCATTGGGGCAACTTTGCCCACAAGGTGCGCGTCTACACCTACCTCCAGCGCCTCGGCAAGGAAGGCGTCCGGCGCATGTCCGCGATGTCCGTCCTCTCCAGTCGCTACCTGTTCTCGAAGCTCGGCAAGTCCTTCCCCTCACTCCCTGCGGCGGCCGATGGGGTGCCGCGTATGCATGAGTTCATCCTCACGCTAACGGAAGAAGACTTCAAACGGATCGAAGCCTCGGGCATACCGCGTGCGAGCATCATCGGTCGCGTCGGTAAACTCTTCCTCGATTTCGGCTTCCACGCCCCGACAGTCGCCTTCCCCGAGGTCTTCGGCCTGATGATCGAGCCGACAGAGTCCTATACGAAGGACGAACTCGACCGCTTCGCCGAGGTCGTAATGGCAATCGGCGACCTCATCCGCACGAACCCGGAGGTCCTGAAATCAACCCCGCGCTTCACGCCGGTGGACCGCGTCGACGAAGTCGCCGCCAATCGAAACCTAGTACTCAGTGAGCACCTCACGGCCCTCCCGCTGATCAACGAGAACCGCCTCTCTCCCGTCCTGCTCAATGCGATGCCCATCGCGGAGATCAAGCAGCGCGTGCTCGCGACGATTTAATCAGGCCTTCGGCAGGCGGACGACAAAGACGGTCCCCTTACCGACCTCGCTGGTCACGGTGATGGTGCCGCCATGGGCCTCGACGGTCTGCTTGACGATTGCGAGCCCGAGGCCGGCGCCGCCAGTATGGCGGGACCGCGAGGCATCGACGCGCCGGAAGCGCTCGAAGATGTGATCCAGGTTCTCTGGCGCGATACCGCGACCGTCGTCGGCCACGCGCAACTCGGAGAAGTCGTCGGCGATACCGGTCGTCACGGTCACGGTGACGCCAGCATCGTTATGCAAGATGGCGTTGATGGAAAGATTGAGGATCACCCGACCTAGACGACCGGCATCACCCACGACGGGAGCTCCTTCGAGCTGCGGGACAAGCTTGGCGCCATGCTCGCGGGCGACGCGGCCGAGCAAGGCCACGGATTCGTCGGCAAGATCCGCCAAGTCGCAGGCATCCTGCGCAACGGGCCGGCCAGCGTCGCCGTGGGCGAGTTCCAGTAAGGCGTCGGAAATGGATTTCATCCTTAAGGCTGACTGCTTGATAGTCTCGAGCGTGGCACGATATTCCTCGGGGGTGCGTTCCTGTCGCAGGGCGCCCTGACTATCCGAAAGAATCACCGTCAGCGGCGTCCGCAGTTCGTGCGAAGCGTCCGCGGTGAATTGCGCCATGTGCTCGCGAGCGGCGTTCATCTTGCCGAAGGTGTCGTTAAGCACCACGGCAAGACGGCCCAACTCACTTTCGGTATCTTCGACGTCGATCTTCCGGCCAAAATCGCCGGCGGCGATGCCTTCGGCGTCCGCTGCGATGCGATCGATGGGCTTGAGCGAACGGCCAGCCAGCACCCAGCCGATGCCGCAGCCGACGAACACGATCGCGAAGCCCGCGAGCGTCAGACTCCGGGCGAGCGCGGCGAGCGTGGCATCCAGCTGCTGGGTCGGACTGCCGAACATGACGAGATTACGGCCAGGCGGACGATGGAGCAGGACCCGGTGACCGGGCAAGGTGACCATGAGGTCCTGAGGACGGGCCGGGCCGTCATCCGGATTCGCATCGAGTTCGGATAAAGCCTGGGCGGTCAGTTCCGGTTCGGCCGGTGCGTTGGCGGAACGGTAGAGCGATTTTGCTTCGAGGTCGACGACCTGAAGCCAGACACCGGTGCCGACGACCTCGGTCAAGGCCGCCTTCGCCTTGGTCGCGCGCTGCTCCGGACTGTCCGTACGTGCGACCGCCTTGCCGTTCGGACGGACGGCAGGGGCGGGATTACGCGGTCCAGCGACACCGGGGACGACTTCATTGAGCGCCCCCATGCCGCGCGTCATCTCCTGACGAAGGCGCAGATCTAGCTCCTGCAGGCGGGCCTGCTTCTCATGGCGGTAGAACGCGACGAGGAGCACGGAAGCCGTCGCCGCGAGCAGGCCGAAATTCCAGGCAAGTATACGCCAGCGGATGGAATGAAAAATCATGACGGTCAGGGTGTCTTCGCGGCCGCCTCGATGACATAGCCCAACCCCCGGCGCGTCTTGATGAGGTCCGCGCCCAGCTTGCGGCGCAGATTGCAGACGTGCACTTCCAAGAGATTTGAAAGCGTGTCCTCATTCTCATCAAAGAGGTGTTCGTAGAGCTCGGCGCGCGGCACCACCGCGCCGCGGCGATGCGCGAGGTATTCGAGCAGGCCGTATTCGCGGCCGGTGACGGGCTCATCCTTGCCGTCCTTGGTCACACGGCGGGCGGCCGTATCGATCACGACACCACCGAGGGAGATGACCGCCGCACCCGAGCTGTGGTTCCGACGCACCAGCGCGCGGAGGCGGGCGAGGAGTTCCTGCTGCACGAAAGGCTTCGAGACGTAATCATCGGCCCCGAGGTCTAATCCAGCCACGCGATCATCGACCGAATTGCGGGCGGTCAGCATCATGATGGGCGTGCGCTTAGTATGGCGTAGGCGGCGGAGCATCTCGCGGCCGTCCATAACCGGCATGAGGTAGTCGAGGACGATGGCGTCGTAATCGCACTCCATCGCCTTATGGAGGCCTTCCTCGCCATTGGCGGCACCATCGGCGGCGTAGCCTTCCTCGCGGAGCAACTTCAGGAGGCCGTTCCGCAAAGGGGCTTCGTCTTCTACGATAAGGATGCGCATCGGGAACTGGACTTATATTCTACCTAAACCGCCCTTAATCCAAGATTAAGAAATCAAGCCTCTCCGCGGATGAAGCGCCCGCGGGAGATCGCCGAGTAGGCGCCCGTGAGCAAGGCGCAGGCCCCGCAAACCCAGAAGACCTGCCCCGGGGTCAGGTGCAGGGTCTGGAAGGAGAGCCACTGCACGCCGGAGGCAGCCAGGATACCGATAAAGCTCAGGACGTTGGCGGCCCCTTGGACTGCGCCCTTGTCCTCCGGCGCCGGCCGATGCTGCAGCACGGCCGCGATCGGTACAATAAAGAGACCGGCGGCGAAACCGAGGCCGACCAGGCAGAGCACGAAGGTCGTGAACGAGACGCTGGGGATTCCCATCGGGATAGAGCAAAGCGCTAGGCCGACGGCGCCGATTGGCACGAGCCGGTATTCGATGCGGCCGCGGGAGGCGTAGCCAGCGGCGACACTTCCGAAGCCGATGCCTAGGGCAAGGGCGAGATTGAGATAGGCATTCTTGGACGTGCTGAGATGTAGCACGTCCTGGGCGTAAATCATCAGGTTCATCTGCACTAACGCGGCGACGAAGAAGAAGCCGGCATTGCCCCAGTTGGCCCGCCAGAGGTCGCGGTCCTGCTTCATCGACATCAGACTTGCCCAGAGATCAGTCACGGGATTAATGCGCGGCGCGCACGCGGGGTTAGCGGCCGGCACGGGGGTGATGCCCCGGCTCAGCCACCAGCCAAATATCGCCAAGACCGTGAGGATTAGGCCGGAGAAGCCCTGCTCGCCGGAGAAACTCTCCGCCAGGAAGCCTGATGCGGCAATGCCGAAGATGATACCGAGGAACGTGAGTAGTTCGAAGATGCCGTTGCCCCACGAGAGTCGATCATGCGGCAGTAGCTCCGGCAAGATCCCATACTTTGAAGGGGCGAAGATGGCGCTATGGCAGCCCATCAGGAAGATGGCCGCGAGCTGCAGCCAAACGTTCTCTAAAGCCAAGGCCACCGCCGCAAACAACATGATGCCGACCTCGGCCTGCTTCACCGCGCCCATTACTGCGGCCTTGCTGAACCGGTCTGCCAGCCAACCGCCGAGCATCGAGAAAAGGATGAACGGAGCGGCGAATAGTCCGCCCGCAAGCGCAACGTAGGTATTGCGCTGCTCGACGGGCATTGCGCTGCCGAGGACCAGAAGGATGACAAGGTTCTTGAGCACGTTGTCGCTGAAGGCAGTCTGGAACTGGGTCGCCATCAGGCTCCAGAATCCGCGCTGCCATCCAGCATTGGTCGAGATGACGCCCATGGCGGAAAGTCAGCCGACCCCTCGGCGGACGGCAAACCTATTGAGCCTCAGCTGCGCAAAGCCGCGAAGAGCTCCACGGCTGATTCGGCCTTATTAAGGATGTACACGTGATAACCGGGTGCACCGCGGGCGACTAGGCCTCTAGCCTGGCGGACCGCCCAGGAGACTCCGACCTTACGTTGGGCCTCCTCGTCCGGCCCGCACGCCTCGAGCTCGCGAACCAAGGCGTCCGGAATCCGGGCCTTGCAGAAGCCGCAGAAGTTCCTGGCCTGCTTGAGGGAAAGAACGGGCATGATGCCCGGCAGGACCGGCACCGTAACGCCGGCCGCACGGGCCCGGGTGACGAAACGGAAGTAATCCTCGTTATCCAGAAAGAGCTGCGTGGTCACGAAATCTGCGCCCGCGGCGACCTTGCCCGCGAGGAAACGGATATCCGACAGGTCATCAAGGGCGTCTGGATGGCGTTCGGGAAAACCAGCGACGCCGATAGCAAAACGGCCCGGCTGCTCCGCGGCGACCTGACGGACGAGCTCCTGCGCGTGCGCAAACCCCTCCGGATGCGCGGTGAAGTAATTCTGGCCCTTGGGCGGATCGCCGCGAAGGGCGAGGATGCCCGAGAAGCCGGCCTTGTCATATTGGCTGATGATGCCGGCGAGCTCAGCGCGAGAATGCCCAACGCAGGTCAGGTGTCCGATCAGGGGGATGCCCATCTTCACGAGCTCCGCGCCATAAGTGATTGTGGTGTCACGGGAAGTGCCGCCAGCCCCGTAGGTCAGAGAGGCGAAATCTATGCCTAGCGGCTTCAGCGTCGCGGCGACCTTGAGCATGCGCACCCCTCCCTCCGCGTCCTTAGGCGGAAAGAATTCCACTGATACCGTGGGTCGCACGGGACTGCGGAGCGCGTCGATGAGCAGCTGGCGAGACATCTTAAGTATCTTCTTATCTAGATATGAAGATGTAGGTCAAGGCCCTATGTGGTCACTCGTCCTGACCTTCGCGACCGCCGTTGGCAGGCAGTTCGCCCGGCATGGCCACATGGTAGGCCATGACCATCCAGCAAAGCATGACCGGGTAGACCAAGATGATAAAGCCGAAGGAGCCGAAGATGCCGAGTAGCACGCCGGCAGTCACGGACAGGACCTTGAAGGCCACGAGGAAGCAGACCGGGATGATGACGAAGATGATGGAGGCGACATAGCCGATCGAGGTCGTGCCGGAGTAGATGCCGGCCGAACGCGCGAGGTCCATGCCGCAAGAACGGCAAGCCTTGCCCAGGCGGAACCACGAGGCGAGCAGGCCGCGCTTACCGCAATTGGGGCAATGGCAAAGGACCCCTCGGGCGATGATGTCGCCCCGGGTGATTTTCAACGCTGGTTCGGCCATCACAACAGCGTCCTCACGAGCAGGGGGAAGACAAGCGAAGACCCTCCCTGCCCTACACCTTGAGGAAAATCTTCTGACGCATGAGGAACCAGAAGAGCAGCCATTCGACGGCGAAGAAGCCGACGGCGAGGATAAGCGGTGCGATGCCGGCCGGCGCCGCCTTGGCCAGGCCGCCGAAAAAAGCGTTCGCGGTGTAATCGTAGCTGATGAACTTTCCAGAGAGGTAAATCAGTACGGAGTTCATGCCGATGACGGCGAAGAAGGCCCCGAAGCCACGTAGCCAGCCACGCACGTCAATCGTCCAATAAAAGAAGGAGAGCAGCAGACTACCCCAACCACAGGTCCACAGAACGAACGAACTGGTCCAAAGGTTCTTATTCAACGGAAAGACGAAGCTCCAGAGTCCGCCCACCGCGAGCAGCACGATACCCGCAATTGCCAGCCCAGCGGCCTTGCGATCACCCGAGGCTTCTTCCGCGGAGCGGCGAAGCCAGAGTCCCGCCAGGATACCGAGCAAGGCGTTGCCGATGGCCGGAATCATCGCAAGCAGGCCTTCGGGATCGTGGATCTTCTTATACAACTTTCCTGGCATAAGCAGACGGTCGACGGTGCTGGCGAAGTTGCCTTCCATCGAAAGGTCGCCGGCGGCGAAACCAGGCGCATGGCCGAAAGACATCACCGCCCAATAGCCGAGCAGGATGCCGGCCAACCAAAACCAAAGGCGCTTCGGAGTCTCGAAATTGAAGGCGAAGATGAGCTGGGCAAACATGCCCGCGAGGCCGATGCGACCGAGCACGCTACCGAGGCGCATATTCTCGAGGCCCTTCCACTGGAGGCCGTTGTTATAGATGATGCCGAGCAGGACAAGGATCAGGCCACGCTGGATAATCTTGCGGCAGACTTCGGCACGCGCGCCTTCCGTCAGGCGGCGGGTTAGCGAGTAAGGCGTCGAGACCCCAGCCATGAAAAGGAAAAGCGGAAAGATGAGGTCGTAGGCCTGGAATCCATTCCAATCGACATGCTTGAGCTGGGCATCGATCGCACCCAACCA
>Ga0209190_1001305_pt1 | contig 17452 bp, 15 predicted proteins | sample M_140205_XF_Meta_FD_187315 | JGI IMG/M metagenome (GOLD analysis project Ga0209190, IMG submission 187315) | Freshwater microbial communities from Lake Montjoie, Canada to study carbon cycling - M_140205_XF_MetaG (SPAdes) (version 2) | ecosystem: Environmental > Aquatic > Freshwater > Lake... | reverse complement strand
GTTATTTTCTACGATTATTCTTCTCTTGAAAATATACATCGGCACCTTGCTTCTCACCCCTCATTGCAATTTTATGAAACAAAAAAAGGAACCATTTCTGTTTCCTTTTTAATAGCTGATTGTGGAGTCCACTGACCTATTTTCGAACCCCTTTTTGGAGGATTTGGAGAGGTTGGGGAATGTGTTGAAGTTTAAATAATAACCTGATTTTAATTTTTTTGTACTAAAAAAAATCGACGAAATACATAGCCGTATTTGTCGTTTCTTCAACCTCTTTATTTTCATAAGAATATATATCTATGATTTCCACTGTATGGGTATTATTTGCTGTATAATTACTGCATACTGACAGATGACCTTTCTTAGGACCCTGTGAAAATCTAATCTTTAATATTTCGTTTGTCTTTAGGCTCTCTATTTCACTTGGCGTTAAAAAATAAACAGTGGTTGACTCTTCATCAACATTGTCATATATGAATCGATCAATTAATGTAATCAAACTTCAGTCGTCAAGGTACATCATTACCTTTCCGGTTACAAAATCAAAATCACTATGGATAGTTAAGGCTAAAATTCCTTTAACACCATCCTTTGTCAAGACATTTTCATCGTGTATATCTTCTACAATCAATCCTAATTCTTGAAAGTGAGAATAATAATAATGTTGAATATTTATAAGATACTGTTTAATTCATTTTTAGAGAGTCAAATGAGCCTAATTTACAAAAGGGATAAAATTCGCTGGTATCACCTCTCCACCATTACCTTCATTACCTCATCGCGAATTTTAAGATAATAGATTCCTGAACCAAAAGGAAGTTTTAAAGTCGTTTTTGATTCTGTAACGCACCCCTCTAATAGTTTACGCCCATATTGGTCAAAGATGATATATTTTTCTTCATCAGTTTCTTTAAAGAATTCTATTGTAATGGATTCAGCAGTAGGATTCGGAAAAACAGAGATTTCTCCAGTAGAATTAATTTCTTCGATTCCAGCAGTGTTTTGAACAAGTTTAAAAATAACCCCCGAGTCATTTACACCACCCCCCTGGTTTGTCGTTCCGTATAAATAAGTTCCATCTGAAATTAGGGTAGTACATGGACATAATCCATCGACCCAATTAAATTGGTGTATAAAGGTATAATTGGTTCCGTCTGGTTTTACTTTAAAAACAGCACCCCAACCATTGAACGCATTATTTGTACCGTACAAAAAAGTCCCATCCAACAAAAGAGATTGAATAGGACTGCCGGCACCCAAATCAAAATCTAAAACTTTAGAAAAACTTGTTCCATCCGGTTTGATCTTGAAAATAACTCCATTGTCATTTGTGCCTCCAACTTGAGTCATACCGTATAAATAAACTCCATCTGTAATTAGAGATCCCATAGGATGATTTCCATTAATACCATCAAAATCGTATAGCTTGGTAAAACTCGTTCCGTCCGGTTTGATTTTAAAAATAACTCCAAAGTCATTTGCGCCACCTAAGCTTGTCGTTCCGTATAAATAAGTTCCATCTAGTAAAAGTGTCCCGGAACCAATATACCCGCTGGTTAAATCAAAATCAAAGATTACTGAAAACCCTGTACCATCGGGTTTAATTTTATAAATTATACCAGCGGTGCCTCCCAAGGTCATACCATACAAATAGGTTCCATCTGTAACTACTCCTCCCAATGTTTCGTAACCATTGACGCCATCAAAGTAGTGTATTACGGTAAAATTTGTTCCATCAAGTTTGATTTTAAAAATAACCCCCCCGCCATTTCCTGATAAACAACTATATGTCGTTCCAAATAAATAAATTCCATCTGTTGTTAAGTGTGCATTAGGACCTTCTCCATTTACGCCATCAAAGTTGTGTATTACGGTATAATTCGTACCGTCTGGTTTGATTTTAAAAATAACCCCCGCGCCATTGGTGCCCCCGCCACCTGTACCGTACAAATAGGTTCCGTCTGATAATAAAGCACCATCAGTAAATGCATTAATACTAGAACCGTTGGTATAATCAAATTCGTGTATTACTGCGTATTGAGCAGATAATTCTATAGTTCCCAGCAGAGCCAGAAGGAAAATAATATTTTTCATTTGAGATTGTTAAGTCATTTAGAGTTGCTCATGTCCAATTTTATAGAAAGACCGATGTAAAGTACATTTTTAAATCTAAAACACGGCTTTTTTTTGAAAAAAAACTTATTTAAATTGTATGATATTTAATTAAAAAATCACCCTAAAAAGTCCAATTGGGCTCAGTAAAGGAAATGCTTTGTCTTTTCATAATGCTTGTGTTTTGGTTTAAATATTCACCATAAACGCACCAAAAACAAATCTGTTCACAAACTTAGAAAATACCTATCAATAGAACATGACCGCTCTAGGATCAAGACAAAAAGTTGTGGAAAAAAAATAGAATTTCGTTTTTTGCAGGAAAAAGATTTTGGCTGATTTAGGATTATTAAAGTTATTGTTACCAGATTATTTCGAAGTTATTGATTATAAAAGTGAAGGAGATGAATTGCATCTTTTTGTTGAAGAAAAGAATAATCCTCCACAGGAATATGCAAAAGATAAATTGAGTTCAAAAGGCTTTCATGATGAAGTTGTATTTCAAGACAACAGTCAATATGGATTTTTTTTCATTTTTATGGCATGTATTAGATTACCACATGTTGTTTCAATGCAAGGTCTTTACACAAAAAAAATACCGAATAATTCCGAAGATAATTATTCAAAACTCTTTACCTTAACAACTAATTTTTATACCTCTTTTTTGTGTGGAGTCGGAGGGGTTTATCTCGACTCAGCAAAAGCCTCGCTCGATATAAACTTCTCACCCCTAATCGTTTTAAACAAAAAATGCCTCTCTTTCGAGAAGCATTTTTAATCGTGGAGTCGGAGGGGTTAGCTGCGCTGAACCCTCATAACTAACGTGCAGTGGATGCAAGCACCTATTCACTGTGTTCATCAGCTCTTTTTTTTTACTTTTTCTCACTTGAGCGCGCTCAGATTCGATAAGACAAAAAAAAAGCGCCAACCAAAGGCAGGCGCTTGCATCAGAGTGGAGCCGGAGGGGATCGAACCCTCGTCCAAACGATGAATTTTCAAGCTTTCTACATGCTTATTTCTTGATTAGTTTTCGACTATGGAACGGACAAGAACACCCAAACCCATAGCTTACATTCTTAAATCTTACAAGTGCTTAAAATGATTACGCTTGCCAGCCCAAAATGATGAACTCTTAAAAATCAAACCTAATGGGCAGAGGCTTGAAAAGAGTACTTGTCTGACCTACTATACTTCGGAGAGATTAAGCCAATTAACATTCAGTTAATTAAGCAGCAAGTGCGTATGACGTGTTGTCAATTATAGTTTGCAGCAAGATATTATAGAGGTTCACTACAACCCTCTGCATGCTGACACTTGACAACCGCTATCGCTGTCAAATCCAAATACGGCCCCAAAGAACTAGTACAAAGATACAGTAAAAGAACTGATAGTTGATAACTGATAGTTGTTTAATAAAACACATAAACTATAAACTATAAACTATAAACTATAAACTATAAACTATAAACTATAAACTATAAACTATAAACTATAAACTATAAACTATAAACTATAAACTATAAACTATAAACTAATTAAGTTTTCGAATATTAATATGAATCCAAATTGACCTTCCAAGACGTAACATAACAGGATAAATGATCACAAAAGCAATCACCATACCTCCAAAAAACCAAGCCGGGTTCACAGAATCAATCAACAAGGCACATAATAAAAAAGGAAGTTCTGTTAAAACAATAATGGGGTAACTCGTCCACAATGATCCTAGCCAAAAACCTGGTTCAATGCAATAGACTTGTCCACATGATGAGCATTTCTCCGGCATGTCCAACATTCTCGAATAACGAAACAATCCTTTGGAGACAAATAAATCTCCCTTTGAGCATTTTGGACATTTCAAACGCAACATGGAAATTATTCTACTCATATAATTGAAGATTTATTCAAACTGAAATTGGAACGGGTAATTTCCGAAATTCATGGCCAAACGATTTACGCTCCAAACCCTCTTCGAATATACGTTAGATAAAGCAATTATACTAATTGTATCGTTTCTTAAAGTGGCATAACAAGCGGTATTCCCGTGCCACCATCCTGAATGAAAAAAATAGGTATCCTTCCCCATTTCTTCCTTCAAACGCATCCCTAATCCATAATTACTTTTCCCAGGATGCTCGTAGGAATAACCTTTAAACATTTGCTTTCGAAGCGAATCGGGAAGGAAGTTTTCAGAATAGGTTCCTTTATCCATTTGTAATAAATCCAACGCTGTGGTATACATATTTTTATCGCCATAAACAGCGTCCAAATAATCAAATTCTTCTAATTTTTTAGCAGAATTATACGATTGACAGATTTTAGACAGATTAGTTGAACGATCTAAAATAAACGTATTCTTCATTTTCAACGGTTCGAAAACCAATGTTTGCATCGCTTGAGGAAACGATTGGTCCGTAACTTTTTCGATAATCAATGCCAACAATGCATAGTTGGTATTGCTATATGCAAATTTCGAATCGGGCCGAAAATTCAATGGGAACGTATACTTTTTTAATAGTTTTAAAATATTTCGATTGTATAATGTTTTGCCCAAGTGCCATGTTTTGCTCGTGAAATAACCATAATACGGAATTCCACTTCGGTGATTCAACAACATTCGAACAGTAATTCCTTTGTAAGGTAAATCTGGCAAATACCAGCGAACATCAGAATCGAGGAAAATCTGTTTTTTACTTACCAATCTCAAAACTGCCAAAGCAGTAGCCACCTTACTTACAGAGGCCACGTGCATAGGTGTATTCAAGGTCATTTTTTTCTTTTCCCGGATATTTGAATACCCTTTGGAACGAATAAAAAGTACTTTCCCATTTTTGGCTACCAGAAATTGACCGTTGAACGTTTGAGGGTCGAGAATTTCTTTATAAAAAGTAAGAACTTGCTTTTGTTTTGATTTAAGTTCTTCTTTAGTTGGGGCGGGAAAATCAGGCAAATACGAGATTACTTCTTTTTGCTGTAAGCGTTTTAATTCTGCCTTTTTTCTTGCTTGAGAAGTCGTGCAAGAAGCTACATAAAGCAGCAAAATAAGTAAGATGTATCGCAAATAGTTGTTTTTCATTTTCAGTGACAAAGATAAGAAGATCAATTAATTGAAATTGATTGTAACACCTTTTTAAAGATAAATTTCTAAAAAGGGATTGTGGCTAATGTGCATATAATTATTAAACTATTAAAAGAATTTTCCATCAACATAATACCATTTTCCACCAGCCAAAACAAAGGTTGATTTTTCATGATGTGGTTCAATTGAATTGTTTTCGCCTTCAAATGTGGCAATAAATTCTACAGTTGATGTTGTTGCTTCAACAATTTCTAATCCAACCCATTTTGTGGATTTAGACCAATTTTCAATGTCTTTTCGTTTATGGTTAGCTCTAGTGGAAAAATGGGTGGTATCGACTAAATAGTCAATTGCTCCAACAACATATGCTGAATAACGCGATCGCATTAATTCTTCAGCTGTTTTCGCATTGTTCGTTCCATCGATAAGTAATTTACAACAAGCACCATAGTGATTAAGACTCCCACAAGGACATAGATTGATTGGTGTCATATTACAATTAAGCTCATTTATGGGGAAAGATCAATTTGAAAGATACCCCATTATTTACCTCAAAAGTATATTTTCCTTCAATTTGATCAACCAATGATTGAATCAAACTCATTCCTATTCCTGTTTGCTCATGTAAACTTTCGATAGTAGCTCCAATCCCATTGTCTTTAGCGACTAATTCAATTAAACCATCTTTCTTGGTAAGCGTGATTGAAATAGTTGGTTCTTCAATTTCATCAAAAGCATGTTTGATAGAATTTGTTATTAATTCATTTAATATTAATCCAATAGGAATTGCAATTGACACATCAAGTTGCACTGAATCAATCATTGTTTCATACATAATGTTCTCTTTTAAATCTAAAGAGTTTCTTATTTCAACAACTAAATCAGCGATAAAATGCCCTAATTCAATCGATGTTTTATTTTTGTTTTGATACATTTTTTGGTGCACCAATGCCATTGACATGATTCGGTCATGCACATCTTGTAAAGCATTTTTAGTTTCTGAATTACCTGTTGCATTTTTTTGCATATTTAACAAACTAACAATTATTGCTAGATTATTTTTAACTCGGTGATTCACTTCAGCCAGCAGAACCGATTGTTCTTCAACGGAATCCTGCAATCTTTTATATTGCTGACGATAGGTGCTAACAATAACAAATGAATAAACGAGTGAACTAACTAATAAAATGTAAAAACTCATTTCACGTTGCTCATCTGCATATAGCGTCATATCAATAAAACCATCGAACAATTGAAAGTTAAAACTCACTAAAACAAATAGGACACAAAATAGTGTAAAGTATAAACTTGTATTGTAATAAATTTTAGCGTTCTCCTTGCGATACAATAAAGAAAGACCCATAATGTTTAAAACGAATAACATGTGTGTATATGAATCTTCCCCTGCTCGAAGTGAATAAACAGTCAAGAGTATAGAACTTGAAAGAAAAATAATTGTAATAGCTGTCAATACTTTTCGTCTGTAATTCATGTAAAAACCAATTAAAAACATTGGCAAAGACAACAGAGCGTACAAACTTAAATCATTTTTTTGAATATAATATCCAAAAAGTGACGTAAAAACAACGCAAATTAAAGCAAGTGAAACTAATAAATTTACAGTTCTGACCATTTTTATATCTGCAGTATCTTGGTTCGGATAAACGCCTGAATTATAAAATGATTTTAACAAGTTCATTCTTTTTTATTTTTTTGGCAAATGTATTTGAATTATTTCAAAATGAACAATTCTTTAATTTTTAATACCGATTAAAATGCGTCCTGAAATTCTAATTACCTTCATCAAAAAATTATAATATGAAACTTTTAATCCTACTTTTTAGTGTCACTTTGAGTACCTGTTTTTCTCAAGATACAATCACTTCAATTGCATTTGGCTCTTGCGCTCATCAGGATAAACCTACACCTATTCTCAATTTAATCCCGACACATCATCCAGATTTGTTCATTTTTTTAGGTGACAACATTTATGCCGATACAAAGAGAATGTGTTACATGAAAAAACAATATAAAAAGTTGGGTAAGAAAGCAGAATATAAAAAGTTAAAAAAAAGTACTCCCATCATCGCCACATGGGACGACCATGATTATGGAATGAACGATGTTGGACGTCATTACGAAAAGAAAAAGGAATCCAAGAAGATCTTCTTGAAATTTTACCATGAACCAAAGTCTTCTGAACGCAGAAAACACGCAGGTATATATACTTCTTACATGTACCATGTTGATGGGAAAACACTTCAAATTTTACTTTTAGACAACAGAACATTTCGAGATGATTTGTTGCCGTATGATGGTTCTTTGAAAGCTGATTCACTTTACAAATATGAATTAGATTATTCGCCCATTCAATCACCCGATTCTACTTTTTTAGGTGAAGTGCAATGGAAATGGTTGGAAACAGAATTATTGAAACAAGCTGATGTGCGTATTATTGGTTCTAGTACCCAATTCGCAACACAATATAACGGTTATGAAGCTTGGGCTAATTTCCCGAGAGAACAAGAACGCATGTTTAAGTTAATTAATTCGACAAAAGCAAACGGTGTGTTTTTTATCTCTGGAGATGTTCATTATTCGGAACTTTCGAAACGTGAGAATACTGGCACCTACCCTATTTATGATTTAACTTCCAGTGGATTAACGGAGGAATGGAAATTTGCAACGCCAAATCAATATCGCATTGGAAATGCCATAATGGAAAATCATTTCGGTATGATCAACATCGATTGGAAAGCACCTGGAATCAATGTTACACTCGAAATCTGGGATGTGAACAATCAATTGAGAATTCAGCAATTGATTAATATGAATGAGTTAAAGTAGGTGTTAAAACAAAAATAGTTTGACTCAGATGCACAGATTACTTTAAAAGATTCCTCAAAAATTATTGCGTGTGCGTTTTGATTTATTAATAGAGTAGTTATTATGATACCACAAGACGTATTCAGATCCCTTTGGGGATTGTAAATTTTTGGCGTTAGATGCAATCCAACGAAAAAAAAATGAAAGATTCCAACCTATTTTAGTTCCTTATATGTTTTGGTAACAATTGTTTTAAATTCAGCCATTTTGAATTTCTTTTCATTGATGCCATCGTATTCTTTCATGACATTTCCATTCCATAAATAAAATACCCCTGGTGTATCTTTGGTTGAACCTAAACTTTTCCAAAATGCAGCAACATCCGCTATTTGATAGGGATATTTTCCACCTGCGAAGGTAAAGAAATCTGGAATTAATTCAGGTTCTTCATCCATAAATACAATTTTAATTTCTGGGAAATCGGTAATTTGTTTTTTCAATTGCGTCAATTCTTTTGCTGTTTCTTTGCAATGGTCACAACCTGGCGCGAAAAAACACAGTACTTTTTTCCCTTTATCAATATCCGGAAAGAAATTATTGAAACCCGATTTTTTCTTTTTAGGTTCATCAATTTTTGGAACTACCTCTTCCGCTTTTGGTTCTTTAGTAGTTTTATTGTCAACAACTTTCACATCTAATGTATCAATAACTGTGGTTGAATTGTCACTGTCGTCATTCAAATCAATTTGAGGTTGATCTTGAATTGCAGTTTGAACCTTTCTCAATGGTCCAACAAGGTAAACTGCCAAAATACTGGCAAACGTAATCGATGTTAAGAAGGAGAAATTCATTTTATCTTTTAATTTATCTGATTTAACATATAACAATCCAATTAATCCCATTGCAATGATATTTTTTATCAATGCTTGTAAAGGTGTCATCGGCAACAATGATCCAAAACAACCACAATTTCCAGCATTTCCATTAGTCAGAATATCGTAGGACAAATGTGCGGAAAATATAAATAAGATTAAGAACGACATCGGCAAAACCAATCTTCTGTAATAATGAGCTTGCAATAATAAAATTCCTAATGCCAATTCACAACCGATTAGCGTTCGAGAGAAATAAGCGGCAGTAACTTCACTAAAACCCATTGGCAACAATTGTTTTATTTCAAATGTTGTTAATGCAAAATAAGGTGAAGGATATAATTTTGCAACTGCGGATAAAAGAAACAAAAAAGACACTATAAGTCTAATTGACAATGTAAGATTTTTGTTTAAAGCTTTCGTTGAACTCATCTGATTGCGTATTAATGGATTATTATTTTCCTAAAAGTAAATCATCCCATTGAAAAAATAAAATAAGATTGAAAAACTAACGAATAATTAACGTTTTATGATTTTTATTAATGCTTTAAAAAACTTAATTGAAAATATATTATATTTGGTTTTATTACTACAACTAAGCAATGAAAAATCCTATTATTAACTCTGAGGAGATTAGAATCCTATCTTTTCTTGATCATCAAAAAATAACTTCAAAGAAGTCTAAATTCATAATACGGTTCCTTTTGGTAGCTATGTGTTCCTTTTTTCTAAAAAGCGAGAACGCAAAAGCTCAATGTACTGTTGTGGCAAATGCTGTTCCTGGAGTTACATTAACATACGTGCAAGGCGGAGGAACAAATGCGACAGGTGTTGCTTTCAATCCAACCTTGAGTTTATATTATGCTGCAATTGCAGGAAATACAGGTTTTCCCTTAGAGACATTTTCAGCTGCTGGAGCGCCTTTGTTTCAAACGAATACAGGGTTTGATATGCGCGGAATGTGGTGGAATCCCAATACCAATCAATTAGAAAGTAATGGATACAATACTGGTGGAATATGGAAATACAACCTTAATGCTTCTGGTTATGCTTTGAATACGGGTATTTCAATTTTCACAGGAATGAATCAGCCCACAGCTCAATCGAATGGCGACTATAACTGTGCAGACAACGAAATTGTTTATTACAACGCAGGAGCAATTATGCGCAGAAACAGAACTACCAACGCGCTAATCGGTTCGCTAGCAATTACTGGATTACCAGTTGCTTTAGGAAACTTAAACGATAATACGATCTGTTATACGGATTGTTTAGCACATGAATATGCCCTTTTAGATTATGTTTTGAAACGCGTATATTTTATCAATAAGGCAACAGGAGCTTACAATGGAATGTCTCAATTACCAACATCTGCTGTTACAAATGTATCTTTTAGAACTTCTTGGGCCAACGGGTTATTTTGGATCTATAACACAGCAAATGGAACATGGTACAGCTATCAAGTTTTGACTGGAATAAGTGGAGTTTGTTCTTTTCCGGTTTGCACACCTCCTACTCTTGTAATCAATAATTTAACTGCTTGTTCTCCAAATACAGTTAATTTGAATACAGCAATTAACGTTGCCTCAAATCCTGGAAATGCAACATTTTATTCAACTTTAGCCAATGCAAATGCTGCCACAAGTCCAATAAGTAATATTGCAGCTGCATCAGGAACGTATTACGTAAGACTTGAAACTTTAACGGATGCAACTTGTTTTTCTGTTGCTGCAATTACGGTAACAATTAACCCCATTTTTAACGCTACAATTGCAGTTACTGCTTGTCAAAATTCAACTGTTAATTATCCAGACGGAACATCTGCTGTAATATCTTCTAATACTTCACATGTTTCAAATTTATTAACTGCTGCAGGATGTGATTCAATTATTACAACAAACGTAACAATGAATCCAGTTTATGCAATAACAAGTAATGTAATAGCATGTCAAAATTCAACTGTTAATTATCCTGACGGAACGACTGCAGTTATTACTGCTAATACTTCACATGTTTCAAATTTATTAACTGCTGCAGGATGTGATTCAATTATTACAACAAACGTAACAATGAATCCAGTTTATGCAATAACAAGTAATGTAACAGCTTGTCAAAATTCATCGATCACATATCCAGACGGAACGACGGCAGTTATTACTGCTAATACTTCACATATTAGTTCGATCCTTACACTTGCAGGATGTGATTCTATTATCACAACAAACGTTACGTTGAATCCATTACCTGTTTCAGGAACAAATGGCGCAATCTCTTTTTGTACTTCTGATCCAGTTTCCAATTTATTTACTCAATTAGGAGGGTCACCTGCAGTTGGAGGATTGTGGTCACCAACTATGGCTTCAGGTTCAGGGATTTTCAACCCTGCAGTTGATGCAGCTGGAACATATACCTATTCTGTAACGAATGTATGCGGAACAGCGAGTTCAACGGTAAGTGTAACAATTGCTTCCAATTCGAATCCAGGGACAAATGGATCAATTACCTTTTGTTCAGACGATCCATCCTCTAATCTTTTTGCTCAACTTGGAGGAACACCAACTATTGGAGGAGTTTGGTCACCAGCATTGGCTTCAGGTACAGGATTATTTAACCCTTCAATAGATCCTTCTGGAACATATGTATATACGATAACTTCTTCTTGTGGTGTTTTTACAGCGCAAGTTATTGCAACTGTAAATCCTGCAGATAATGCAATATTTACGATGCCTTCCTCAACAAATTGCACCAATGATGTGAACCCAGTTGCAACCATAACGGGAACGCTTGGCGGAACTTTTACGATGACAGGTGGCGGTGTCATTAACGCTGTTACTGGAGAAGTAGATGTGGCCGCATCTGGCGCCGGAACATTCGGTATCATATACACAACAACTGGACCTTGTGCAGCTACCTATCTTTATAATTATTCTATATTAGATGACGCCGATGCATCAATTATTGCTGCTGGTCCATTTTGTCAATACGATTCTCCTTATCAACTTCAAACGGTTAACAGTGGAGGAACTTGGTCAGGAACTGGAGTTTCAGCAACAGGAATATTTGACCCATCAATTGCGAATAGTGGGTTGAATTCGATAACCTACACTATCCCTGGAATATGCGGAGATGCTCAAACAATTCAAATAGATGTTACAGCGACCCCAACAGTTTCAACAATTGCAGATACGACAATTCGATTAGGATCTCCTGTAGATTTAACTTCTACAAGTTCAGCAGTGAATTTTTCATGGTCACCGTCAACATGGTTGGATTGTAGTTCGTGTTTGAATCCAATTTCAACACCACAAGAAACAATTACATATATTATTACAGCGGAAGACAATGGCTGTTATGCAACTGATGAAGTTACAATTACAGTTTTATACGACTTAGTTGTTTTCGTCCCAAATATCTTCTCCCCGAATGGAGATTCTGACAATGATGTATTATATGTTAGAGGAAAAGGAATCGTAGATGTGAAATTTGTTGTTTTTGATCGTTGGGGAGAAAAGGTATTTGAATCCACCAGTTTAGAAGATGGCTGGGATGGGAATTTCAGGGGTAAAAAAGTCAATCCTGCAGTTTTTGTTTACTACGTTGATGTTGTCTATAAAGACGGTTCAACAGTTAGTAAGAAAGGTGATGTAACGTTAATTCGATAAATATGAAAGCTACCTTAACACTTTTTTCCGTTTTATTTATTGGGTTAACAGGAAGATCCCAAGACATTCATTTCACCATGTTTAATGCTGCTCCAATGGTTTTAAATCCGGGTGCTGCAGGCGTTTTTGAAGGAACTTTCAGAGCATCAACTAACTACAAAACTCAATGGGGTTCAATTTCTAGTCCTTATCGTACTTTTTCTTTTTCCACAGATGGAGCACTTTTTAAAAACAAGGGCCGAAATGCATATATGGGTGCAGGATTATCTGTTTACAGGGATGTTGCAGGAACAACTAACTTTGGGACAACTAAAATAGACTTGACGATTTCCACAGTGCTACTTTTGGATAGAAACAATACCTTTTCTGTTGGATTGACCGGAGGCTGGGCACAAAGAACTATTTCTCCAGGTAATTTGCAATGGGATGCACAATTCAATGGACAAGCGTATGATCCAACTTTACCATCCAATGAAAGTTATATTTTTGAAAACAAATCTTATATGGATTTTGGTGTAGGTGCAATGTGGGCGTATGGCACTGCAGCTTCAACTATTTCATCTTTTGATAAAGTAAAAGCACAAGTAGGTATGGCGTATCATCATTTGGCTCGTCCAGAATTGGAAAGTTATTATGGTACGAGTGAAAAAATGTATTCAAAATTTGTTTTTCATGCGAATATGCATTGGGCAACGGGATATTCCAAACTAGCATTACGACCTCGAATTAATGCAATTTTTCAAGGACCAATGCGAGAAATTAATCTTGGAATGATGCTCCGTTATTTAGTGAAAGATGGATCTAAATACACCGGTAATGTAAAAGGTTTTGCAATTGGTTTCGGTGGCTACTATCGTCTTGGGGATGCTTTTTCGCCTAGTATTGAATTGGAAATAGCCGGATTATCTATTGGTTATTCATATGATTTTAACACCTCAAGTTTACGAACAGCCTCAAATGGTTTTGGAGGATCTGAAATTTATTTAAAATTCCAAAATCCGAATCCGTTTTTTGTATTTTCGAGAACACCTAGTTTTTGGTAATTACTGTTTCAACACATTGCATCCTCTTGATATCCTAAACCCATATCTGAATGTAATTTCAGCAGCATGTTATTTTTTTGGAAATCACTTGTAATAAGTTTATAAAATACTTATTCTCAATTGCTAAAGGATAATTTATGAGAACATCTTCAAAAAGATGCTGCTTACTATCCTTAAAAAGCAAAAAAATTATAAAAATTTGGCTCGTTTTGAAGGATTAAATTGTGAACTTCACAAAACTTTTTAGCTATCTTGTTGTTCTTAATAATAAATTCCATTCATGCCAAGATCCGGTTATGTATTTACACCATATGAAGCTCCTGAACAAACACCTTTTGATAAATTGTTTGATATATTCAGTGAGCTCATCACGCACACATCTGGGGACGTTGACGAGGCGCTTGATTGGCTAAATGTTCTCGATAAAGAATATTCGTTAACTACGGATGAATATACAATGGAGGATTTCATCGAAGATTTGAAGAAGAAAGGCTATTTGCGTGAAGAAATTGAACCGGATGGAAAAGGACAGTTATCTATAACGGCTAAAACAGAACGTGTTTTGCGTAAAAATGCTTTGGATCAAATCTTTGGAAAAATAAAAAAGAGTGGCGCTGGAAATCATAAATCCAAAAAAAGTGGTCAAGGTGATGAAGCAACAGGAGAGTTTCGTGATTTTCAATTCGGTGATTCTATCGAAAACATTTCAATAACCGAAAGTTTAAAGAACGCACAAATAAATAATGGAATTGGTGATTTTAAATTAACCGAACAAGATTTAGTTGTTGAGGATACGCACCATAAATCGCAAATGAGTACGGTTTTGATGATTGATATCAGTCACAGCATGATTTTATATGGTGAGGACAGAATAACACCAGCCAAAAAAGTTGCGATGGCACTTGCTGAACTTATTACAACTTCTTATCCAAAAGATACCTTGGATGTTATTGTTTTTGGAAACGATGCATGGCCGATCAAGATAAAAGACCTCCCTTATCTTCAAGTTGGTCCTTATCATACCAACACCGTTGCAGGTTTGGAATTGGCAATGGATATTCTTCGCAGAAAACGCAATACCAACAAACAAATATTTATGATCACTGATGGAAAGCCAAGTTGCCTTCGCATGCCAGATGGTCAATACTACAAAAACAGCAATGGTCTAGATGAAACGATTGTGGAAAAGTGTTACAACATGGCCGCACAAGCGCGAAAAATGCACATTCCAATTACAACCTTCATGATTGCACAAGACCCTTATTTGCAGGCATTCATTGAACAATTTACGAAATCAAATAAAGGAAAAGCATTTTATACAGGATTAAAAGGACTTGGCGAAATGATTTTTCACGATTATGAAACAAACAGAAAAAAACGAATTAACTGATACTATGAACACAACAATCAACACGTTTGGCGCTTTAAAAGCAGCAGGATACACTTCCAAAAGTATTAAAACAGAACTTCGAGACAACTTAATTGCAGCACTTAAATCTGGTGAGACAACTTTCCCCGGAATGCATGGATACGAACAAACAGTTATTCCACAACTAGAACGTGCGATTCTTTCAAAACACAATATCAATTTACTAGGTTTGCGTGGACAAGGAAAAACCCGAATTGCCCGTTTGATGATTAATTTGTTAGATGAATATATTCCAGTTATTTCTGGTAGTGAAATGAACGATGATCCCTTCAATCCAATTAGCCGTTTTGCACGTGATTTAATTGCTGAAAAAGGAGATGAAACACCAATCGTTTGGATGCACCGTTCGGATCGCTTTTTTGAAAAATTAGCTACGCCAGATGTTACAATTGCTGACTTAATTGGAGATATTGACCCAATTAAAGCTGCCAATTTAAAGTTGAATTATTCGGATGAACGCGTATTGCATTTTGGAATGATTCCACGGGCAAACCGTTGCATTTTTGTAATCAATGAATTACCTGATTTACAAGCGCGTATTCAAGTTGCTTTGTTCAATATTTTAGAGGAAGGCGACATTCAGATTCGTGGATTTAAATTACGACTTCCGTTGGATCTTCAATTCGTGTTTACAGCAAATCCAGAAGATTACACCAACAGAGGAAGCATTGTTACTCCGTTAAAAGATAGAATTGGCTCACAAATATTAACGCATTATTCAGCTGATATTAAAACAGCCAAAACGATCACAACTCAAGAAGCAGACAAATTGGAAAATCGTCATTTTAATGTGTATGTTCCTGAGTTAGCGAAGGATATTTTAGAACAAATAGCTTTTGAAGCGCGAGAAAGTGAATACATCGATCATAAAAGTGGTGTAAGCGCGCGAATGAGTATCACAGCATACGAAAATTTGGTAAGTACTGCAGAACGAAGAGCAATCTTGAACGATGAGAAGGAAACAACTGTTCGCTTCAGTGATTTGATTGGAATGATTCCTTCTATCACAGGAAAAGTAGAACTTGTTTACGAAGGAGAACAGGAAGGAACTTCTTTCGTTGCCAATCATTTAATCAGTGAAGCAACGAAAACACTTTTCTTGACCTATTTCCCAAAAATTGAAAAGCTCAAAAAGCCAGATCAAGAGACACCATATGATGCAGTATTAAGTTGGTTTTTTGAAGCAGATTCATTCGAATTGGAAGATGAAATGGATCAAGAATCTTATGCATCGGCATTGAATGACATTGAACCTTTGAAGAAACTTATTCTGAAATATCAACCAAACGTTGCTGCGATCGACATGCCTTTTTTAATGGAATTTGTCTTGTGGGCGTTGGTAGATTTGAAACAATTATCAAAGCGAAGAACAGCGAATGGAATGTCGTTTAATGACCTTTATGATAATTTGTTGAAAGGGATATGATTAACATCTCGACCCATCGATTACTTCGACAAGCTCAGCAGCCTCAGGGGAGTCCAGCTCGATGTCCGCTTTCTACGACTACTTCTTTTTCGTGAAAAGCGCATCACTCAAACCTGTATTGACTTTGTAATCCGTCAGCGTTATCGTAATTATCCCTTTGTTATTTGTTTTGACTTTTTTGTCTGTTGTCGTTTTATTGATATCTGCAGCAACGCTTTTCGGAAGTTTAAATGCTTTGACGTCAATTTCGAAAACCAATTGACTTGGTAAACCAAAACTCACTTTATCACCATACGTATACGTCGTGTTCACTGATCCATTACTTTTTGTTGTGATTTGTGATTTCATAATAACCGAACGTTTTGTATCGATCCATAATTTTGCGAGTACAATTTCACTGCTTTCGCCATTTGGAATAACCGTAATTAATTTTGTCATTACACCACCAATTTTCGAAGTGTCTCCTGCAACTGCTATATAGGAGTTCTTATTCGCTAGAAACGTATTTATTTCAGTGAATCCTTGTTTGGGCAGGATCACAATCCCCTTCGAAACTACTTTGAACTTATCTTTCTGCTTGAAATAGATCGTCGCTTTAGAAGGTAAAATTTTAATCATTGGAATGTTTGCTTTCACATTAGCAGTCACCGTATAATCTTTCACCGTATTCAGCTTTGTAACAACTTTGCTTAGAATATCATTCGCTTCTTGGGCTGTTACGCCAAATTGAATTGCGATGATTAAGAGGGTAAGGAACTTTTTCATCAGGATGTAATGTCTTTTTTATTGAATTTATAGATTGCAATTGCTACGAGGACGACGTTGTGCACAACGAGAATGACAATCGATTGAATTATCGAAGAAAAAGGAACGGGATCTTCAAAGAAACTGCGCCATGAGGCCATGTGTGTTGTAAAAAGATAGGGTTTAATGTTGTCGAAAACGGTAACATCCAAACTTCCTATAATCGTGAATAAAATTATAATCGCCATCGTGGAGACAA
>Ga0209190_1001303_pt1 | contig 17461 bp, 15 predicted proteins | sample M_140205_XF_Meta_FD_187315 | JGI IMG/M metagenome (GOLD analysis project Ga0209190, IMG submission 187315) | Freshwater microbial communities from Lake Montjoie, Canada to study carbon cycling - M_140205_XF_MetaG (SPAdes) (version 2) | ecosystem: Environmental > Aquatic > Freshwater > Lake... | reverse complement strand
GTTGAAGAAGTTGTAAAACTTGAAACTCAAAAAGACCGTTTGTCATACGTTTTAGGAGCAATGAATGCAAAGACAATTGTTGGAACACAAGATCCAAACATTGATAAATTGGATTTAGAACAAATTGCAATTGGTTTTGGTAACAATTTAAATGGAAATAAACCAACAGATTGTGAAGCAACTTTGATTAAATTATTTGGGCCTAATTTCCAAGATTTCGATTCTACCTATGCCAAAGAAGGTGCTCAATGTTTAGGGAAATTAACTGGTTATGCATTTTATCAAGATATGATTAAAATGGATGGACTTGCTTCAGTTGACATGAACATGGTGAAAATTGGATTCAGACAGGGATTATTGAAAAAAGACACGTTGATTGCTGAAACTGAAAAACAAACGATTATTCAAAATTTCATTAAAGACTTGAATGTTAAAAATGGAAAAAGAATGATGGATAAAGCAAGTAAAATCACAGGTGCTCAAGTCTTTGAAAATGGCATTGTAATGGAAGTAATTTCTGAAGGAAAAGGCGGAAATCCTGGTGCTAAAGATGATGTTAAAGTTGAATATATTTTAACTTCTGCAATGGGCGATACTGTTCAAAGTTCATACGAAATGAAAAAGAAACCAGGAGCTCCCCAAGAAGCTGTTGCTTTGAAATTAAATGGTGGCGTAATTCCTGGATGGTCATTCATCGTTCCGAAAATGAAAAAAGGAGGGAAGTATAGAATTTATGTTCCTTGGGAATTAGCTTATGGCGAAGAAATGGGAAGAGAATCACTTTGTTTTGTGATTGAACTTATTGATTATGCCAAAGAAGGATCTTTTGTAAAGCCAAAAGCTCCAGCAGTTAATCCAACACAAGGATTTTAAATAAGATAAAGATGTTTATAAAGGGTTTCGCAAGAAGCCCTTTTTTATTACCAAGTTTCTTCAACAGGTTCTTCTTCTGTTTTTTTCGACTTCGATTGTTTCTTGTTGTGTGTTAATGGAAAGAAAAATGATATTCTATAAATTAATGGGATATATCCTTGAATTGCTCCCGATTGAGCGTTTTTAATTGGAATAGCATAGGCACTTCTGAATGGGCTGTTTTTACTATTTATAACATCATAATATAGTCCAACATTTAATCTTACAATCCCACTAAATTCTTTTGAAAATCCAGCGCAAATAAACAAAGTAGGTACGATTCTTTTAAATACGGCACTTGTATCAACATAGGTGTTAGCTGTTTTAAGCACCTCCATTTCGAAGCCTCCATATATTACATTTTTATATCTCGCATGTAAAAAAAAACCTCCTCCATAATTATTGTAGTGATATTTAGTAGGTGTATAATAATTACTAGTCCAATTTCTTTGGTATCTAAATGATGGGCCTAAAATCAAATTTTCATTCATCACAAAACCAAATTTTGGTCCTATACCAAAAGCGCCGCCCATTGTTGAAGCACCAAAAAAGCCATCAAAGCCTATTTCTGTCCCTTCAATTTTCTGTGAAAAAGAATTACATGAAACGAAAATCAAATAGATTAAAATAATTCTTTTCATACACTTGTGTTTTTTACAAAGATATGGCTTATTTATTTTTAAAAAGAATTGAATACTTTCTTTTAATTATAGGTTCACAATCCTATATTTGTTTAAAATAACTTCCATGATCCTGCTTGACGGTAAAACTACATCTGAAAACATTAGAAAAGAGCTTGGTGAAGCAATTCAAATTCGAAAAAGTAAAGGAATGAAAATTCCTCATTTGGTGGCTATCTTAGTTGGAAATGATGGAGGATCAAAAACGTATGTCGAGGCGAAAGTTAAAGCATGCGAGCAAATTGGTTTTGAGAGTTCTTTGATTAGATACGACGAAACAATTTCTGAAAAGGAGTTATTGGACAAAGTTCATTCGTTAAACATAGATGATGATATTGACGGATTTATTGTGCAGTTGCCTCTTCCAAAACATATTGATGAAATGAAAGTCACAGAAGCAATCGATCCTAAAAAAGATGTCGATGGTTTTCATCCAATGAATTTAGGAAATATGGTATTGAATCTGCCTGGTTTCCTTCCTGCGACTCCAGCAGGAATAATTGAATTATTGAAAAGATATAAGATAGAAACTGAAGGGAAAAATTGCGTAGTTATTGGCCGAAGTAATATTGTTGGAATGCCTTTAAGTATTATGCTTGCTAGAAATACAAACCCCGGAAATTGCACCGTTACGTTGACACATAGTAAAACAAAAAACATCAAGGAAATTTGTCGGAATGCTGACATCATCATTGCTGCAATTGGTAAGCCTGATTTTGTTACAGCTGACATGGTGAAAAATGGCGCTGTTGTTATTGATGTAGGAACAACAAGAGTTGAAGATTCAACAAAAGTAAGCGGTTGGAAACTAAAAGGCGATGTGAAATTCGACGAAGTAGCTGAAAAATGCTCTTATATTACCCCTGTTCCTGGAGGAGTAGGCCCAATGACAATTGCGTCATTAATGATCAATACTTTAAGAGCAATGGAACTTAAAGGAATTTAAATTTGTAACCAATTAATAATTAATATAATGAAAACCAATGCAATTATTTTTTTGAGCTTATTAACCACGTTGATTCTAGGTTCATGTTCCACATCTAATGAAGTTGTAGGAGGAGGAATATTTCAAAAAAGAAAATATAATGATGGAGTTTATTGGAATAGAACTTCCAACTTAAAAGAATCATCTGGAAAAAATGAGAAGGGTCTTGATATTTTTAAAGATGAGGAGAAATCTAGTGCAAAATATGTAGGTTCATCGAGTATATACAATGAGTCAGTTAGTGAAATTGAAAATATCACAACGGTAGAAAATAGTGAGAGAGTGAATGACAATTTGACTGCAGAGTTAAGTGATGCCACTGATGCCACTGAAGCGGAAAACACATCATTGAAAACTGTAGAAAATGTTATCAATGTAAAAAATGAAAAAACAGCCAATTCTCAAGAAAGTTCAATTTCTGAATCATTGAATAAACCAGTACCTGCTAGTAATGGAAACTTAATGAACATTTTATTGATTATATTATTGATCGTTGCGATTGTTATTTTGTTGAGTTTATTATCGGGATGGATCGGTTATATTATATCAATTGTACTTACTATTCTGATAATATATTTCTTATTGAAATTGTTAGGTATAATAGACTAATGAAAATAGTATAAAACCAAAAAGGCGTTCTTTTAAGAACGCCTTTTTGGTTTTAGGATGAACTTATAATCGTTCCAAAGGTGTTTTGACCCCATCTACTAACGAATAACAAGCTAGTTTATCTTTAAAAACAGAAGATTTAAAAACCGATTTATTCAAAAGCATTCTAACGCATTCTTGTATCCCTTCAACAATTGAAGGGTGGGGATGAATCAATTCAGATAAAACTTCAATCGACATGTTTAATTTAATCAATAAGCCAACAGCTTGAATTGCGGATGATGCATGCTCGCCAACCGCTCTCATCCCAAGGATTTTCATTTCTTTGTCATTCGTAACAATAATTTTGAAAAAACCTTGTGTTTTGCGCATAGCTATTGCCCTTGCAATTACTGAAAAATCTAATTTCACAACTTTTACAGGAATATTGTTTTGTATACAAGTTTGTTCGTTCATTCCAACAGCTGCAACTTCAGGATGTAAAAACATGATTGTACAAATATTGTCATAACTCAGACGCTCAGTTTTTTGACCAAACATTTTTTCGACAGCTTGTCTCGCCTCAATTTCACCCGTATTAACCAATGCTATTCTACCACTTACATCTCCAACAGCATAAATATTAGGGATATTTGTTCGTGTGTCATCGTCGCCAATATGAATTCCTCGTTGCGACATTTCAACTCCTGCTGTTTCCAAGCCTAAATTCTCCACATTTGGAATTCGACCAATTGACATCAGTGCTTTTTCAACGCGAATGATTTCCTTTCGACCATCAGAATAGGATAGTTCATATTCTACTTCTCCATCAATTGTTTCCATTCTTTCCAATTTGGCATTAGAATGAATAACAACTCCCTTTTCAATCAAATTTCCAGCTACCAATTTTGAAATATCTTCGTCTTCAAATGGTAATATGCGCTCTGCTCTATCTATAATATGAACTTTTGTCTTTCCGAAATTTGAAAATATAGTTGCGTATTCACAACCTATAACTCCAGCGCCAACGATTACTAAACTTTTCGGATAATCTTCTATTTGATCAATTCCATCACTCGTCATAATGGTTTTTTCATCAACAATAATTTTAGGGTCTTTTCTTGGTCGACTGCCAGTAGCAAGAATTATATTATCCCCCCAAATAACTTTTTGCTCGCCTTCATGATCAATAATTACCTCATTTTTTGATTTTAAACTTCCTGCACCTCTTTCATAGTGTAGGAGTTTTTGCATTGTTTCTGTTTGAAGTAATTTAATATGACAAGAGTATTGAAACTTGCGTTCAAAAATGGCTTCGTCTAATGTTTTTTTGACATCTTTCCATGATAACTCAAATTTCGATCGTCCACTTGATACGATCATTTCGTTAATTCCAGATACTTTGTTCGCAATTTCCCAAAGTGTTTTAGATGAAAGCGCACCGTTGTAAACTCCAGCTCCCCCGACTTTATCTTTTTCAATTAAGCAAACGCGTTTTCCGTAATCTATTGCTCGCATTGCTCCTGCATATCCTGCGGGACCGCCACCTATAATTATTAAATCAAATTTATCCATCTTTTAACTAAATTCGCACTGATTTTAATCTATAATAGCACTTCAAAAGATTGGAAACTTTTATAGATGCAATTAGACCCTATAAATATAAAAATATAAGCCAAGTTGAACATTAACTAATGCCTAATTAATTTGAAAGAAGAATTCAAACAAGCAATTGAAAACGCCAAAATTGAAAAGGATATCATTAAAAAATCCTTTGTTAAATTAAAGCAAAAAAAGCCGAAAGATTTAGACCAAGCATTTGAATCTCTTCATACGAAAGTTTTTCAGAAAATTGATTGTCTAGATTGTGCAAATTGCTGTAAAACAACAAGTCCAATATTTAGAGATATTGATATTAAAAGAATTTCCAAATATTTTAGAATGAAAGAACATCAATTCATTGATCAATACTTGTATATGGATTCAGATAAAGATTATGTTTTGAAAAAGTCACCATGTGCTTTTTTAGGTAATGACAACAAATGTTCCATTTATGAATACAGACCTTTGGCATGCAGAGAATATCCACATACCAATCGAAAAAATATGCACCAAATTCTTGAATTGACTCAAAAAAACACAGAGATTTGCCCGGCCGTAGCAAAAATTGTAAATGAAATAGTTTTAAAATATAAATAGAGCCAACTATTTTATGTTTATTTTCGTCTAAAACTGTGAAACACACAAACTATGAAAATTAATCTGGCAAAAATACTGCTAGCTTTTATTAGCTTATCTCCGCTTATTACTTTCGCTCAAAAAGGTAAAGATAGTACCTATACAACTGTAACTGTAACAAATACTGTTGTTAATACCTATACTTATCTTATGTTAAATGCCACTGCTGGTGGTACATCTATTAATGTTAATAGTAACACAATGTCTGGTGGTGCTTTCACGGGTAATTTGGCTCCTGGTGACCTCATCATGATTATTCAAATGCAAGGAGCATCTATGGATATTGATATTACTATACCTACTGATCCATCTTTTGGACCAGGGAATTATACTACGCCAAATGGGCATACATATGATGGGTCTTGGCCACAATATCAAGATCTTTGGGGGCAAATTACAACGGTTGCACCATTCAATAATTATAATAATGCGGGGAAACATGAGCTCAGAGAAGTGTTAAGTGTATCTGGTGGAAATATCGTAAATTTAACTTGTGCGTTGCAAAATTCTTATACCGCAACTGGGCGTACACAAATTGTGCGGATTCCTAGATTTAAAAATCTAACCTTAAATGCAGCAACCTCTGTTATTCCATCAGCATGGAACGGACAAACTGGAGGGGTTGTAGCTATGGAAGTTAATGGGAATTTAGTAATCAATGCTGGAGCAAAAATCTCCGCAAGCGCAATGGGTTCCAGAGGAGCGCTAGCAAATAATCCTGGAGTAGGAACAGGTGCAGCAAGTGTTCATACAAATGGAAATGGTTTCGGAAGCACTTTTTTAGGAACATTTAATGGTGCCGATGGTGCTCGAAAAGGAGAAGGAATTGGCGGTTATACAACTGAATATGTTGCTTTATACTCGGAATTTGGACGAGGAGCTCCTGCCAATGGAGGAGGTGGTGGCGGTCATTCCAATTCTGGTGGCGGTGGCGGAGCGAACGTCGGAGCAGGTGCATACACAGGGAAAGGTGTGCCAACAACTACCTTTGGAAATGGTCCTTGGAACCTTGAGTTAGCAGGTTTTGGAGGTTCCTCAAGTTCTGGCGGCGGTAGAGGAGGTTATTCCTTGTCTTTATCTGATCAAAATGCGTTGGTATCTAAACCAAATTTAGCTGTTTGGGGAGGAAATGCACGAAGAGAAAATGGTGGTTTAGGTGGTCATCCTTTAGCGTATGATGCAACCCGTTTATTTATGGGCGGTGGCGGTGGAGCTGGTGAAGAAGATTCTGGACAAGCTGGAGATGGAGGCAATGGAGGAGGAATAGTTTATGTCGTTTCATACGGAACAATTAGTGGAACAGGTAGTTTAGAATCTAACGGAGCGGTTGGTCAAAACACGAATCCATTAAATCAAGCATTAAGTGGAATTCCTTCAACTACAAATAAAAAAGGAAATGATGGAGCAGGAGGCGGTGGTGCTGGTGGTTCAATTTATATTAAAAATATAGCAGCAATTCCAGCAACAATTTCATTAACTGCTAATGGAGGCGTTGGTGGGAATCAGAATTTAACATTTGCTTTTCCTGCTTTGTCAGAAGCAGCCGGCCCGGGTGGAGGTGGTGGAGGTGGTAACATTACTTTGACATCTGGTACACCAGTTCAATCTCTTATTGGTGGTATTTCAGGAACAACAAATTCAACTCAATTATCAGAATTCAACGTAAACGGTGCTACGAATGGTGCCGCTGGTGTTGTGAATCCAGCTAGTACGATTTTTAATTATACGGCTAATAATGTAAGTATTTGTCAAGGTACAAATCCAAATCCTACATTGACGGCGATCGTTACTGGAACTTTACCTGGAACCTTGAATTGGTATTCTGTGCCTTTTGGTGGAGCATCCCTAGGTACTGGTTTAACGTATACTATTCCGTTACCTGTTCTTGCAGCGGGAGTTTATACCTATTATGTTGGAGTATGTCCTGGGACATTTAGAATTCCTGTAAAAGTTACTGTAAATCCAAGACCAGTTATCAATGGTGTTGCTGTCTTAACAAATCCAAATTGTATTTCTGCAGGTTCAATTACAGGTTTAACTGTGAGTGGAGGAACACCAGGTTATACATACTCATGGAATGGGACATCAACTGCTGGACCTAATTATACAAATATTCCTGCAGGTACCTATAATTTAACTGTTACAGATATTAACGGATGTACTGATACTGATGGTCCTCATACATTGGTTGGGACATCGGGTCCAATTATTAACGCTACTGCAGTGGTTGTCCAAAATCAATTGTGCAATGGTACATTCGGTTCTATTACGGGAATCACTGCAACTGGGACAAGTTTGACTTATTCATGGTCAAATTCAGGTGGTACCTCATTAAATGCATCAAATTTAGTGGCGGGAGCATATACATTAACAGTTACCGATGGAATTGGTTGTACAGCGTCGTCAGGCCCTTATAATATTGGGTTTACTGCAGGTCCAACAGTTAATGCAACTGGAATAGTTATTACACCTGAAACATGTGGAAATGCAAACGGTGCTATTTCTGGAATCACAGCGACTGGATCGGGTTTAACGTATACGTGGAATGCGATTTCTAATCCTTCATTAAATATTTCATCTCAAGTTGGTGGATCTTATTCCTTAGTAATTTCAGATGTAAATGGTTGCACTGTTTCATCTGGACCACATTTAATTCCTTCAATTGCAGGTCCGACAATAAGCACAATGGCAATCAGTGTTTTAAATGAGAATTGCGGTCAAGGAAATGGAAGTATTAGCGGATTAACGATTGTTGGTGGAACTCCAACTTACACTATTAGTTGGTCCAATTCTGCTCAAACGACTTTGGATATTTCCAATTTAGTAACAGGGCAATATACATTAACTGTGACTGATTTTAATAATTGTGTCGCAACTTCTGGACCTTATGATATTGCAAATTTATCTGGACCAGTATTAGATGTTACAGGCGTGACTATCCAGGATGAAATTTGTAATGGTACAATGGGTTCTATTTCAGGAATTACAGCCACAGGCTCAGGATTAATTTATTCTTGGTCAAATTCTGGTGGAGCAGTATTAAATGCAACTAATTTAACAGCTGGATCTTATACGTTAACTGTAACTGATGGAGCTGGTTGTGCAGCAACTGCAGGACCTTACGTTATTTCGTTTGTTGCCGGTCCAACAGTTGATGCTACGAATATTATCATTACTCCAGCGACTTGTGGACTTGCTAATGGGTCTATTAATGGAATCACCGCAACAGGAAATGGATTAATATATACTTGGAACGCTATTGTTAGTGCGACATTGAATTTAACCAATCAAAACGGAGGGAATTATACACTTATTGTTACTGATAATAATGGTTGTACCGCTACAACTGGCCCTCATATTATTCCAACAGTAACGAGCCCTACAATTTCTATAGCTAGCAGTATTATCGTTCCTGAAAATTGTAATTTGGCTAATGGAAGTATTGCGGGAATTACAATTTCAGGTGGAAGCCCTGGTTATTCTTATGCATGGACTGGAACGAGTCAAACAACTTTAGATATTACAAATTTATCTGCAGGAAGTTATTCTTTAACAGTTACAGACATAAGCGGGTGTGTGGTGAATGGCGGTCCTTACTCAGTATCTAATTCAGGGGGACCAAATTTGGATGAAACGAATGCGGTTGTTACAAACTTACTTTGTGACGGAACACTTGGAACAATTTCTGGAATTACTTCGACAGGAACAGGGTTGAGCTATAGCTGGTCTAATGGAGGAGGAAATTCACTTGATGCAACAGGATTAGCAGCAGGAACATACATTCTAACAGTAACAGATATTAACGGTTGTACTTATAATTCATTGCCTTATACAATAAATCCTTTAGTCCCTTTTGATTTGGATTTATTAGGCATTTTGGTTACTCAAACATCATGTACATCAAATACAGGAACTGTTTCTGGAGCAATTTTAGTGGGGGGAGTTAATGCTGTTGTTTCATGGACAAATAGTACTGGTACATTCAGCGCAAATACATTGGATATAGCAAATTTACCATTCGGAACTTATACAATAACGGCTAGCGATGACCAAGGATGTTCTGAATCATTTACAATTTACATAACCCAGTTAAATGCACCAATGATTGATTTAAGTTTGATGGTTCTAACTCCTGAACATTGTGGTCAAAGTGATGCTACAATTACCGGTGTTTCTGCAGTTGGAGGATTCGGAGCATATACATATATGTGGAACAATGATCCATTGATTAATACGCCAGACTTGACTGGTTTAACAGCAGGTTCTTATGTTCTTACAGTGACAGATATTGCTGGTTGTTTTGATCAGCAAACAATAACTGTAAGTGGTTCAACTTTACCTGTAATTGCAATAAATAATCTTGATGTAAACTCAATTACATGTTTAACGAACGGCTCAATTTCAGGAATTCAAGTTACAGGTTCGCAGCCAATTACTTATTCTTGGACAGGAACAACTGAAACAACTTTGGATCTCTCCAATTTAACAGCTGGAAGTTATACTTTAACAGCGACAGATAATTTTGGTTGCACGAGTACTTATGGCCCAATTAATTTTATTGACCCAACTCCGCCAATTGCTGCATTTACCTGGAGCCCGAATGAACCAGTCATATTTGAAAATGTAAACTTTACAAATACATCAATTGGATCAACTTTAACTTCTACTTGGACAATTGATGGACAACAATTCAATTCTGAAGATGCTCAATATACCTTCAATGATGTCGGTGACATGATTGTCACTTTATCAATAGTAGATGGAAATGGTTGTGTTTCAAGTGTTTCAAATACAATTTCCGTTTTTGGAGAACTTATAATACCAAATGTTATTACTGTAAATCAAGATGACGTCAACGAAAAGTTTGTCATTCAAGGATTAAAACCCAATTCTAGTTTGGTAATTATTAATCGATGGGGAGAAGTTGTTCTTGATACAGATAATTATTTGAACGATTGGGAAGGAAAAGATATATCTGGTAAAGAATTGACCGATGGCGTTTACACATATTTACTAAAAGAACCAGATGGTAATTTAAAACATGGTATTATTCATTTGATTCGATAAGTTAGATTTATTGTTGTAGCTTAATCTCCAAGTTGAAAAATTAAATGGTAGACACCTTAAATAGTGTAATTGCTTCAGATATCCGAAATTCATATTTGCGGTATTTGGAGAAATTTTCTAATGAAGAACAACGCAGTATTGCTGTGAACCATTTTGGCATTTTCTCTCAAGATTTGATCAATAGTATTGCCAACGGCGTTGAAGAAATTATGGTCTCAAGTGGAGATCAAAAGAAATTAATAAAACGTGTTTTCTCAATTTTAATAGAAGGTCTACAAAACATTCGTTCACATGGTGAAAAGGATGAGTTAAATAGACAATTAGCATTCTTATTTCTATGCAAAAATACGGCTTCATACAAAATAGTTTTTGGAAATATTATTCAAAATGAAGACCGAGATTTAATAATTGAATATTTAGATAAAATTAACGGACTTGAAAATCAAGAATTAAAAGATTTATATTTGAATGTTCTTACTAATGCGTTTTTATATAAAAAAGGAGGTGCAGGCTTGGGCTTCCTAACCATGCGCATTAAATCAGAAAACGTTTTAAAGTATTCTATTGAAAATTTAGACAACAATAAATCACTTTTTATTGTTGAAGTAGTTTTAAAACGTAATGTATAATAAATTATTGAGTAATTGTTCTCATACCACTAGACGTATTTCTACCCCTTTAGGGGTATTATTTTTTTAGATGGATGTCAAACAGTGAAAAAAACATGTAATAATTTCGTTTTACCATGTATCCGAAAACCGGCAGATCATGCCAAAAAGATTTTGTGGAAACAAAGCGACCAGTCAATAAAATTTTACTTTTAAAGAAAAAACATAACAAAAAACACTACTATTTTTCTCGAGTAAACAAAATTAAAGCGCACCCAATTTAGCAACAGTCATCTTTAATGTGCTCATATCTGTAATACGCAATAAATAATTTTCTGCTGGATATGCAGTTAAATCAAAATTTAGTGACGTATTAGGATCAAGACTAAAGTCCATTATTGTTTTACCATTATTGTCTTTTAAATTTACAGTATATGCATTGTTAGAATTATTAGACGATATAGTAAGACTTAGAAAATTAATTTTAGATTCTATTTGAACATCAAGTGTATTTTGAAGTTCGTCTATTAATTTTGTTAAGACAAGTTCATTTTTTTCATTTGCATTATCTACAATTGTAGTTTGTTCCATTGACTTAGACTCAGAATCAAATGAAGTGTTGTTTTGAGCATTTGCAGAAGCATTTAATAAAATAAATAAACTTCCTAATAAGTAAACCTTTTTCATAATTATTGTTTTTTCAATTTGTATGAGTCAAAGAAAGGTAAGATCTCCTTTGAATTTATTTATTTTTAGTCAATTAAAATCAAAATACATGTTATTCAATAAGCTGAACTAAGTGTTTCTACTTATCAATTTTATTTTTGTTTCATTTTTGTTAGTTTAAAAATAAAACAATACCTTTGTTTGGAATTATTCTAAATAAGGATGAAGGAAGAAATTAAATTATCTCAGAACAAATTACAACAGCATACTTTCTGCGCTAGTTGTTCCTGCGATAAGAAAAAAGACTGCTGCAAGAAATACAAAAAGCACGGTATACATTGCAAAAAGTGTCCAAAACTTTAAATCACATCTAATTCTTTCCTTATTTTTGTTTCATGAGATATTTCTTATATTCAACGATATTCTTTCTTATTAATTCAATCCACGCTAAATCTCAAGATTCTCTGAATAATTCAATCGGTATCCAACTTGGTATTACGCGTCTCGACTTTTTTACTGGATTCCGATATGCACGATCATTTGACAAGTTGGTTCCTTTTTGCACCGCTGAAATGGGAATTAATAGAACAATTTTCCAATCTCGATTTTTCCCAAAGTTGGGAATTGGTTCTTCGTATTTCGTCGTGAATAAATCCAAACTTAAAATAGGTCCACAATTATCTTTTAGTCATTCGCTATTAAAAGTTAATTCAGCTTCAAATCATTATCATAACTGGAATGAAGTTTATTTGGGAGGAAGATTGGAAATTGGCTCAAAAATTCGCTTAATAATTGAAGCAAATAGTGGACTTTTAAATGAGCGTTATTACAATCAAATTAGTAAAAAAAAAGAAGGATTGAATTCTTTGGGTTTTAATGGTAATATCGGATTATTGTATGTTTGGTAAAATAGTATTGATATCAATTTTGCTTGTTTCTTGTTCTAAGAAAAAAGAATTTGACCAAATCAAGGTGGTTGGTCATGCTGCAACAGGTCTAGAAATTCTAAATTCCGTTTACCATGACAATTCGAAAGAGGCAGTTGAAATGGCACTATCAATTGAAGGATGCGATGGCGTAGAAATAGATATACAGCTCTCTAAAGATGGAACATTGTGGTTGTTTCACGATGATCATTTGGATAAAGAAACAAATGGCACCGGTTGTATAAATGAATTAACGGATAGTCAATTATCGGCTATTGAATACAAAACAATTCACAAAGAAAAACTCGCTCGTTTAGAAGATTTAAATTTAACTTTATTCAAAGGGAAAGAGTTGTTTTTAGACATACGCCATGTTACTGCTTGTTCAGGAGATTTTGTAAATGTTTCGCAAGTAATTTCAAACTTAAACGCACTTGGTCTTCATGCAATAACGGATTTCAATGTTCATTGTATCTTGTCATATAACCAATGGATTTCGCCTTTTATTGGAGCAGGATTTAAAGTAGATTATGCTATTTACAATTTGAATGAGTTCAATACCTGCATAAATCTTTACCCTTCAATTTCTGGTTTTGTTGTCCGGAATAGTGATTTTGAAAAAAATGAAATAGAAATGATTAAGAACGCAAACAAAGATCTTTATATCTTTGAAATTCGCTCTCCAAAAGGAATTCGTTCTGCATTAAATAAAAATCCTGATGCAGTAATAACAGATGATATTCGTACAACACTAATTGAAAAGTACTAATGGCAAAAAAGGAAAAATTAAACATCGTGTATTCTACGAACCCAAATTTTCAATACGAATTTGAGGAAGAAGAAAGTGTAGAGTCAAAACCAAACAACCAACAGAAATTATATGTTTCGATAGATAAGAAACAACGCGGTGGTAAAGAAGTGACATTAGTTGAAGGATTTGTTGGTCCTGAAGAAGAATTGAAAGAACTAGGAAAATTATTAAAGAGCAAATGTGGCGTGGGTGGTTCTGTAAAGGACAATGAAATATTGATTCAAGGAAATTTCAAAGACAAAGTATATGATTTGCTAGTGAAAGAAAATTATAAGGTGACGAAAAAAGGCGGATAAAAAAATCGGTCTTCAATTCTTCCTATTGAACATGCCAAAAGAACTAATTGAAGACCGATTAACCTAAACCAAAAACAAACGAAAACAATTTGTGGAAAAATTTGTATTTCGCTACCACTACTTCATTAAAGATAATACAGCTTTTTCGAGTTTTTTACAAAATAACTTTAACTGCTCTTTTTGTTGATTGAACGGAATGGATTTTTAATTGAGTAGGATTTTTAATGAAGATAATTAATCGTTCTTTCAACAATTCTTCAAAAATCACGAAAAAGATTTCCAAAGTTCGAAGCTATAAAATGAAAACTCTTATCTTTGTTGAAATGGAAAAGCAAGTCATTCTAAACAAACGACATTTTGAATTAACACTCAACAGACTTTGCTATCAACTTATTGAATCTCATTCCGATTTCTCGAACACCGTTTTAATTGGACTTCAACCAAGAGGAGTGAACGTCGTTGCGCGTTTGAAATCCCAATTAGAAGAAATTCTTGGGAAAGAAATTGTATGCGGAAATCTGGATATTACTTTTTACCGGGATGATTTTAGAAGAAGAGAAAAACCATTGATTCCAAGTGCAACAAACATCGATTTCGTTATTGAAAATAAAAATGTTGTTTTGGTGGATGATGTGCTTTATACTGGAAGAACAATTCGTTCAGGTTTAGATGCACTATTAGCTTTTGGTCGACCTAAAAAAGTTGAATTACTCGTTTTGATCGATCGCCGTTTTCAAAGAGATTTACCAATTCAAGGAGATTATGTTGGAAAATCTGTTGATACCTTGAATTCTGAAAGAGTATCCGTTGAATGGAAAGAAATAGAAGGAGAAGATAAAGTGGTTTTATACACAGCAGAAACAAATGAATAATTTAAGTGTAGAACATCTTACAGGGATAAAAGACCTGACGCGTGAAGATATCGAATTGATTTTCACAACAGCGGATAGTTTTAAAGAGGTAATTAATCGCCCAATCAAAAAGGTGCCATCTTTGCGCGATATGACGATTGCAAATCTATTCTTTGAAAATTCTACACGAACAAGACTTTCATTCGAATTAGCTGAAAAAAGATTATCGGCCGATGTTGTCAACTTTAGCGCCGCAAGCAGTTCTGTTAAAAAAGGAGAAACACTGATTGATACAGTGAACAACATTTTATCTATGAAAGTAGATATGGTGGTAATGAGGCATCCAAACCCAGGAGCTGCTAAATTTCTTTCAGAACGCATCAATGCGAAAGTTATCAATGCTGGCGATGGAACACATGAACACCCAACACAAGCTTTATTAGACGCTTATTCTATTCGTGAACGTTTGGGTTCTCTAGAAGGTAAGAAAGTTGTTATTGTGGGTGACATCTTGCATTCACGTGTTGCGCTTTCAAATATTTATTGCCTTCAAAAAATGGGGGCTGAAGTAATGGTTTGCGGTCCAACAACACTTATTCCAAAATATATTCATGAATTAGGAGTGAAAGTTGAACATAATTTGCGCGCAGCACTAGAATGGTGCGATGTTGCAAACATGCTTCGTATTCAACTTGAACGTCAAGATATAAAATTCTTTCCATCATTGCGTGAATATTCTATGCAATTTGGTCTGACAAAAGAAATACTAGATTCATTGCCAAAAGAAATTATCGTAATGCATCCAGGTCCAATCAACCGTGGTGTTGAAATAACAAGCGATGTTGCGGACTCCAAACAATCAATCATACTGCAGCAAGTGGAAAATGGCGTTGCTATTAGAATGGCCGTGATTTATTTGTTAGCATCGAAAATTGAACGTCAATAAATTTTAGTTACATTTGAACAAACAGAACACAATGAACTTCGAGTCTACTCAAAATAAAAATGAAGCGGTTGTAAAAACGAACGTTGATAAACTTGACGCTTCAAACGCACCAGAATTAAAAGCAGAATTACTTTTGTTGAACAAAAATGGCGTGAACAATATTGTGATAGACATGAGTGCTACAAAATATTGTGATTCTTCAGGCTTGAGTGCTATTTTAACTGCAAATCGTTTATGCAAAGATACCAATGGTAAATTTGTCTTATGCGGCTTACAAGATAACGTAACGAAATTGATTCAAATCGCACAATTGGATAAAGTTTTATCAATTTCATCCAGCCAAAAAGAAGCACTCGAAGTAATTCATTCGTGAGTTTTGAAGTAACAATTCTAGGGAGTGGAGCAGCTGTTCCAACTTTAAGAAGAAATCCAACATCCCAGTATGTAGTTTGCAACGATCGTCATATCTTAATTGATTGTGGGGAAGGAACACAAATGCAAATTCGAAAATTTGGAATCAAGTTTCAACGGATTAATCACATTTTAATTTCTCATCTGCACGGCGATCATTTTTTTGGACTCGTTGGACTTTTAAGCACCATGCATTTAATGGGACGTGATAAAGGTGTTACGATTTATGGACCGCATGAATTGGAGCTAATAGTGCGCTCACAAATAGAAGTTGGTGGAGCAAAGCTTAGTTTCGATTTAGTTTTTGTTGCAATAAGTGGTGATGAATCAAAATTATTATTTCAGGATAAATTAATTGAAATTCACACATTTCCATTAAAACATCGTATTCCAACAAATGGTTTTCTAATCAAGGAAAAAGTGAAAGAACGCCAATTGTTGGGTGATACGATAAAAGGCGCAGGACTGAAATTGGAATATTTGCCAAGACTAAAAAAAGGCGAAGATGTGATTGATGAAAACGGGAATCTTTTTTCCTTTGAAGAATATACTGCTGCACCAAAACCCAGTTATTCTTACGCTTATTGCTCCGACACCACTTATTGGGAAACGATAATTCCGTTTATTGAAAATGCAACTGTACTTTATCACGAAGCAACTTTTATTGAAAAAGACAAAGAACGTGCAAAAGCTACTTTTCACAGTACAGCTTCTCAAGCAGCTAAAATCGCAGTGAAAGCAAATGTGCACAAATTGCTTTTGGGGCATTTAAGTGCGCGCTACGACTCAACTGAGATTCATCTGAATGAAGCCACAGTTATTTTCAATAATTCTATCGTTGTAGAAGATGGAGAAAAGCACATTATTTCTCGGTAGGCTTTTCAACCTTAAAGCGTTCAAAAGTCCTGATAACTTCCTGTTAAACATCAGCTTCCTGTCCTTATATTTGTTTGTTATGCATTAATGCGTTTTAAATGGCTGAAAATCAATATACGGAAGACAATATTCGTTCCCTCGATTGGAAGGAACATATTCGGTTGCGTCCAGGAATGTACATCGGTAAGCTTGGCGATGGTGCTGCGGCAGATGATGGTATTTATATTCTCGTAAAAGAGGTAACGGATAACTGTATTGATGAGTTTGTCATGGGAAATGGTAAACGAATCGATATTAAAGTGCGTGACGGAAAAGTTACCGTTCGTGATTACGGACGTGGGATTCCATTAGGTAAAGTAGTTGAAGTTGTTTCAAAAATGAATACCGGTGGAAAATACGATTCAAAAGCATTTAAAAAATCGGTAGGATTAAATGGTGTAGGTACAAAAGCAGTCAATGCTTTATCATCGCATTTCATGGTTTATTCTGTCCGTGAAGGAAAAAAGAAACAAGCATCTTTCTCAAAGGGTGAATTGATTGAAGATTTAGCAATCGTTGATACGGATGAGCAAAACGGAACATATGTTGAGTTTATTCCCG
>Ga0209190_1001302_pt1 | contig 17466 bp, 20 predicted proteins | sample M_140205_XF_Meta_FD_187315 | JGI IMG/M metagenome (GOLD analysis project Ga0209190, IMG submission 187315) | Freshwater microbial communities from Lake Montjoie, Canada to study carbon cycling - M_140205_XF_MetaG (SPAdes) (version 2) | ecosystem: Environmental > Aquatic > Freshwater > Lake... | reverse complement strand
TTTTCAGTCCAGAAGGCAAGCACATGTCTGATTCTGATTACCACACCGATGACATGTCAGATGCCAATGACACCGCAAAAGGTCAACTTGGACGCTTCAAAAAAGGTGGCGTTGCACGTAAGGCCGACGGCGGTAGCATGGATGATCAGCAGATGCCAATGCGCGATATGAGTGGTGGACAATACGACAAAATCGTAAACAATCCACAGGCAGATCAGATGGGTGTTGCAAACTCCATTCGTAATGCACCGGGTGACGCAATGAGCGCGATAATGCGTTTGTTAGGTAAGCGTCCAACTGGAAATGCAGGACGGGGGATGGTAAACCCACCGATGTCTCGGAAAAGTGGCGGTCGCGCCAAGTGCTAATAGAGTGGGGGCTTCGGCCCCCGCTTTTCTACAGAATGGGTGAAATATGTCACAAATCGTTTCTTACACAGGCCCAACAAGCCAAACAGATAATCAACTACGCACCCAGACGTCATCGCGTTCTGCCGCGTATGATCCAGTAGATAAGTTGCGTGTGTCTACACCGCAAGCACTGATTGATACCGACTTTGAGTACGGCCAACAGCCTACCAAGTGGGAGTCCATCAACCTGCAAAACAATCGTCAGGGTGCGTATTACATCCCCCAGATTTCCAGCATCATCACCAACTCTGCTTCAAATCTTGGTATTCAGACCACAAGCGGGAGTCGCACGGTTAGAGTTAGTATGCCCACCACAGGCGGTACAGCGGCATACACTGCTAACGTAACCCCAATCTTTATCCAAGGCTCTACAAACCCCAACATCAATGGTTGGTGGTTAGTAAATGCCGTAAGTGCTGGTAGCTATGTAGAGTTCTTGATTGACGCCAACGCTACTGCGACTACAAACACCTATAACCCCGGTAAAACGTATGTGTACCCCGGTTATTTTTACAGCAACTGCGGATTCCGAGTTGGTGCAAACTGCATCACTGCAAGTGCAACCACAACTCCACTTTGCACAACCACCTATGCTCATGGATTGAATGTAGGTGACTACGTTTACATGACTGGTTTTGCAGGTGATGTAAACGTAAATGGTGCATGGATTGTTGCCACAGTTCCAACTGCAAGCACGTTCACTTTCACGACTTCGGTAGCGGTCACCAGCCCAACAAACAGCGCAGGTCAACTAAATGTTTACATGCGTCCTGCTGGATGGGTTGAGTCTCGTCCATACGACGGTGGTGTTGCATTTTCTGCTGGCGGTACGATTACCAACCAACAGTTGATCCGTCAGACCCGTCGCTACTTCCGCTACCAGTCTGGTAAGGGTATCCAGTTCTCTACCGGCTCTTCGCTGCAACCAACGCTGTTCCAAGCTGTTTTGACCGCTTCTGGAACCACTGTGACGGTTACAACGTCTGCGCCACATAACTTGGCTATTGGTACAACCATTCAAGTATCTGGTGCTACTCCAACTCAGTACAACGGTACGTTTGTAATTGGTAGCGGTGGTTTTACAAGGACTACTTTTCAGTATTCAACCACTGTAATTAACACCCCTCCTTCGACACCTGCTACTGGTAACTCAATTCGAGTTAACCCAACAATCTGGTACGGCGCTCAAAACTCGGTTGGCATCTTTGATCAGCAAAATGGAATTTTCTTTCAATATGATGGTCAACAACTATACGCAGTGGTTCGTTCATCGACTATCCAAACGTCTGGTTATGTTCAGGTAACGCAAGGTAATGCAACGGTTACTGGTGTTGGTACAAACTTTACAACAGCGTTTGTGCCCGGTCAGTTTGCTGTTATTCGCGGTCAGTCATACCGTGTTATTGCTATTGCAAGCGATACATCATTGACCATTGCGCCTGAGTATCGCGGTAATTCATATGATTCAACCAACTCGCCAAATGGCGGTTACATCATGTCTGTCACGACAGATACAAAGTATGCGCGTTCGACGTGGTTTGATCCTATGGACGGCACCGGCCCATCAGGGTACAACCTTGATCTGAGCCGCATGCAGATGTTCTACATCGACTACTCTTGGTACGGTGCTGGATCTATTCGTTGGGGCTTCCGTGGCAAGGATGGCGCTGTAACGTACTGCAATCAAGTACAGAACAACAACGTCCAATACGAAGCCTTTATGCGCTCTGGTAACTTGCCAGCGCACTATGAGTCTAGTGGTTTGACTCCTACGACTTATCTGACGGCCTCAATTACTACTGGCTCTACCACTATTCCAGTGGCTGATACTTCATTGTTCAACACAAGCGGTACAGCCAAAATTACTGGAAGCGGAGCCGCTGGTGTTGTTGAGTACGTTACCTACACGGGTAAGACTTCCACCTCGTTGACTGGATGCACTCGTGGCGCAACTGGCGGTTCAGCAGCAACGGCGTTTACCTACAGCGCAACAGCTTTTGTAACTGTTGAATATGCTACCCAAGACTCTGTGCCTTCAATCTCGCATTGGGGCTCGTCGGTCATCATGGACGGCCAGTTCAACGACGACAAGTCGCTGATTTTTAACTACGGCATGACGTCATTCTTGACTATTGCAGCCGCTGGCTCTTACGCTTTGATGGCAATCCGTATTGCTCCATCGGTGGACAATGGAAGTACAGACACATTGGGCTTGAAAGAAACCATCAACCGCATGCAGTTGCAGTTGGACTCGGTGTCCATCATCTCTACTGCCAACGTGTTGGTGAACTTGGTATTGAATGGTCGTATTGCTGCCGCATTCTCTGGCACTGGTTCTGTTGCATCATTTACTTCACCTCTACAGCTTTCTGGTGGATTTACGTCCTCGCTGGCACAAATTGCGGTCAATGGATCATCTGGAACGGCCTCAACCATTACAGGCGGAGAATCACTGGCGGCGCTGTATGTGCCTGCTGGTGTGAACACATTGGACTTGGCAAACGCGCGTGACTTGGGCAACTCAATTTTGGGTGGTGGTGTAAACAACACCGTGCCAACAACTCAAGCTGGTTTGTACCCAGACGGCCCAGATGTTCTGTACGTTGTTGTAACCACAACAACTGCGGCAAACGTCCAAGCTCGTCTGTCTTGGAAAGAGGCACAGGCTTGATATGCCAAGCAAGTCACCAGCCCAACATCGTCTGATGGAGGCAGCCGCCCACACAAAGGGCGGTTTCGGTGGCGTGCCACAAAGTGTCGGCAAAGAGTTTGTTTCTGCCGACAAAATGAAACGTGGCGGGCTTTACGCAAACATCCACGCCAAGCAGGAGCGGATTGCACACGGATCGAAAGAGAAGATGCGCAAACCCGGCTCCAAGGGCGCACCGACCGCCGATGCCTTCAAGCAGTCTGCAAAGACCGCCAAGATGAAGGAAGGCGGCGTCTCCTTGGCCGTTGGCCGTGGTGAAAAGCTGTCAACAAAAGCAGGCGCAGGGCTTACGGCAAAAGGACGCGCCAAGTACAATCGGGAAACAGGATCACACCTGAAGGCTCCCCAGCCCCAAGGCGGTGGTCGCAAAGACTCATTCTGTGCCCGCATGAGCGGTGTGGTAGAGCATTCCAAAGGTGACGCACCCCGTGCTAAGGCTTCATTAAAACGCTGGGACTGCCCCGGCTGGTAAAGGAAACATCATGGCACAAGCTCAAGACAAAACTGATGCTCTTAGCGAGGACATGGCTCCAATTGCAGTTGCAAATAGTGGCGATGGTAGTCGTGGGGTTGGTGGTGGCGGAGTACAGCGACAGGCACTGAGCATTGCTCCCGGCGACTATGCCCCTGCAATTGATACTGGCTACACGCCAGAACGCGAAAAGTTTGACAAAGCAATTAACTATGCCAAAGAGAGCATGTACGTCAATCCTGCTGATAACCAGATGTACAGCAAAGAACGCGGGCTTGGGCCATCAATAAACGCTGCACGACTTGATCAACGAGGCATAGATGTGCCTGCATTGGTTGGCAAAATGGGCCGTAAAGACGGTGGATCTATTAAGAACTACACCGATAAATCAGGTCGCATTGATCTCAAAAGCTGCGGAGTGTCTACGGCGTCCAAAGGCAAATCTAATTCTTGCTGGTAAAAATTATGGCCAAAGTTAAAAAATTTGCAAACGGTGGCGCTCTTTCTGACATCGTTGGAACAGCGTCCAAAATTACGGCGCCCCCCGGCGATAACTCTGCTGCGCCAAGCTCGGTGCCGTTGAGCTATGGCGGAAGCGGAAAGACCGATGGCATGTCCGCCGACAACCCCGGCATGGACCAGACCCAAAAAGACATCAATTTTGCATCCATGGGCATGAAAAATGGTGGTGAGCCTGAATACAAAAAGGGTGGCAAGGTCACTACCCGGCGTGTTTCCAGTGGCGTAAAGTCCAAAAAGTCTCCTACTTGGTAATCAGCTATGGCGTACTCAGGAACTGTTGGCCAAACCGTAATCACGGTCCAAAACCTCATTGACCACGGCGCTCGTCGGTCTGGGAAGCTGGCCGAGGAGCTGACCGTGGAGCAGGTGCAGGCAGCCAAGGAGTCTCTGTTTTACATTCTGAGCAACCTGATCAATCAGGGCATCCAGTATTTCGCCATCAAGAAGACCGTCATTGGCCTCCAGCCAAACCAGTACGAGTACCTGTTGCCCGTGGGCGGTAACGACGTCCTGAACGCCCTGTATCGTCAAATGACGCAGCCTGTGGGCACGTATACGTCCTCCGCCGGGGGTGTAACGGCCAACGTGGCTGACGACGACACAACAACATACTGCCAGCAATCCAGCGCAAACGGCAACATAGTGGTCAACTACGGCGCCTCAAACCCGCAGTACATTGGCTCTATTGGCCTGATGCCCTACGTTTCTGGAGGCGGATCGGCCACTTGGAGCTACTACTACCAGTCGTCTTCGGATAACGTAAATTGGACCACCCTGTACACCGCCACGGGCGTTACAGTGACCGATGGCCAATGGATATGGCAAGACCTTGACCCGGGCGCCAACGTCGCCTATTACCGCATCCAAGCCTTTGGCGGCACCACGCTGGCCATCCGCGAGTGGTACTTGGGGGTTAACTCCACCGAGATCACCATGTCTCGCCTGAACCGCGACGACTACACCAACCTGCCAAACAAGAACTTCACGGCCAACCAGCCCTTCCAGTTCTGGCTGAATCGCACGATCCCCCAAGCCACCATCACTTTGTGGCCAACACCCCAGAGCGCCTTCTACCAGATGACGGTGTGGTACTCGGCCTATGTGCAGGACGTGGGCGCCCTGAGCGGCCAGTTGGCCATCCCAGATCGTTGGCTCATGGCCATCCAGAACATGCTGGCCCACCAGATGGCGCAAGAGCTACCCGGCGTTGATATTGGGCGCATCCAGTATCTGGAAGGCCAAGCCGAGAAATACTTCAACATGGCCGAGCAAGAAGAGCGAGACAAGTCACCGATCATGTTTGCGCCAAACATTTCGGTTTACACGAGGTAGTGTCATGCCTCGTTTCCTAAACACGCTTGGCAACTCCGACATCGCAATATTTGTGTGTGATCGGTGCAAGATGAAGCGCCCGCACTCGGAGGCAAGAAACGACCCCAACTTTCCCGGTTTATTGGTCTGCGGACAGGGCTGTGCTGATCAAATTGACCCCTATAGACTTGCCGCAAGACAGACCGAAAGAATTACAATTAGGTTCCCACGCCCCGATCAGCCGCTTGATCAATTTACTGACCAATCGCCCGAGTATCACGGTAAGTATGGACCATAGAGGATAACCATGGCAGCAACGAATTACACGCCAATTTCGCTCTACTACAGTAGCACAGCCACAAATGTACCGTTGGCTGCTAATTTAGCCAATGGTGAGCTTGGTCTAAATATCGCTGACATGAAGCTGTATGCCAAGAATAGCTCTGGCGTGGTGACCTTATTGGCCTCCAACTCTGGAGCATCGGCTACGGTATCCAGCGTTGCGGTATCTGGTGGTACAACGGGTTTAACAACCTCTGGAGGCCCAATCACCACCTCGGGCACCATTACCCTTGCCGGGACGCTGATCGCGGCAAATGGCGGCACTGGGTTCGCTTCGTACACCACTGGTGACATGTTGTACGCCTCGGGTGCTACAACGATCAGCAAGCTATCTCTGGGCACCACCAATTATGTCCTGACTGCTGGAGCTTCTGGCCCGCAGTATGTTGCCCAGAGTACGTTGGCGGCAGGTTCGGCGACCACGGCAACCAATCTTTCTGGTGGCATTGCAAACCAAATTCCTTACCAAACAGGCGCTGGAGCAACCAGTTTTATCACCGCTCCCAGCACTGCGGGGTATGTCTTGGGTTGGACGGGGTCGGCGTTTTCTTGGGTTAATGCCCCTGCGGCCACCTCTGCAACCAACCTTTCTGGCGGTTCGGCTGGCGTTGTGCCGTATCAAACTGGATCAGGCGCCACGTCATTTACTGCTGTTGGCACCTCGGGTCAGGCGCTTATTTCCGCAGGCACAGGAACACCGGCCTTTGGCACATTGGGTATTTCTGGTGGCGGCACGAATAGTACGGCTACTGCCACGGCGGGTGGAATTGCGTATGGAACAGGCACCGCCTTTGCATTTACGGTTGCTGGAACCGCAGGTCAGGTTCTGACATCCAATGGTGCTGGAGCGCCAACATGGTCGGCAGGTGGTAGCAACGCCTATACCCGTACCGCATACACTGCCACGTCAGGCCAAACCAGCTTTGCTGTAACGTATACCGTAGGGTATGTTGAAGTGTATTTAAATGGCGTTTTATTAACCGCCTCAGACTACACTGCTACTAATGGCACAACTGTAGTCTTGACAATCGGTGCGACATTAAACGACATTGTTGAGTTTATTGCTTTTAACACCACGCCAATCAGTAATACCACCGCAAACAACTTGCTTGCTGGCACGGCAGGTCAAGTTATTTACCAGAGCGCCCCCAACACCACAGCCTTTTCGGGGCCGGGAACCACTGGTCAGGCGCTGATCTCCAACGCTTCTAGCGGGCCTACGTTTGGAACCCTAGGCATTGCTGGAGGTGGTACAGGACTTACCAGCACACCGGCAAATGGCGCCTTGGACATCGGCAATGGAACTGGGTTTACCCGTACAACCTTGACTGCTGGTACTGGTATTACAGTGACCAACGCTGCTGGTTCCATAACCATTTCAGGCTCGCCGGTTGTTGCCAGCCCTTTAACATTAAGTGCTAGTGCTAATCTTACAATGGCGATAAGTTCGTCTCAAAGTGCCTATATTACTAGTAAAATTATTACGTTAGATGCTAATCGTGAGTTAGTAATTTATAATACTTTTCTTTTATCAGATACAATTTCTGCTTTTGTTTACAACTCAAGTACAAATACATTTGGAGCAGCAGCAACCATTAGAGCAACAGCTTCTGTTATGGGAGCAGTTTTAGTTTCTACTGATAAAGTTCTTGTCGTATCAATGGGGTCAAGTGGAACAACTCTTGAAGCTGTAACTCTTTCAATCAGTACAAACACAATTACTGTTAATACTGCTGCAACAGCAACACTTGCAGGTGTTTTAGCAGGTTTGAGTGGTACTGGTTACTATGGTTCTTTTGTAACTGTAGGCACTTCTTTTGTCTTGTCTTATGGAAGAGCCACAAACGTAACGGCTCTCAGGGCATTTACAGTATCTGGAACTACAGTAACTATTGGTAGTGAATCTACACTTACACCAGCTACAGATAATGCAGCAGCATTATTTTCAATCTCTTCTTCTGTTGTATTGGCTTTAAGTTCATCAGCAACTGTTTTTTATGCTACACCATACACAGTGTCTGGAACAACTTTGACAGTTGGAACTGGGGCAACAACAACATTAACTGGTCAATTTTATATCCCTGCTGGTGTTTTCCAATCAGGTCAAATTGGTGTTTTGTTTTTTAACGGCACTATTTTTGGAGGTATTATTTCCGTATCTGGAACTACTGCCACAATTAGTTCAACGCAAGTTTGGAGTTCTGGAGCAGCTCTTACTGCTAATAATAATTACACTGCTATTATTGGCGACAAAATGTTATGTTATTACTCTGCGGCTACTAATCTCAGCCTAGTAAATGTTTTAACAAATACAAGCGGAACAGCATCAGCAGGAACAGAAATTGCAGGCGGCTCTGCTAGTAATGCAACCAGCCAGCTTGGATATATCAATGGAACTATTCTTAGTTTTGGATTAAATATTCCACTTAAATATTCAATAAGTGGAAGCAATGCCATTGAAACTATTGTTGATACATATTATGCACAAGCATCAGCATCAACATTTGATTTACTGAATAATCTTGGAACTAGAATATGGACTGGCTCTAGCTACATAAGTCCTTTTATATTACGTTCTGCCACAAAAACTTTGGCGCCTTTTGCTGCAAACTCTGTATACATGAATTCAGATGGAACATTGACACCAACAGTAGCAAAAGTATTTGGGAATTCAACTTCAATTATTGGGAATGAAACTAATGTTTGTTGGTTTATTAATTATAGAAGCGCAACCACAGTAACAGCTTTAAAGGTAACACTATCATGAGCATCCCACGTAACCTATCTATCCTTGCTGACAACGTCAACTCGTCTGGCGTACTGGGCGTATCAGGTGGCGGCACTAACTCCACGGCTACTCCAACAGCAGGCACTATCGCGTACGGTACTGGGACTGCTATTGCATACAGTGCTGTTGGTACTTCTGGTCAAGTTCTAACCTCGGCTGGTGCGTCAACGCCAACTTGGACAACTATAACTGGGGCCGCACAACCGTTTGTCACTCAATTTACTGGCGGGAATACCCCGCCAAAAATGCAATCTTCAGGCTTTGGCTTAATTTAAGGAGCAACTATGTCAACTTCAGCACAATACGCAGCGACCCCCAAAGTGGGGTCGGCAACTCTAACAACGGCAGACACATCACTGACTGCGCCAACAACAGTCGGAACAATTATTACGGCTGGCTCATCTGGTACTCGTATTGACTACATTGAAGTTCAAGGTGTGGCTACGACAGTGGCGGGGCTTGTAAATCTGTTTATTTATGATGGCACAAACTACATTTTGTGGCAGCAAGTGCCAATACAGGCAGTTACTTCAAGCACAACAGTGCCCGCATATGTGGCTAATTTATCATCCACCAGCAACGCAAACATAATGCCGTTGACATTGCCAACAGGGTATTCACTGCGTGCTACTACATCGGTAGCGCAGACTGGAGTTCGAGTAACTGCTTATGGAGGTGACTTCTAATGAACCAAGGTATGTACGGCTATGGGTTGCCGCCGAATTATGCAACCCGTGTGGCTCCACCAAAGTGGACAACTGTTAAAAGAATAGTTGCAACAACTTCTACGGAAGTAGTTCCGCAAAACGTCTATCAAATAGGCGTTGCAGTATTTGGTGGCGGGGGTAATAGCGCGTCTGCTGGTGCTGGTGCAGGTGGTGGCGGTGGCGGGTTTGCTTTTGGCATTGTTGATGTAATACCGGGTCAAACTTTGCCGACAATAACAATCGGAGCTGCATCTGGGACATCATCGTTTGGCACTTTGTTGACGGCAACGGGTGGAACTGCCGGTAGTGGCACAACCCCCGGAACTGGCGGTTCTGGTACGGCATCTGTCACATTGCGCGGGGCTTTAACTTACTCTGGCGGTAGTGGTGGTAATGCTACAACAGGTGGCACTAGCGGTGGCGGTGGTGCTGGCTCATTTTACGGGACTGGCGGGGCGGGCGGTGCTTCTACAGACGTTAACAGCTCAAGGGGGGGTGGTGGTGGAATGGGAGGCGCCGGTGGAGCAAGTAGTATTGATTCCGGGGGCGCCGGTGGTGGTGGAGCAGGAGTCGGAAACAAAGGTGGAACTACAAGTACAGCTACTTCTAGTGGCGGAGGTGGCGGGACAGGCTTACCCGGGAGCAACGGAAGTGCAAGCGCAACCATCGGGGGTGCTGGCGGCTTAGGATTGGGCGCTATCGGTGGGGCTGCGGGTGTTAGTGGGGCTGGCGGTGCTGGGTCTAGTCAAGCAACGAGTGAAAACATTTTTATTCAATTATTGTACGGAACTTTAAATGGTTCTGGTGGTGGCGGCGCTGGCGCTTCTAATAGTGGCGGCAATGGTGGTATGGGTGGCGGTGGCGGTGGTGGTCACTCAACTAACACTTCGTCTCGTGGCGGCGATGGCGGGTTTGGTGGCGGTGGCGGCGCTGGTTATATAGGCGGCAATGGCGGGTTTGGCGGCGGTGGCGGCGGCAACAATAATGGTGGCGGTTCAGGTGGCGTTGCCGGTGGCGGTGGCGCGGGTGCTGCTAGTCAAGGTACTGGTGGAGTTGGCGCTGTCATTCTCTATTACACAGAGGGATACTAATCATGAAATACGCATGGATCGAAAACGACAAAGTTCGTGATGTTGCTCATAGCGACCCCGAAGAAATCTACCACCCTGATGTTGCCAAGTTTTATGACACCCAAGTGCCTGATGATGCTGTTAATGGCGATGGTTGGGTGAATGGTGTTTTGGTAAAGCCAGAGCCTGCACCTGCACCTACGTCGCCTGCCCGCACTTGGTCGTCAAATGACGTTCGTAAGAATTTGTCTTTGGCGGAGCGCGTCAAGTGGGATTCTGAATCAAGCGACTATGTAAAAACCGCCAAGATTGAATTTGACAACGCCCCACAAGTAGATCACACGACTGAGGTGTTGCAAATGCTTGTTGACGCTGGCGACATCACGCAGGCGTCTATGGCAAAAATATTGGCATAAGGACATCACATGCAATTGCAATTACCAATTGAGCTAGTCAACCAAATCCTTGGTTATCTTGGAGCACGCCCCTACCAAGAGGTGTATGCTTTAATCCAAGGTATCCAAGAGGCCGCCAAGCCCCCAACAGACGTAATTCCGCAAGAGTTACCTCAATCCGATTGAGGGAAAATTATGAGCGGAGAGATCGACCCAGTTAAGTACGGCGTGCTCTGGCAAAAAGTCCAAGACCTCGACAAAAAGGTGGACAAGCTAGAGTCTGGAATGGAGGAGCTATTGGCCCTTGCCAATCAAGGCCGTGGTGGCTTATGGGTTGGCATGGCCATTATTTCGGCGGTCTCTACTGTCATCGGCTACCTAACGCATTGGATGCACAAGGGATAGTCTGTGCTAAATGCGCTTGCTTCTCTTAATCTTTTTGATGCTGATCACAGTGTCAGCGGCAGAGGACAGGCTAATCCTTTCAGCAACGCCGCCAGAGAAGCAGGAGAAGCCCAAACCAAAACCGGGTTGCTCGATACAAGAACTGTATGTAATAGCTTGGACGCTGCACGATCCGATGGAGCGGCGTTTAGCGATGCTGGACTGGTTGGATAAAAATGTATGCAGTACCCAAAACTACGCCGATATTTGGAATTCATTGGGGGAGTGGTCGGGCGCATCAGACAACGCTTTGCTTCGAGCAAAGGTGATACAGGGATACGAGAAAGCGTTAAAGAGGGAAAACAAATGAACGAAAACATCAAAGCTAGGTTGACGTTTGCAGTGACCTTGATGGTCAGCGCCACCCTTTGTATCTCTGTACTGGGCATGGTTGGCGCATTCCTAATGGGATTGTGGTCAAAGGAAGTAGACAACAGCGAAATCTTCAAGTTGCTGTCTCCTGCGTTTCAAACCATCATTGGTGGATTCATTGGCTTGTTGGCTGGTGTGAAGTTGTCCCACGACGAGGACGAACCCCCTTGCAAGAAAAAGGATTGATATGCTTGAACTATTAGGCGGCGGTATCTTTGGCTCCCTGCTTGGGGGCATTTTTCGTTTGGCACCCGAGGTTCTGAAGTGGATGGACAAGAAGAACGAGCGTACCCATGAACTGGCTATGTTTCAGCAGCAGTGCCAATTGGAGACCCTGCGCGGTCAACAGAAGCTGGCTGAGATCGGTGCTCAACGCGAGGCTGCGGTGGATGTTGGGGTCATGGACGCCTTTAATGCGGCCATTGCGCAGCAAACAGAAATGGTCAAAGTGGCCGGTGGTTGGGTTGCCAGCCTTTCCGCATCGGTACGCCCTGTGGCAACCTACTGGATTTTGCTGCTGTGGAGCTTTGCCCATATCTGGTTTGCATATACCGCTTGGGCGGCTGGGGCTCCCCCAGAGGCTGTGTTCAAGCTCATCATGTCGGCTGACTTTGCCGCGCTGGTATCAGGCACGTTAAATTACTGGTTCCTCGACAGAACCTTGGCCAAGCGTGGTCTATGAACCTCGACATTGCCGCAGCACTGTGTAAGCAGTTTGAGGGCTTTAGGGGTAAACCCTATCTATGTCCTGCGGGCATTCCCACGATTGGTTACGGCTCAACCTATTATTCTGATGGGCGCAAGGTCACGTTACAAGACCCACCAATCTCAGAGCCAGAGGCAACTCAATTATTACTGCACGAGTTGCACCACACATTTTTACCCGGCGTACTTCGCCAATGCCCAATACTGCTGACTGATGAAAAAAAGTGCAACGCAGCCGTGGATTTTGCCTACAATTTGGGGGTAGGCCGTTTGCAGACAAGCACTCTAAAGCGTAAAATCAATGCGCAAGACTGGGACGGCGCCAAAGAACAACTGATGCTCTGGAATAAAGGCAACGGACGAGTTCTGCCGGGCCTCACAAAACGTCGCTTGGCCGAAGCAGCTTTGTTAAATTAGGGACAACTATGACCACGCCATCCTACGTTCTAACTTACGATAGCCTTACATCTACTGTGCTTCAGTACCTAGAGCGTAGCGATCCCGCTGTTATTGAATTCATCCCTACGGCCATCACCATGGCTGAATTTGAGATCGCTCAGGACATCAAGACCCTTGGCCAGATGGAGGTGGTCACCAGCACCATGAACGCAGGCAACGGGGTTATTGCCAAGCCTGCCCGCTGGCGCAAGACGGTCTCGATGACCATTTCTACCGCAACTGGCCAAAAGCAGCCAATCTACCTGCGCAAACTGGAATACTTAAACAGCTACTGGCCAGACGTTACCGCTACTGGTGTGCCCGCATACTACGCGGACTACGATTACGACCATTGGTTTGTAGCCCCAACCCCGAGCAGTGCATTTGCCTTTGAAGCACTTTGCTATACCCGCTTGGAGCCCCTGTCCTCGTCAAACCAAACCAACTGGCTTACCCAAAATGCGCCAAATGCGATGCTGTACGGCACGCTCAAACAGACTGCGCCATTTATCAAAGACGATGCCCGTCTGGCGCTTTGGTCTGGCCTGTTTGATGGTGCCATGGCCGCCCTCAAGACTGAGGACCAACTACGCATTGGTGACCGCCAAGCAATTGCACAGGACTCCTAATCATGACCACCTATGTCAATCCATTTACCGGCCAGACCATCTCGCCGTCGTCTGTCAGCTATGAGTCTCTTTCGATTACTGCTGATACCGAGTTGCAATGGCCAATCAATGGCAACAACAGCACCCCGGCAAGCAGCATCATTGACGTCACCGCGACCACAAATGCTTCTGCTCCAACGACTGGTTGGTTGTTAAAACTACCGCCTGCAACTCAAGTATCCACTGGCCAGTCAATATTGGTGCGCAATATTGGGACCCCGTTATTCACGGTCACCGACAACTCTGGCAACACAATTGCGACGATCACGTCTGGTATTGCACAGTTTATTTTCCTGACTGACAACACGTCTGTAAACGGAACATGGGCATCTGTTGTCTTTGGTGCTGGCACATCGTCTGCAAACGCAGGCGCCTTGGCAGGCTACGGAATAATGGCCATTGGGTCTACGCTTAATCAATCGTACCCCGTTACAAACTACTACTCCAATACCACAATACCCGCCAGCGCTCGTGCGCAGCTTATTGTTTGGTCCAGCGGTGTGGGCACCCTTACGCTGCCTTCTGCCGCCGCTGTTGGCTCCAATTGGTTCTGCATGATCCGCAATGGCGGTACTGGGATACTGACCATCTCTCCTGTAGGCGCAGATACGATTGATGGAAACTCAAACCAGCAGTTGCAGCTTACCGAGTCTTTGGTTATCGTATCCAATGGAGTTAACTGGTTTACGTTCGGTTATGGCCGCTCCAATACCTTTGCATTCACGCAGTTAGCAAAAACAATTGCGGCGGGAACCACTACCCTTAGCTCGGTAGAGGGCGCCAACATAATCCAAGAGTATTACAGCAGCGGCGCTTTGACCGGCAATGCAATAGTAGTCTTGCCGTCAACCGTTCAACTGTATTCGTTGTCAAACTTTACAACTGGCGCCTATACGGTGACATTTAAGACAGCGGCTGTTGGCGGTACAACTCAAGTTGTTAACCAAGGACAGACAGCTTTTGTGGTTTGCGACGGCACAAACGTGTACAGCACCACCAGCAACACCGCTACTTCGGGTACGTTTACTGCAAATGTTGGCTCGGTTTCTGCGCCTTCAATTAACTTTTCTGGAAACCTGAGCACTGGCTTTTACTTGCCTGCGTCCAATACGATTGGCTTTGCAATAAACGGATCGCAAGGTGCAACCCTGTCTTCCACGGGTTTGTATGTCGCTAACGGCATCTCCGGGGGCACGTTTTAATGACCACTAAAAAAGTCATTTCGATGGAGGTACCCGCTGGGATACAGCGGGATGGTACGGTGTTTGATGCGCCGTGCTACGTCGATGGCAAGTGGGTCAGGTTTCAACGCGGTCGTCCCCGCAAGATCGGTGGATACAACGGTATATTTTTGGACGCAACTGGTGTTTCACGTGGAATGGCCATGACGGCTGTTAACGGTCTGAACTACGTGGTCTCTGGCTACAACAACGGTTTGCAGCAGTGGATCACCGATAGCGATGACGGTCTGGGTTCTGGACCGTACAACTACTCGTTTTCTGGGGCAATCGTTACGACCTCAATTACTAATGGCGGATCGCTTTATACCGTCGGCACCTACACCGGGGTAGCTCTGACTGGCGGATCTGGATCTGGAGCGTTGGCCACAATTGTGGTGTCTACGGTCACGGTAAGCGGAGTGTCTGTTAACCAAGTAACTAGCGTCACCATCACAACGGCAGGATCTGCTTACGTGGTCGGAGATGTATTGAGCGCAAGCTCTGCATCTATTGGCGGAACAGGAGCAGGGTTCACCCTGTCAGTGACTGGCAACACGACGTTTTTGGCAGACAACAACAATTTGTGGCAGTTTGATATTGCCTACGATAGCACCGGCAACAACACCAACAACTTGGTGGCTCATCCCGGCCAAAATCTTAAATACATTACCTCAACGACCAACACGCCGGTTTTGTATGGAGAGTTCCCGGGCAACAGCAGCGCCCTAACGCTGTCCAAGGTGGGCGTATTTACGGCCTCTGCCAACACCACCAACGGTAGCCCTACGCTTACCCTGCTGTCGTCCAACGTTCGTGTGGGCGCTGGCCAGACCGTCTCTGGCACTGGAATTCCCTCTGGGACCACGGTCTCTTCGGTTACTGGCACGGAAGTAACAATGTCGCAAAATGCAACCGCGACAACAACCAACCCGCTTTCGAGCGTGTACATGACCAGCACAACGGGCAGCTTTGCCTGCACAGCCACAACTGGGTTGGCCACTGGACAACTGATCAACATCTCTGGGTCCACGTCCCAAACCTCGTTGGGCAGCTTGTATGCCACCAGCACGTCTGGCCTGTTCAGCTACACCAGCGGCACCAACTTGGCCGTTGGTCAGGCCGTTACGATCAATGGCAGCACAACCAATACAACATTGTCCAGTGTGTACGCCACGACCACGGCTGGTGCTTTTTCTTGCACGGCGGCCTCTACAACCCTGAGCGTTGGCCAGCAGGTTACCTTTAGCGGAACAGCATCCGATACAACTTTAGCCAGCGTCTACGCCACAAGCACGGCAGGATTGTTTGCCTGCACGAGCCCGGGCATCGCTTTGCAGGTCGGACAGACCGTCACTATCAGCGGCACCACAACATCTACTGCGCTGACCAACGTCTACTCCACGGGCGCCAGTGGCGTCTTTGTGTGCAGCACCTCGGCCACCCTGTTGCAGGTTGGCCAGACCCTGACGGTCAGCGGCACCTCGAGCACCACGGCCCTGACCGGCGTGGTGATCACCGGGACGGGCGGCACGTTTTCCTGTACAGCTTCTGGTACAACTCTGTATGTCGGACAGCCGGTAGTTATCAGCGGTACCTTCGGTGGAACCGGCTCGATTAGCGGCTACGCCAATCCAACAACTTATTACATTATTGCCACAAACGGCTCGACGACATTTACCCTGTCTGCGACCTTGGGTGGTGGGGCGGTAACAACGGTTGCGGGAACCCCGACTGGGGTGACCTACACCCTGAGCGCGGCCTCGTTGACTGGCTACGCTAACCCAACGACTTATTACATCATTGCAACCGATGGCGTGTCTACTTTCACGCTTTCCACCACCTCGGGCGGCGGCGCAATTACAACGACTGTCGGGGCAACCACAAGCCTAGGATTTACGGCCAACGCTACGGCGATTACAGGGTACGCAAATCCAACTGCTTATTACATCATCGCAACCAACGGAAGCACCACCTTCCAGTTGTCTACAACCTCTGGTGGTAGTGCAATAACGACCACCTTGGGTCCAACCACGGGGCTGGCATTTAACGCCAAGGCTTTGGCCATTGCCGGGTACACCAGCCCAACAACCTATTACATTATTGCGACCAACGGATCGACCACTTTTACTCTGTCTGCCACGGCCAATGGCTCCGCAGTAGTTACCGGCGTAGGCCCGGCAACTGGTATGACCGTTACCTCGCTTGCGACGGTCATCACTGGATACACCAGCCCAAAGATCTACTATGTAATCGCTACCAACGGCACCAGCACCGTACAGTTTTCGGCAAGCTCTGGCGGAGCGGCTATTGCAACAACCATTGGACCGGCCACCGGGCTGTCTTTCCTGCTCAATGCGCCATCGGTGCTTAGCGGCGTGGTCATCACGGGCGTGGCTGGGCAGTTTTCCTGCACAGCTTCACCTGTAACATTAGTGACAGGCCAGCCCGTGGTTATCAGCGGCACATTGGGCGGAACTGGGTCGATTACTGGCTATGTGAACCCCACGACGTATTACATCATTACCACCAACGGGTCCACTACGTTTACGCTGTCTGCGTCCTTGGGCGGAACGGCCATAACGACCACCGCTGGGACCCCGACTGGGCTGACCTACACCCTATCGCCTGCGTCCATACCCGGGTTCACTGGCAGCAACAGCTTTTACATCATTGCCACCAATGGGACCTCTACGTTCCAAATTTCCGCGACCTCGGGCGGATCGGCGCTGACCACGGTTATTGGGACCACGACCAACCTGACGTTCACGGTCTCCAACCCGATCACGGCCACCTTTGACAACAACATCTCCGTCTCTGGCGGATGCGTGGTGATCCACCCATACCTGTTTGTCTATGGGAATAACGGCCTGATCCAGAACTCCAGTGCCGGGG
>Ga0209190_1001296_pt1 | contig 17492 bp, 14 predicted proteins | sample M_140205_XF_Meta_FD_187315 | JGI IMG/M metagenome (GOLD analysis project Ga0209190, IMG submission 187315) | Freshwater microbial communities from Lake Montjoie, Canada to study carbon cycling - M_140205_XF_MetaG (SPAdes) (version 2) | ecosystem: Environmental > Aquatic > Freshwater > Lake... | reverse complement strand
AGCGACCATGTAAGTCTGCGCCGTTTCTTTACATCTTCAATAACATCAGGCCATGCACGGCGAAGCGCCGTGATATCGAAGGCACCTTGTTGTTTTGCTGAAGAGTTCTTCGCAGCAGGTTCCGCTTCCTTAACTTTAGAGTGAGTAACTTCAGAGGTCGCATGAGTGGAGCCTGTAGTTTCTTTTGGCTCCACGGTGCGAGCCTCTGAAGAGCGAACGGAGCTCATAGGAGCTAAGTTCTCTGCCCGCTCTAAACGCTCGATACGCGAGAGCATTCCGGATTCACTTGAATCACCGATCGGCAACAGTATGCGGCCACAAATGAGTTCGAGCATTAAACGAGGAGCTGTTGCACCGCGCATCTGAGTAAGGCCCTCAGCGGCGATATCGGCGGCGCGAGAGAGATTGGCGCTACCGATCCGACTAGCTTGATTGCGCATCCGCTCCATCTGATCATCTGGCATATCGCGAAGGATTGAGTTAGCAGTTGAATCTTTGAGTGCATCAACGATCATTAGATCCCGGATTCGCTCCAATAAATCTCCTGTAAATCTACGTGGATCATGGCCAGATTCAATAACTCGATCAATGGTCTTAAACAAAGTAGCACCATCGTGGGCGGCAATGGCATCAATAGCATCATCTAATAACGCGCCATCAGTAAAGCCAAGTAGTTGAATCGCGATGTCGTAACTGACTCCATCGGTACCTGCGCCTGCAAGGAGTTGGCCAAGGACAGATAAGGCATCTCGGACCGAGCCACCCGATGCGCGAACTACTAGTGGAATAACACCTTTAGCAACACTTACACCTTCAAGGTTACAAATCTTTTCTAAATGCGCCGCCAAGATTCCGGGTGGAACTAAGCGGAATGGATAGTGATGTGTGCGCGAGCGAATAGTTGCAATTAACTTATCTGGCTCAGTTGTTGCAAAGATAAAGATAACGTGGGGAGGAGGCTCTTCAACAACTTTCAATAGCGCATTAGCAGCCCCTGGCCCAAGTTGGTGTGCCTCATCAATAATATAAATCTTGTAACGACCTTGCACTGGCGCAAAGAATGCCTTATCACGCAAATCGCGTGCATCATCGACTAAACCATGTGTGGCAGCATCCAGTTCAATAACATCTAAGGATCCTGGACCATTTGCAACTAAATCTCTACATGATTGACACTCACCGCATGGATTCGGTGTTGGGCCTTTTTCGCAGTTAAGTGAGCGCGCCATGATTCGTGCACTCGATGTTTTTCCGCAACCACGCGGACCTGAAAATAAATAAGCGTGGTGTGTGCGATCACCAGTTAATGCATTCGATAGTGGAACGGTGACATGTTCTTGACCGATTACATCTGCAAAAACGGAGGGGCGGTACTTGCGATACAAAGCTAAAGACATCGCCGCGCTCCTCTATTCCTACTCATCTGCGCCTGACTGCATGTATTAAACACTTTAAGGGACCCCTCGCACACCCGCCAGAGCGTACCTACCCTTGCTGCATTCCTGCCCTGGGGGAGTTCAGTACGGATAACGCCGTACGAGGGATCTGGCGTAATCATAGTTATAGCCACCGATAGAGTTCACCCCTCGGGAGGATTCGCATAGCGGCCGAGTGCGCACGCTTGGAAAGCGTGTATAGGGCAACCTATCGAGGGTTCAAATCCCTCATCCTCCGCACTACAGGGAACGTACGTTCTCTGTTTTTGGAGGGTTCGCATAGCGGCCGAGTGCGCGCGTCTCGAACACGCGTAGACGAAAGTCTCGAGGGTTCAAATCCCTCATCCTCCGCCGTCAGAGCATCCAATCGGCTCGATAAATACCGTAATTGGGAACTGCCGGGTCAAATCTTTCGGTAATGAAGTAAGGGAAATTTTCTATTTCGCGGATCATTTCCTCTGATCCTCCAACAAGGGTGACGTCATAATCTATTTCATTTGAGATGAACCATGATTTGTCTCGAGGCCACATTAAATTCGGCCTTTCAAAATCTAGATAGCCAAAGATGATTCGGCCAATTTTCAAACTTTCAAGAATGTCGCATTGAAGCAAATAATAATTACGATTTGGCAACTTAAAGAATTTATCAAAATCTTTCCATCGCGAAAAGCTATTAAACAAATCCGAATACACTCCCTCAAAACCCCAGCCAAGCCCGTTCCAAATTGCTACAAAACAATCTTCGGGCGTTTTGGTGTAATCCTGCAACATCAAAGTTAATCGTTCAAAATTTAAAGGTGCCGTTGAACCTAATGCTGGATCAGAATTGTCATGCCTAATGGTCAGATAGGATTCAAAGCCAACTGGAATAAAAACCCCGAGACAAGCTATATGTATCTCATCCCAAGGGTAAAGGGCCACTTGTACCCATTTTGCTTCATCAAAATCTGTTATTAATTGCAACTTTGGAGGTTTCATTTGTCTGCTTTCTTTGAAAAGACAGATACTAATTCTTAAATTAATTTCTCGCTCACTAATTTACTCTGCGTAAGATTTTGATGAGAAAAACTCTCTTAATGTTACTTTTAGTAACCTGCCACAATAGAAACTTAAACTTTTCCTAAATCTCGACGCCGATGTATTTACTCTGTAAGAACTCATGAATTCCATCGAAGCCACCTTCGCGGCCCAAGCCTGATTGCTTGACGCCACCAAATGGTGCCGCTGGATCTGAAATTACGCCCTTATTAATAGCGACCATTCCCGACTCCATCGCCTCTGCTGTGCGCAGTGCACGGGTTAAGTTTGAAGAGAATACATAACTAATGAGACCGAAATCAGTGTCATTTGCCCAAGCAATACCTTCGGCGTCAGTGTCAAAGATAATGATTGGTGCGACTGGGCCAAAGATTTCATGGCCAAGGATTGGATTATCTTTTTCAACGGTTAAAACTGTGGCCGGATAAAAAGCGCCTTCACCATCGGGCTTAACTCCACCGATTTTTACTTGTGCGCCGGCTGCAATGGACTCGTCAACTAAATCTGCGATCTTATTGCGCTCTTTCATGGAGACATAGGCACCCAGTGTTGTTGACGGATCTGTTCCACGACCCATTACATATGAACTCATGGACTTAGTCATCTCTGAGATGAACTTTTCTGCGATTCCACGTTGGACAAAGATTCGATTTGCCGATGTGCAGGCGGCGCCACCATTGCGCATCTTTGCAAGTGATAACTGAGGAATAGTTACGGCCAAATCAGCATCATCATGAACGATAACTTGGGCATTGCCACCGAGCTCCATTGAGCAGCGAATAACCTTGTCGGCCGCCTCTTTAAGTAGAACTCGTCCCACTTCAGTTGATCCAGTAAATGAAAGATTCTTAACACGAGGATCGTGCAGCATCTTTGAAATTGCTGGACCTGTTTTTTCTGGGAGTACTAAATTCAAAACTCCCTTTGGCAGACCTGCACGCTCCATAATGTCGACGACATACATGGCAGTTAGTGGAGTTTCAGTTGCTGGCTTTAAAATCATTGTGCAACCTGCAGCTACTGCTGGTCCAATTTTGCGAGTTGCCATTCCTGCTGGAAAGTTCCAGGGAGTAATAAGAATTGATAAACCGATTGGTTGATGTGTTACCAAGATGCGCTTATCCCCTGAAGGAGATTTGCGGAAATCACCAGGAGTGCGCACCGCCTCTTCGGCAAACCAACGGAAGAACTCTGCGGCATACCCTGCTTCTCCGCGAGCATCTGGCATAGCTTTTCCATTTTCACGCGAGATTAAAGTTGCAATCGCTTCAATCTCGCTAGTCATAATCTCAAAGGCTTTACGCAAAATCTCTGATCTAAATCGTGGCGCAGTCTTTGCCCATTCAACAGCTGCGGCATCGGCTGCAGCGATGGCGGCATCACACTGGGCATCAGATGCCATTGAGACTTCGGCGATTACCGAACCATCGCTTGGATCATGGACGGCGACCTTGCTAGCACCCTCAACCCATTGGCCATCAATATATAACTGTGTACGCATAGGGCGAGCATACGCTCTGCCTGCAAGAAGTTGAAGCCAGTGCGCTCTACGATAGACCCGTTACAATTAAGTTGCATGACATGCAATTAATTAAGGAGCACCAGTGCCAAAGTCGTGGACCGATGATGCGCCCACACCAGCCGTACTCCAGGACCAAGCGCATGTGAAGGATTCTTTTGCTTACACGGTTAAACGCCGGATTTTAGGCAATCCATTAAATAGACACTCCTTGGGGCATCAACGCTTAAAAAAGCGTTTCGCACTTGGGATCTTGGCATCGGACTGCATCTCATCATCGGCATATGGATCCGAACAGATTCTTATCGCGCTACTGCCTGCCTTTGGTTTAGCTGCATTTGCAATCTTGATGCCGATGACTGTAGTTGTATTAGTGATCTTGACCATTATTACTCTCTCTTATCGCAACGTAATTAATGTATATACCAAAACTGGCGGAGCGTACATTGTTTCGCGCGATAATTTTGGGCCAGTAGTCGCACAGATCGCTGCAGTTGCTTTAATGCTTGATTACATCGTTACCGTTGCTATCCAATCTGCAGCTGGTGTTGCAGCGATTATTTCAACTTTCCCACAAGTTAACTCTTGGAAAATTCCAATGATCTTATTAGTGATCGGGATTTTGACGTATGGAAACCTGCGTGGAGTTAAAGAGGCAGGTAAGGTTTTTGCCTTACCGACCTACTTCTTCGTCGCCTGCATGTTTGTGGTTTTCTCTATGGGCCTCTACCGTCACTTCAACGGCACTCTTGAAGTTTTAGCGACTAATGCACCGGGTGCGATTGAAGTTGGTGAGAGTCAGGGACTTCTAACTTTTGCTGCGATTTTTATTTTACTTCGCGCCTTTGCAAATGGTGGCTCATCTCTAACTGGTCTTGAAGCTATCTCTGATGGAGTTGCCTTATTCCAACAGCCTGAACATGTAAATGCCCGTCGCACATTATTTGTAATGAGTGGGGTTTTAGGAACTCTCGTCCTTGGGGTTTCATGGTTTGCGCACAAGATTCATGCGATGCCATACGAATCAGGCACCCCAACGGTGATTTCGCAGATAGCTAAATCAATAGTTGGAAATGGTGCTTTTGGGCAAGCGATGTTCGTAATGGTCCAGTTAGCAACGATGTTAATTTTATTTGCTGGGGCAAACACGACGTATAGCGCCTTCCCGCTCCTATGTAACTTCGTAGCCACCGACGGATACCTGCCACGACAATTAACAAAGCGTGGACACCGTCTAGCTTTCTCAAATGGAATTCTTCTTCTATCTGGTGGTGGAGTTTTCCTAGTTCTCTTTACTGGTGGCTCTGTCGAACACTTAGTTGCTTTCTACGCCCTTGGAGTATTTACGGGTTTTTGTCTCGCCGGATTTGGCATGACCCGCCATGCGCTACGTAACCGCACTGGTGCTTGGCGAGCTAAAGTCTTTATCAATGCACTCTCAGGTTCAATCTCATTTGCTGTTGTCATAATCTTTGCAGTAGTTAAATTCACTGAAGGTGCTTGGTTAGTTCTGGTTGCAGCGCCGATATTAGTTATGACATTCCTGCGATTGCGTCGTCAATATACGCGAGAGCAAGAGACGCTATCAGTGAAGAGCGAACACGAACGGGCTACATCAATCTCTAGACATGATGTCACTGTGCTTGTCGATAGCGTCGATATCGCAACAGTTGGCGCCATTCGTTATGCCCGCAGTTTGAATCCTCGACACCTGACCGCTGTCCACTTTGTTATCGATGATCGTCGTGCTGAAGCTATTCAAGCGGCTTGGGCAGTATCGGATGCATTAGATGATGTAACTCTTGAGCTCATTGACTGCCCAGATAGGCGTTTAGCTAACTCGGCCCTTGATTATGCAATCCGCTTGACTGAAAAGGCAGATGTTGAACTCACTTTGCTACTTCCGCGACGCTCGTATTCAGGCTTCTTGGGCCGTTTACTACATGATCAAACCGCCGAAGAAATTGCAGCACCTATCTCCCAGTTGTCCAGAGTTGTAGCAACGATTGTTCCTTTCGACGTTGATCGCATCACTTCAACATCAAAACCCGAGCTTTATCACTTCCGTGATGTAAAACCAGCGGCTGTAGTTGCTGCACCAAAATCCTCTGCCCCTATAAACGTCGAACCAGTGAGTCATTACACCGAAGACATCACATCTATCGGTGCAATCCAGTGGCGCAAACGGGCACGGGTACAGGGTCGCGTAACATCGATAAAAACCGCGCCCCGTGGCGCAGCCCCTACATTGCAGATAGAGATATGGGATGAGACTGGCGGTGTCTCACTTCAGTTCTTAGGCCGACGCGAAATCGCAGGCCTTGAAGTTGGATCACAAATGCGTGCTGAGGGAATGGTCGGTGAAGAAGAGGGATCGATGATCATTCTTAATCCCTCTTACGAACTCCTTGTATAAAATCCTTTAGCATCGCTGAGCACTCATCTGCTAAAACACCTGCCTTGACTTCAACTTTGTTGAGTGAGCGCGGATCACGCAAAAGATCCCAAACCGAGCCAACGGCGCCTGCTTTCTCATCCCATGCTCCAAAAATAACCGTTGAAATACGTGACTGCGCAATTGCTCCGGCACACATGGAACAGGGCTCAAGTGTGACGATAATTGTGTGATCTTCTAAGCGCCATTGCCCAGATTTTTCACAGGCTCTGCGAATCGCAACAATTTCGGCGTGAGCAGTTGGATCATTATGTAACTCGCGTTCGTTATGGCCAGTAGAAACTATCTCACCTTGCTTATTTATAATCACTGCACCAACTGGAACATCACCACTCGCAAGGGCTCCTTGCGCAACAGCTAAAGCTGCACGCATTAACTCTTCATCGTTCACAGTTGTAAGAGCTCTGCAAACTGATCGCCAAAGCCAAGTCGATTAGCTATCGCTTCTAACTGTTCATCGGGGAAAAGCTCTGCATCATCGCAGAGCGCCGAAATCTCCATTCCATTCATACCGAGATCTGACAAAATCTCAATGTGTCCAATTGGATTTGCGTCATCCTCATCTTCTGGCATTGGTAAATCTGCTATCTCTAACAGCTCTTCTGCTACGGGATAATCCAATGCACAGGTTGCATCGCTTAAAAAAAGAGAGATATTAGAACCAAGAACGCGAATCAAAATAAAAAACTCTTCATCGATTGATATCAGTGCAATCGCACCGCCGTTTGTCTGCTGAGATTTAAGACTCGTAATTATCTGTGAGATATCTGTTGGATCTGGAAGTATCCCTAACGTCCACCGGCCATCTTCATGCCATGCTGCAACTGCAATATCCAACTCGTTTGTGACGCTGCTTACTTTTGAAATCGGTTCAGCTACATCATCGAGGGCATCGAACTCTTCGATCTCGTCCTCGAGCTCTTCATCGAATTCAGGCATGCGCTCATAGTTCCACTCATTGGAAAGGAATGAAAGCCCTGTAAGGTAAGGGCTATGAAAGTACATGTTGCCGATCACCCTCTCATCGCACACAAACTCACGGTTTTGCGCGATCAAGGCACTGATTCGCCAACTTTCCGCCGCCTTGTTGAAGAGTTAGTCACACTTCTTGCCTACGAAGCAACGCGCGATGTTCGTACGCATTCGGTTTCAATCACAACGCCGGTCACTAAGACCACAGGATTAAAGATGGCCGAACCTCGGCCAGTTGTTGTACCCATCTTGCGTGCAGGCCTTGGGATGCTTGAAGGTATGAGCAAGCTAATACCAACTGCCGAAGTTGGCTTTCTTGGCATGGTGCGCGATGAGAAAACACTTCAAGCAAGTACATACGCCAATCGATTGCCCGATGATTTATCCGGGCGTCAAGTCTTCGTTCTAGACCCCATGCTTGCAACTGGTGGTACTTTAATTGCCGCTTTTCATTACTTAATAGATTTAGGTGCAAACGACATAACCGCAATCTGTATTCTCTCAGCACCTGAAGGTATCGCTGCAGTTGAAAAAGAGTTTGCCTCAAGTACTGTTCCAATCACAATTGTTACTGGCGCCCTTGATGAAAAACTAAATGAAAACGGTTACATCGTCCCGGGCTTGGGCGATGCCGGCGACAGATTGTATGGAGTTGTATAAATGGCATCAACATCACCTGGATATGGAATCACAATTCGAATTGAGGGTCCGCCGGCATCACAACCAGTAGCACTTGCTACCACGGTAATCGCTGCAGCAGGTGCCACAATTACAGCGCTCGATGTCGTTGAATCACTCCTAGAAAAAGTTGTGATTGATATTACCTGTGACACAATCGATTCTGCTCATGCCGATGAGATCACTATCGCTCTTGCTAAAAACCCAGAGCTCACCGTTCGTAAAGTTAGCGATCGCACATTCTTATTACACCTTGGTGGAAAGATTGAGGTCACCTCAAAAGTTCCGCTAAAAACACGTGATGATCTCTCGCGTGCTTACACTCCTGGCGTTGCACGTATCTGCCAAGCTATCGTTGATGATCCCTCAGATGCTCGGCGCCTCACTATCAAGCGCAATACCGTCGCCGTTGTAACCGATGGATCAGCAGTTTTAGGCCTTGGAAACATTGGCCCAGCTGCAGCCCTTCCTGTGATGGAGGGTAAGGCCGCACTCTTTAAGCGCTTCGCCGACGTTGATGCCTGGCCTGTGTGCCTTGATACCCAAGATGTCGATGAGATCGTGCGCACTGTTCAGTTGATTGCACCCGTTTATGGCGGCATTAACTTAGAGGATATCTCGGCTCCTCGTTGCTTTGAAGTTGAGCGCCGACTGCGTGAACTCTTAGATATCCCCGTCTTTCATGATGATCAGCATGGCACCGCGATTGTTGTTTTGGCAGCCCTTCGTAATGCCCTTAAGCTCGTAGAGAAAAATCTCAGCGAAATAAAGATTGTTCTCATCGGAGTCGGAGCGGCAGGAAATGCAATTGCACGTCTGTTAGTTCTAAGTGGGGCTAAAAATATTATTGGATTCAACCACAGTGGCGTGATTACTAGGGATATGAAATCTCAAGATCCGATGCAGCAGTGGTTTATTGATACTAGTAACCCAGATAATTTCACAGGAGATATTGCGGGAGCGATGAAGGGTGCCGATGTATTTATCGGAGTGAGTGCACCCAATGTCATTACTGAAGCCGACGCAGCATCAATGGCCGCCGGTTCGATAATCTTCGCTCTTGCGAATCCAGATCCAGAGATTGATCCAGTGATCGCACGTAAATATGCAGCAGTAGTTGCGACAGGGCGTAGCGATCAACCCAATCAAATAAATAATGTTCTAGCATTCCCTGGAATTTTCCGCGGGCTTCTAGATGCCAATGCCCATAAAATCACCGATGAACTATTGGTTGCTGCAGCTGAAGCAATCGCTGGCTGCGTTTCTCCAGATCAACTTAATGCATCATTTATCGTGCCAAGCGTCTTTGACCCAAATGTCACTAAGGCAGTTGCGGCGGCGGTTAAGAAGTCAGTGTGATCGAGCTCGCCGCATCCTTCGATGCTCAACTATCTACTCTTACTCCGTACCTTATTTATTTAATCGTTGGAGCCATCGTTTTCTTTGAAACCGCTGTTTTATTTGCATTTTTTCTCCCCGGTGACTCGATCCTCTTTAGTTCCGGTCTTGTCGCAGCCGCTCATGAGGATGTAAATATTCTTATCCTTGTAACAGTTATCTTCATCGCTGCCTTCTTTGGTGATCAAATCGGTTTTGTTTTAGGGCGCTTAGTTGGGCGCCCATATTTGGAGCGCCATGATTCACCCCGTATGCGCAGCATGATCGCCCGATCAGAGCGCTTTTACGAACACACAGGTTGGTGGGCTGTTGTCGCCGCGCGCTTCTTCCCCTGGATTCGAACCTTTGTTCCTCCCATCGCTGGCGCATCCAATATGAACTACTACAAGTTCTTAACGGCTAATGCATTAGGTGCTCTCTTATGGGGAGTAGGGATAACTCTTGCTGGTTATTACGCAGCCACGATTCCAATGGTAAAGACTTGGTCATACGCAATTGCAACTTTCTTTATTTGCGCTTCACTGGTTTCAGCCCTCGTGAACTACTTACGCCACCGGCGATAACTCCTAAATAGGTCATCACAATTCCCGTAATAAGATAAGCGCTCACGTGGACGCCATTAGTTGGTAAGAGAAAATCAATTACTAAAGAGCCAACTAATTGACCTCCCACACTAAAGAGTGTGAAAGTTAAAACTCCTAAGTGTTGAACAATCGTAGAAGTAAATGCGATATAAAATATGCCAATTAAGCCACCTGTATATATCCACCATGGCCCTGTAGGAAGTGCAACAAGACTCATCTGATTCGTTGCCAAACCTATAAGTATCAATATTACTAATAGCGATGTACCGGTAATAAAGTTTAATAATGATGTTGTAAAAGATTGATGTGAATATTCGTTAATCTCTCCATTTAATGCACGCTGAAAACCCACTACCGCACCAGCGATACAGCCCGCTAATACAGCGATTATTGAGAGGTTTTTGGCATCGATTCGATCGATGACAGATACCAAAACAGCTGCAACGGTGATGGTTGCAGCGCTAACCCGCCGGCCTGTAATTACTTTTTTGCCACCACCGGTAATACCAATCCGGTCGACTACAAGGGAGGCTGCGGTTTGTCCGGCGATCGATGCCACCGAATAGATAGCCACTCCGATAAGGGGAACAATCTGAGTTTGAATCGCAACAAAACTTCCTCCAAGGGCACCGGCAAATAACTTCCATCTCGCAATCTCTTTACGCGAGAGCGCAGTTCGAAGATTGGAAATACCCTCTTTAATCGAGGGATTAAATAATGCAATTATCGAAATAATAACAAGGCCCGATCCGAATGAGACTAGGGCCGCCTCTAAACTGTTACCAGTACGGTAGGCGAGCTCCCCGTTTGCACGAGCTTGCATGGCAATCATCACGCCAGAGAGTGCGGCGAGGAGATCTAAGCGCATTACGTATGGGTGCCGTTGAACTCTCGTTTGTCAGCGATCCAATCCATCAATGCAAATAAAACACCTGAGGCAACAAATGTTAGGTGGATGACAATGCGCCACTTTGTTCCTCCACCTACATGATCCTGGCCAGCTAATTCAATAAAATCCTTTAAGAGTTCAATTACTGAAATTGCTACAAGCGAGCCAATTAATTTGATTTTTAGGCCACTAAAATCTATTGTCCCCATCCAGTGTGGGCGATCTTTTGACTCTGTTGCGACATCAATTCGGGATACAAAATTTTCATATCCTGCAAAAATGACCATCAGAATTAAGTTCGCTAAGAGAGTCAAATCCAATAAAGCCAATAAATCCAGCGTAAAGCTCTGTGGCGTCGCCTCACCTATATGCAGGGCTAAGTGGTAGAACTCAATTAAGAAACGGAAGGAGAGAAGAACTAAAGCTCCAACTAAGCCTAAATATAGAGGCGCTAACAAGAACCGTGATCGAAAGAGAACTACTTCAATACTGTGCGATATCTGACTCATATCACTAACTTTATCGTAATCCTCTAGTAAAACTCTGGTTTGAAACCATTAAATGAGAGATAGCCGAACAGTCCCTCAAGGTCTGTTCGGCTATCTCTATTCATCTAAACGGAAACTCTGTGGCCCTCAACAACCACTCGTTCTCGTTCTCTATCTAGTTATCCCTTAAAAATGTCATCCCAGTTAGAGATTGTCAATGTATAAAATTGACCGCCTTCAACTGTTGCAGTATCGAGAGCTAGCTTTTTGACGATATTGCGATTAGCTAGGTCAGGACGAGATGGTAAAAGTGCACCCTTTACCCCTGGATCAACGGTTGCAACACCGCTGTATGTGTGAATCTGAGCGTTAAGCATGAAATATGTTTTAGTGTCGTTCCCTTTGCGCAAGAACTCTGACACATCGATGATTCCACTGGACTCCTCATCTAATGTCATGAACTTAGAACCTTCGGCAGTGAAGTACTTTGGATCAAACTGTGCAACTACTGCCAACTTTGCATCCTTAATTCGATATGCAATTAGACGGGCAACGTGAGCGTTATTGCCTGGATCTTCTTGAATCATGATGATTCCATCTTTGGTAACAGTTAAGTTGTCTGGCTTACTCAAATATGGAGCCTCTCCACCATTTAGAAGCATCTCTAACTTTGCACCTAAGAGTGGATTTTGAGCGTCCTTAAACGTAAGGCGCCATAACGCTCCGCCATCACGTGTGTAGGTCGGTTCATTAGGATTTGCCTTCGTTGCGATCGGATCTTTATTGGATTCAGTTGTTAAGAAATAAAAGATATTTGAATTGTTTGGATCCCAATTTCCATCTTCAATTCGTGAAAATCTAAATCCATTATCCTTTGCCCCTTTTGTGAAGTCAGCAACACTGGTGTTCCACTCAATCTTCTTGAAGGTCGCATCTACTGGTGTTGATTTCGCCACGGTTGATCGCAAGATATTATCATCAGCAATAGTAGGGACATTTAGAACATAGAGATCACCGTTCGTAAGTCCTGCTTTATCAACAGATGTTCCTGTCGACTGCTTCTTACCAATATAGAGATGAAGTTGGCTATCTGTTGCAGAGCCATCCTCTGTGCTCAGCACAACGGTGTTTGGTCCAGGCTTGGTACTAGGAATTATATTTTCGAATGAGAGCATTCCCATACGTGGTAGTTGATAACCATTTCCATCCATATCGAAGCCAAAGCCGCGTGAATTGTCGCCAACTTCTTCACCGGCTGTGTACAGGCCACCCTCATAGCCAATGCCGTTATACATAAAAGTTCCGGCCGGTGAATATGTTGCAGAACAGAATCGGCTGATTCCCCAACCAAATGAGCCTGCAGTCTTACCATCGTATGAACCAGCTGTAGAACCAATTGGTTCACCGCCTAGGGGGCTAGATTGATAAAGCCCAGTCTTATAATTATAAAAACTGATCTTTTTGATCAGTGGCTCGGCAGATGTTATTGCTTTTCCGTTCAAGCTGTAGTTCATCTTGGTGATTGAAACGCCCCATGGATTTTCGTTGGACATGCTGCGGGCTGCAATCTTGTCGGTAATAGATACCTCGTGGGAAGCCAGGACAGTTAGTCCACCTCTGTCATTTAAAAATGCACCCATTCCATCTGGGATTCCACGGATTACTGTTCCAGAAATAACATCACCTGTTGTTGCAATTGGGTTTAGAACTGCAGCCTCGTTGGTTGAAATCATATAAATAGGCTTCTTTTCGGGCCATGAAGCTGCACCCAATGATCCCGCGACAGCCACTACGGCTAGGGTTGAAATAATCCTCTTAAAGTTCATTATTGCCTCCGATAGAATTCTCAAATAAGAATGTGAGGCAAATAGTGCAAGGGGTTAAGAAACAGTTTCAAAACTCAAGATGGCTAGACTATTAAAATTAAGTGAATTATTCGAGTTCGAGTGTAACCCGCAGCCATTCTTCTTCGAGTTTATCTCTCTCTGTGCGTTGATTATCCAAATCTTGGGTCAGGGTATGTAACCGCTCTGGATCAAAGGCGGCATCCTCTAACTCAGACTCTAGCTCTAAAATTCGTAGATCTGACTTTTCTATTTGTCGCTCCAGGCGAACTTTATCTTTCTTTAATTGGCGCTCCTCGGCGGCGCTAGAGCTCTTCCTCTCTTTCTGTGCAATAACTGGCGTATTCATCGCTTCGGAGCGAAGCTCTAAATACTCATCTACCCCACGTGGTAAATCGCGCACAGCGCTATCACCTAATAAACCAACAAAGCGATCACAGACTCGCTCAAGAAAATATCTATCGTGAGAGATAACTATCAGTGTTCCACTGTAACTATCTAATAAATCCTCTAACTCGGTCAGGGTTTCAATGTCGAAATCATTTGTAGGCTCATCTACTAGTAAGACGTTAGGACTATCCATCAACAAGCGGGTTAGCTGTAAGCGGCGTTTTTCACCGCCAGATAAATCACCTACTGGCGTCCACTGAGATTCGCGGTCAAAGCCCAATCGCTCGCATAATTGGGAGGCCGATAGTTCACGCCCACCACCTAGTTCGACTCGGTTTGCAATCTTTTCAACGGCCTCAAGTACGCGCCATGTTGGATCTAACTCATCTAGATGTTGGGTTAAAAAAGCTGGTTTAACAGTAATGCCTGTGACTAACTTGCCGGCGCTTGGTTGAATCTCACCGACGAGAGTGCGCATGAGCGTTGTCTTGCCTGCGCCATTTATTCCAACGATACCGATGCGATCTCCTGGGCCAATATTCCAATAGAGATCGTTAATTAACTCATTATCACCGAGCTTTACCTGTACATGATGTGCCTCGTAAACCGTTTTACCTAAACGATTGAGCGCAAATTTAAGGAGTTCACCTTGGTTACGTGGTTCGGGCTCACCGGCGATTAAAACATTTGCGGCATCGACGCGAAATTTGGGCTTTGTTGTGCGCGCAGGTGCCCCCCGGCGCAACCACGCTAACTCTTTTCGAACTAGAGCATTGCGGCGGGCATCCATTACTGAACTCTGGCGAGCGCGTTCGGCCTTAGCTAAGACAAATGCGCTATAGCCTCCTTCATACTCTTCGACTCTTCCATCGACGACTTCCCAGGTTTTATCGGTAACGGCATCTAAGAACCAACGATCGTGAGTCACGACCGTAACAGCTAAACCTTTGCGAGCATTTATATAGTTTGCAAGCCATGCTACGCCTTCAACATCCAAGTGATTAGTTGGCTCATCAAGTAAAATTAAATCAAGTTCGTTAATTAAAAGCTTTGCTAATCCAACACGTCGGCGTTCACCGCCAGATAGTTGGCCAAACTTTCGATCAAAAATATGATCATCAAAGCTACCAAATAGACCAGTAAATACTTCACGGATATTTGGCTCACTTGCCCACTCGTGTTTTGCCGTGTCTCCCAAGACAACTTCTCCGACAGTACTTTCTGGGTTTTCAAAATCAACCTGGGATAAAATTCCAATACGCGCAGAGTTAGATTTTGTTACGCGCCCCAAGTCTGGAGATTCAGTACCTGCAATAACCTTCATTAACGTGCTCTTGCCCGATCCATTTCGGCCGACGATTCCGATTCGATCACCTTCAGATACACCGAGTGAGACGCCTATTAATAGCTCTTTTATATCAAAGGCCTTTGAGACCTCTTCGATATTTACTACGTTGCGCGCCATGATGGGAGAGCGTACCTTTCATCCATGAACGTTACTGACCGCGAGTACGCCCTAGAGCTCGATAGAAATGATCCTCTAGCCCATTTTAAAGCAGAGTTTGTGGTCTCAGATCCGCAGATGTGTTATTTAGATGGAAACTCACTTGGCCGCATGCCCATTGCCACAGTTGAATCAATTAATAGCTTTCTAACGCACGAGTGGGGAGATGAACTCGTATCTGGTTGGGGGCATTGGGTTGATGAAGCCCAACCAACTGGTGATTTATTAGGCGCTTCGGCTTTAGGTGCTGGTCCAGGCCAAGTGCTTATCTGCGATACAACTTCAGTTAATTTCTATCAACTCTGTCTTGCCGTAATTCACGCCAGACCGGGACGAAAGACGATCATTACCGACGCCGCAAATTTTCCTACCGATCGATATATTCTCGATGGAATAGCCAAGCAGTTTGATTTAAATCTTGTCATCATTGATAACGAAAACCCTAATGTTGCCACCCATGAGCGAATCACTACAGATGTTTTAGCTCCGTATCTCAATGATGATGTTGCGCTAGTGACTCTAGAAGTTATCCAATACCGCTCAGGTGCACGTAACGACATAAAATCTATTACAGATCAGGTGCGTGCTGTTGGTGCTTTAGTCGTTTGGGATGCAAGCCATGCCATCGGATCTATTGAAATGAATTTAGATGCCAGTGGAGCTGATCTCTGTGTCGGTTGTACATATAAATATGGTAACTCTGGGCCGGGTGCACCTGGGTGGCTATATGTCAGCACAAGAGTTCAAAAGGAGCTACAGGTTCCAATTCAAGGTTGGTTTGCGCAAGAGGCACAATTCGAAATGGGTCCAGTCTTTGAAAAGGCAGCTGGAATTCGTGGCTTTCAAATTGCAACACCCCCGATCATGGGGATGCGTTCAGTTAAATCTGGCTTCTCGATGATTAGTCGGGCTGGCATTTCAGAGATAGCTAAAAAGGCTGCGCTTGGTACCCAGCTGATGATTGACTTACATGATGCTTGGTTAGCGCCCTTAGGCGTGCAATTACAAACTCCACGCGCAGCAAATGAGCGTGGTGGGCATGTTTCATTAATGCATCCAGATGCGGCACAAATTTGTTTGGCTCTGCGTAAGATATCGAATGTGTTCCCAGATTTCAGAGCGCCCAATTCAATACGCCTTGCAATCTCACCGCTCCCAACCTCTTATGTTGAGGTCTGGGATGGATTTGATCGACTGCGCGACTTAGTGGCATCTGGCCGCTACAAAGAGGTAAAGGAAGGCGGTTCACGAGTCACATGAGCGAAAACTTCGATTCAGCAATGACGTACTCGTCCTACTTAGCAGTTGATGAACTTTTAAATCTTCAACGGCCGGTATCTGCCGGTCCAGAACATGATGAGATGTTGTTCATAATTATTCACCAGACTTACGAACTATGGTTTAAGCAGTTAATTCATGAGTTTATGCAGGCCCAGCGCTCGATGGAGTCTGGTGATACTCATTATTCACTGTCAGTCCTAGGCCGGATTAGAACAATAATGAAAGTCTGTGTCAATCAGATTGATATCTTAGAGACGATGACACCACTTCAATTTAACTCTTTTCGCTCCTATTTATCATCATCTAGTGGATTCCAATCTGCACAATTTAGAAAAGTCGAAGCTCTATTAGGCCGCCGCGATAGTAAAATGGCAGGGCATTTGCCTCCAGATATTCAAGCTGAAATCGCAGTTATTACTTCGGCCAACTCTGTATGGGATTCAGCCCTTGCATACTTAGCTAAGCGCGGGCATGCGATTCCACTTGATGTGCTCGGCCGTGATAGAAATGTTGCGTATGAAGCGAACCTGCAAGTTCAAGATGTCCTACTCGATATTCACCGCAATGATCCTGAAAGTGCAACAGTGTGTGAGCGCCTATTAGATATAGATGAAGGAATACAGGAGTGGCGCTATCGCCATGTGAAAATGGTCGAACGCACTATTGGTCACAAGATGGGTACTGGCGGTTCTAGTGGTGTTGAGTACTTATCGACTACCTTATTTAATCCAGCTTTTAAAGATCTCTGGGAGATTCGCTCACGCTTTTAATTTTAGCGCCAGTGATAAATAAGCACTGCGACTATCGATACTATGGCTCCACCAGCAACAATAAAATACTTAACCCACAACGGTAGTCCTGTTTTTTCTGCGGCAGATTTTGCTATCGATTTAGTTTTCTCCATTGCGCGGCCCGCCCAAGCAAACTCTGTGGCTAAGATTCCTAATCCAGCAAGAACTACTAAGACACCGGGACCAGGGCCGATTAGAGCGATTCCACCAAGAACAGTTACGCCG
>Ga0209190_1001293_pt1 | contig 17542 bp, 17 predicted proteins | sample M_140205_XF_Meta_FD_187315 | JGI IMG/M metagenome (GOLD analysis project Ga0209190, IMG submission 187315) | Freshwater microbial communities from Lake Montjoie, Canada to study carbon cycling - M_140205_XF_MetaG (SPAdes) (version 2) | ecosystem: Environmental > Aquatic > Freshwater > Lake... | reverse complement strand
GCATTTACACCAATGCGAATCGGAAGCCCTCGATCTTTGGCCTCACTCGCAACGAGTTTGATGTGCTCTGCCTTGCGGATGTTTCCGGGGTTAAGGCGAAGGGCATGAACACCTGCCTCCATAGCGGCTAGCGCAAGTCGATATTGAAAGTGGATATCAGCGACGATCGGTACCGGTGAACGCGGAACAATATGTGCAAGACCCTCTGCAGCTGCTTCGTCGTTACATGTGCAGCGCACTATGTCAACGCCTGCTGCTGCGAGTGCGTAGATCTGAGCCAAGGTGCCCTCTACATCGGAGGTCTTGGTTGTGGTCATCGACTGAATCGTTACTGGAGCGTCGCCCCCAACCGGGACTTTTCCGACCATCAACTGTCGAGTAACGCGCCTGATTGATCGGGTAGTTCGCAGTGGCTCATCCATTGGTTACAGCCTACGACTAGATCGTTGCTAGGTCAGACCGGAGCCCCCATATGTGACCGATAGTTCAGGTTCCCGAGACGATGCTGCGCAGGTCAAGGTACATAGTTGAGAGCCCAAGCATTAACAACATGAAGATAACCACTGCGGTCACCGGGAAAAGGTGCCGCTGGTCGATCACGACACGCTTTCCACGAATCTTGGATGCAGCCGCCTCGAAGGTGGCAACTACCGCGTGCCCACCATCGAATGGCAGGAGCGGAATTAAGTTGAAGAGCGCAAGGAACACATTGATCGCCGCAAGGAGCCCAAGTAATCCCCAGAAATCGTTACCTACCAAACTCCCACCATCGGCGACTATCCCGATGACAGATCTTGGGCGCTCATTCTCAGAGAAGCCTCCCTTGGCACCTGGGCTCGTAACAGTCTTGGTGTACCTGGAGACCCCACTCGGGGAGATGATGTCACCTAGCGCTGTGACGGTCTGGCCTGCACCTCTCACAATTACCGTGGCAGAGCGGCCAACCGCCGTTATAACTGGAACACGGTTTGTCTCGATGGATGCCGTTATCCCAATTCGCACAACGCCATCGATCACCTCTGGAGTAGCGATGAGGGTTCTGGTTACTCCATCTCGCTCAATCTCAATCTCCGTCGGCTTACCGGCCGCTGCGCGCACGAGCGGAGAGACTGCGTCCCAGTCTGAGATCTCCACTCCCCCAATTGAGAGCAGACGATCTCCAGGCTTCATACCTGCAATCTGAGCAGGAGACTCAGCAGATACAGTCCCGATGCGAGTTGAGACAGAGTCTTGGCCCCTGCCGACAAGGATTGCAAAGGTAAAGAGATAAGCGAGGAGCAGATTTACTGTTACACCCGCAAGGATCATCACCATTTTGCGCTTGTAGGGCGCAGAGCGATAGGTGCGGGCCTCATCCTCTGGCTCAACCTCTTCGAGATTGGTCATTCCGATTACGCGTACATATCCACCGGCAGGGATTGCTTTAATCCCATACTCAGTCTCTCCACGCCGGAACGACCAGAGCCGCGGCCCGAAACCAACGAAGAACTCTGTTGCCTTCATACCTCCGCGCTTCGCTGCGATTAGGTGGCCAGCCTCGTGAAGCATGATCGTAAATATGAGCCCCATCGCAATTGCGATAGTCATCGCCATTGAAGGCCGCACAAAAATTAATACAACGAACAATGCAATCGCTACGGAGACGCCAAGAATTGCCCGCCGAGAATCAACGGGTGGTGCATCGCCCAAAGGGTCCTTCATCTATTCAAATCCTTAAGTCTCGTAGAGCCCTAAATCCAAAAACCTGGAAAATCTGTCTTACTAAAAACTGGTTTGGAGCACTCGCTCTGCCCGCTCGCGTGCAACCCTGTCTGCCTCTAGAACGTCTTCAACCTCTGAGATGTTCCCGGTTCCTAGATTTAATACCTCTCCGACAATATCTGCGATTGAGATCCATGAAATCCGCCCATTCAAGAACGCCTCCACCGCTACCTCATTCGCTCCACTTAAAGTTGCAGGTGCCGATCCACCGGCGCGCCCCGCTGCATATGCAAGGTCAAGAGCAGGGAAGGCGTCCCGATCTGGCTCCATAAACGTCAACTCGGAGAGGCTGGCCCAATCCAAGGACCCGAAAGCTTGGTCAAGGCGCTCAGGGGCTCCAAGTGCGAGGCCTATGGGGAGGCGCATATCAGGCATTGAGAGCTGCGCGATAGTGGCACCATCCTGAAACTCGACCATCGAGTGGATAATCGATTGAGGATGAACGACTACCTCGATCTGGTCGTACGAGACACCGAAGAGCTCATGTGCCTCGATTACTTCGAGGCCTTTATTGATCAGGGTGCTCGAGTCGATTGTGATCTTTGGGCCCATTGACCAAGTTGGGTGATTGAGTGCCTCTTTAATTGTCACACCCGCGAGATCCTCACGAGACCGCCCGCGAAATGGTCCACCGCTGGCGGTTAAAACAATCTTGGAGACTTCGCTACTAGCCCCTGAACGAAGGCATTGGTATACCGCTGAGTGCTCGGAGTCGACAGGGACGATCTCCCCGCCACCAGAGTCGCGTACCTTTGCTACTACCGGCCCGCCTGCTATCAAACTCTCCTTGTTCGCTAACGCCAACCGCTTACCGGCCCGGAGAGTAGCTATGGTCGCGGGCAACCCGGCGAACCCAACAACTGCATTGAGCACCACATCTACATCATCTAGGGATGCAAACTCCTCGAGTATGCGCGAGTCGTCGCCCGCGCACCGTGCTCGCTCTGGCGCTACGCCAAACTCGCTCGCTTGACGCGCTAGCAGATCTTGATTGGTACCAGCGCTGAGTGCTACAACCTCAAACTCATCGCGATGACTACGAATTACATCTAGGGCTTGCGTGCCGATCGAACCGGTTGATCCCAGAATCACGACGCGTCTCAATTACTCGACCTTACGCATAATTCTCGGCCTAGTTTTGGAGTGACACCACTGCCGACGCCCAGCATTCTGCGACAGGTGCCTCAGCCGAGTTTGAGCGCACGGGCCAGAAAATACCCGGCCGGGAGAACAAACAACAACGCATCAAATCTGTCAAGAACTCCACCGTGCCCGGGAAGAATGCTCCCAAAATCTTTGATCCGAAGATCGCGCTTGATCATGGATTCGCAGAGGTCTCCAAGGGGAGCGACTACTGCGACGGTGAGCCCGAGAAGGAAGGAGTTGCCAATCCCGCCCCAAGGGTGAATATGCGAGACAACAAGAACGGAAACCACAATCGAGGCGACCATACCGCCGACTAGCCCTTCAAGTGTTTTACCTGGAGATACCTGAGGAGATAGTGGGGTGCGCCCAAACTTCTTCCCAAATAAGTAGCCAAAAGAGTCATATGCAATTACGCAGATTGCGAGTCCGATTACTAAGCCAATGCCGTTGGAGTAGCCAAGCATCAAACCAGCGAAACCGGCCAGACCGCCTATGTACGCAAAACCTCCGATTGTCACGCATATCCCAACAAGCGGTCTCCCGGGTCCTGCACGAAAGAGGAACCACAAGAGACTAAAGGAGACAACCATCGAGAGAATTAGTGGATATGCGAACTCGCCACGAGTAAACGCAATCGGAATAATCGCTACAGAGGCAATTACCCCGATGAGTGTTGCTGGGCGAAATCCGACTTTTCTCATTGCATCAAAGAACTCAAGCGCAGCAAGGCCGACAATGACCGCTACTAGTAAGGCCGTAGTGGTGCGCCCCAGCTTGAAGCAAATGAGTGCCGGCACTGCAATCGCTGCACCTGTTATTAGACGAGTCGTTAGATCTGCAGGGGCGGAGGCCACGACCGCTGGGCGGGCTCCCCCACCCTGTGAGTTTACTGAGCGCACTCTCCGACGAGCCTCTACCTCAGCAGCGAATGCTGCATCATCATCGGAGGCAACCGTTGCGATAAAGCCGCCGGGCTCATCGTCGCCAGAATCCTCATCAACGACGATTGCGTCATCAACTTGATCCCAGTCGTCTGCACCCGATCTGAAGCGCGGTGCATCCGTTGAGTCAACAGCGCCAATCACTGCATGCTCCCCCGTAGGGGGTTCGCTCCAGTGCGGCAGGTCTTGCGGAAGGTCTTGCGGAAGGTCGCCAGCCTCCGTGCCCTCAAGGGATTGCGCGACTTCTTCGCTAGATGCCTGCTGCGTTAGCGAGGGCGTGAAGACAGCGGGAACCTCTCCGGTTGCCTCGCCTGCGGTAGTAGCACCGACGATACGGACACCCTCCGATGCGAGCGGGGCACTCTCTGGGACTGCCTCAGTCGGCACTAAGCGCGGTGGAGGAGTAATGGAGCGCACCGATGCAGTTGGGTGCGAGGACTCTCCGGCAGGCGGGAACAAAAGCCCAAGCGAACTAGCAGATTCAGGATCTTCGTCGATCTCGACAGCATGCCCCTCGGCGAGACCTGCCTCAACGACTGATCGTGCCTCTTCGGGCGCGATGATACGCACACCATCGGAACCGCTAAGCGGCTCCTCCTTCGATATCCCTAACTCGTCACCTTCGAAGCGGTCGTTCACAGGTACCCCCTATTCCGCATCATGCTGAGGCTAGACGGGCGAGGTCTAGATCGCCGGGAACTTGGCAATAGACCCCGAACATCTAGGCCTTAAACCTCTAAAAGTTCTCTCTCTTTATGCACAAGCATCTCATCGATCTCGGCAATGACCTTGTCTGTCGTCTTCTGGAGATCCTTCTCAACGCGCTCCAACTCGTCACGTGAGATCCCTCCGTCCTTCTCTAGCGCCTCGAAAGACTGCTTAGCCGAGCGACGCACATTGCGAACCGCTACCTTCCCGTCCTCGCCCCGATGCTTGACCATTTTGACCAACTCTTTGCGCCGTTCTTCGGTCAACTGAGGAAAGGTAAGACGAATAATTGAACCGTCATTCGAAGGAGTAATTCCAAGATCGCTCGACTGTAGGGCCTTCTCAATATCTTTCAACGCAGTCTTGTCGAACGGCGCCACTACCAATACTCGCGGCTCAGGCACGGAGAAACTCGCCAACTGCTGAAGCGGAACCTCAGATCCGTAGTACTCGACACGAATCTTCTCAACCATTGCCGAGGAGGCGCGCCCGGTACGCACAGTTGCGAACTCTTCCTGAAGGTGGACTACAGCCTTCCTCATGTTCTCTTCGCACTCTTTAACTATCTCTGGAACGCTTGGCATCTCAGCTCTCCTTTGCGTGCACCAGTGTGCCGATTGGCTCTCCCTGGAATACCCGCCGAATATTCCCAGGGGCCGATACATCAAAGACGATGATCGGAAGTTGGTTATCCATACAGAATGTAATTGCGGTTGAGTCCATTACCTTCAGGCCTCGGTTTAACACATCTAGATGCGAGATCGATGTGAGCTTCACAGCCTCAGCATCAAGCCTTGGGTCTGCAGAGTAAATTCCATCAACACCAGAGTGGGTACCTTTCAAAATAGCCCCGGCACCAATCTCTGCTGCGCGCAACGCTGCAGTTGTATCGGTCGTGAAGTAGGGGTTTCCGGTACCGGCCGCGAATACAACGATGCGTCCTTTCTCGAGGTGTCGGATCGCTCGACGCGGTATGTAGGGCTCCGCTACCTGAGCCATCGTGATCGCTGTCTGTACACGAGATTGCTGACCAACGGCCTCGAATGCATCGTGAAGAGCTAATGCGTTTATTACGGTCGCAAGCATCCCCATGTAATCGGCGCGAGCGCGATCCATTCCACGAGTCGCCCCTGCCATTCCACGGAAGATGTTTCCGCCACCAACGACTACAGCTATCTCAGCCTCGAACTCGGCTGCCGCCTCTGCAGTCTCCTCAGCTATGCGAGCCACAATCGAAGCATCGATTCCAAACCCAGTCGCCGGGTCTGCAAACGCCTCACCCGAGAGCTTCAGCACCACTCTCTGGAATGCTCCAGAGTCGGCAAGATCTCGGGTGTTGGTAGCGACGATGACTATTCCTCGCCGATCTTCACCCGAGCAAAGCGTTTAATGGCAGCCGCGCCGCCGAGCCCGGATACAAGAGAGCCGACCGTGACCTTGGGGTCCTTAACGAATCCCTGCTCCTCGAGGACATAGTCCTTGTAGAAGGAGTTAAGGCGAGCCTCAACAATCTTCTCGATAGAGGCTTCCGGCTTGCCTTCGTTGCGAGTTAGTTCGGTAAGCACTGCACGCTCACGCTCAATAGCGTCTGCAGGTACATCAGACCGTGTCGTGTAACGAGGAGCAGCGCTAGCGATGTGCAGCACTACATCATGAGCAACCTCTATCGCAGCAGCGTTGGATGCATCTACTCCGGAGAGCTCAACCAGCACGCCAATGACTCCACGCTCATTCTGAATGTGCTTGTAAGAATCTACGAGTCCGTCAGTTGTCTCGTAGCGAACAACGCGACCGATGCCAACATTCTCTCCAAGGCGTGCCGCTGCTTGAGTTACGTACTCTCCAACAGTCGTGCCCTCAAAAGGCTGCTCGGCTAGGCCGGCGTCTCCGTTAGCTGATACCTGGGCGACTAAGCGCGCTACAAGTCCGCGGAAGTCTTCGCTCTTAGCAACGAAATCGGTCTCCGCAGTGAGCTCAACTAACGCAGCGACTCCGCCATTAACAGAGACATCGATTGCTCCCTGATCGGCAGAGCGGCCAGCACGCTTTGTGGCCCCTGCGAGCCCCTTCTTGCGTAGCCAGTCTTTTGCGTCTTCAAGCCCGCCAGAGGTCTCCTCAAGCGCCTTCTTGCAGTCCATCATTCCGGCGCCGGTCTCCTTGCGGAGCGCAGCTACGTCTTTAGCTGTGTATTCACCCACGCTTAGCCGGCCTCCGTGCCTGATCCCGTTACGGTCTCAACCGCTGGGTCAACTTCCTCGACAGCAGCCTCGACTGGAGCCGCTGCGGCCTGCGCCTTGGACTCCTCTAGACGTCGCTCGCGCTCTGCCTGAGCAGCCGCTGCCTCATTGCGAGCCTTGGCCTGGGTCTCAGCGCGCTCTGCCTTCTCCTCAGGAGTAAGCACAGGAGCTACAGGCGCCTCGGCCTTTGTTCCAGGGCGTGCCCCCTTGCGTGAAGCGAGGTAGCGACCCTCCTCAACAGCATCTGCGATTACTCGGCACATCAGGTCGGCTGAACGCATGGCGTCGTCGTTACCTGGGATGGCAAAGGTGATGATGTCGGGGTCACAGTTCGTGTCCACGACGGCAACAACAGGAATACCAAGACGGTTCGCCTCGGTAACAGCGATGTGCTCCTTCTTCGTGTCGATAACGAAGACAACTGCTGGGAGCTTCTCCATGTTGCGGATTCCACCGAGGTTGCGCTGAAGCTTCGTTAGGTCGCGACGCAGCTTTAGGCCTTCCTTCTTGATCATTAGATCAACCTCGCCGGTCTCCTCCATACGTGCCATCTCGCGCATCTTGCCTACGCGCTGGTGCACCGTGGTGAAGTTTGTGAGCATGCCACCGAGCCAACGGAAGTTGACATAAGGCTGGCCAACACGATCTGCATGGCGCTGCACTGGCTCTTGAGCCTGCTTCTTCGTACCAACAAAGAGGACGGTTCCGCCGTTCTCAACTGTCGTACGCACAAAGCGATATGCAGTATCAATGCGATCAAGAGTCTGCTCAAGATCGATTACGTAGATGCCGTTTCGCTCACCAAGGATGAATCTCTTCATCTTCGGGTTCCAACGACGCGTCTGGTGTCCGAAGTGGACCCCTGACTCCAACAATTGCTTCATCGTGACTACAGCCACAATCTCATCCTTCCCTCGGTTGTTCAACCGCCCGTCCCGCACTACCTGGTGGCAGCGACCGTCGGGTCGACGGGCGTGAAAGTCGCCCCGACGGAGTGCCGGGGACGGCGGTGAGTGTAGCCGCGCTTACCCCAGACTCTCCGGGCCGGGGGCTCCAAACGCTAAGGGGCGAAATGCCATGCCCTCGGCGCCAGCCGGGAGAGCGGATCTCGGTACTCCTCTCCGACTCTCCATGACAGGTGGAGCACCCCTGGATCTAGGTGCCCCGGGCCAGTTCCACCCGAGATTCCGAGGGCCTCGCCCTTCGTGACTCTCTCCCCCTTTGTAACGAGGAGAGCAAGGAGGAACGAATATCCAGAACGTGTGCCATCTGAGTGGCGAATTACGACGCTATTTGCCCCCGCCACCGGCCCGGCCATCGAGACCGTGCCCCGAGAGACGGAGCGCACCACTGACGCAGGCCGTAGCGCAATATCGATACCTCGATGACCTGGGCCCCAAGGGACGCGCGGCGCTACAAAGAATTTCACTACACGCCCATCGGTTCCCCCAGGCGCGCCTCTGAGTGCCGGAGGGCTATGCGTAACAGGCGAGCCCCATGCCTCCCCGGTACGGTTCATCGCCGCCTCAACTCGCTGCACGCTCTGAGAAGCGAAAACGGTTATGACTAAGAATATTGCGGAGCGTGCTCTGAGATACTTCATGCGCGACCTTGCCAATCTACGAACTTGCCAGTCTTAGATCTACTGGCCCCTACGAATGAACGGGGAGGTTCGGAGAGAACTCACTGAAGGTTCTCTCGATCAAGGTCGCTGAGCGGCGATTGCTGCACTTGCTACTGGCCCTTGACTACTGGCCCTCAACTACTGGATCTTTTAACTACTCGGCAGATGAACGCTCAGGCTCTACAAAACGTGAGCGCAGTTGAAGGATCGCCTTCGTATGAATCTGACAGACGCGACTCTCGGTGACCTCTAGAACTTCGCCGATCTCCGCGAGAGTTAAGCCCTCATAGTAATAGAGCGTTAAAACTAGGCGTTCTCGCTCCGGCATCCGATTGATTGCATCGGCAAGGATGTGCTTCATCTCCTCGACCTCGAAGGCAGCAACTGGGTCTCCGACTGATCCGGCGACCATGTCTCCGACCGTGGTTCCGCCGCTACCTTGCTCGCCGCCGCCGACTACCTCATCGAGTGCAACTACTCCAACGTAAGAGATCTGCGAGAGTATTTGCTGAAGCTCCGCCTCGGTTACGCCAATCTCCTTGGCGACCTCAGACTCCTCTGGCGTGCGGTGCAACTCTGCCTCGAGTTTTGAGTATGCGCGCTCAACCTCGCGCGCCTTATTTCGAACCGAACGCGGAACCCAATCTATCGATCGCAGTTCGTCGATAATCGCGCCCTTGATACGCGAGATCGCGTAGGTCTCAAATTTCCATCCACGCTCGGGCTCAAACTTATCTATGGCGTCGATTAATCCGAATACTCCATACGACACAAGATCGGCTTGGTCAACACTCTGGGGCAGACCCGATGCAACACGACCGGCTACGAATTTGACGAGTGGCGCATAGTTAAGGATCAATCGCTCGCGCGCCTGCTCGGCTCCCGTTGATTTGTACTCAGCCCATAGCGAAGCAACGACATCCTTGTCGCCTTCGCTCGTAACTAGTTTTTTGGGTTCATCAGGCACGTGGGTGAGTCTCTTCGTAGACAGCGCGCAAACGCTCGCGGGTTAGATGAGTGTAGGTCTGAGTGGTCGCTAGATCCGAGTGGCCAAGGAGTTCTTGAACAACCCTAAGGTCTGCGCCCCCCTCGAGGAGGTGTGTGGCGTAAGCATGACGCAGCGCATGTGGGTGGAGCGAGCGCCCATCTGGAAGCGGGTGCGCCTCTAGGACCCGCCTGGCATCTCGGGGGCCCATAGGGCGACCTCGCCGGTTTATAAAGACAGCCTCGGGCTCCGTCTCAGGCTTTGCGAGCAGGGGTCGCCCCGCTAGAAGCCAGCCTGTCAGGGCATCGGAGGCCGGTTCTCCAATAGGGACTCTGCGAATCTTGGAGCCCTTCCCCAGAACGGTGATATATCCGCGAGGCAGATCAAGGTCGCTGACCTTTAAACCGCAGCATTCGGAGACCCGAACCCCGGTGCCGTAGAGCACCTCGAGAACTGCAAGGTCGCGCCTAGCTACTGCTACATCCTCTGCGCTGCCAATGCTCTTCGTCTCCCACTGCTCGGCCAAATCAATGGTCTCCTCTGCAGCGGCGTCGAGTAGGGCTGTTGCCTCGCTACTGCGTGGAACGCGCGGCAGGCGTGCGGCACCCTTTGGAGTGCGGAGACTGCGACCAGGATCTGTAGCAATCGTCCCTTGGCGCTTGAGGTATCGAAGGTACGAACGGACCGCTGCAGCCTTGCGAGCGATTGATCTGCGTGCGAATCCGCGCGTATCCAAGTAAGCGAGATATCTACGCAGTGCCTTATGGTCAAGATCCTCTGGATTCGGAGCACCGCCGCGTTCGGCCCACTCGATGAACTGCGCGATATCAGAGGCATAGGCATCGTGGGTATTTTCACTAACGGAGGTTAGTGACGCTACATAGGCGTCAATTTCCCAAGGCATAGCCTAAGGCTAACGCTCAGAGCAGAGACAGAGCGGCGTATGTGTCCCACCCATTCATTAAGTTGATCAGCACCGTCGAGGAGCCGCGGATTTCCGGTCCTCCCTTAAGAAGTATCTAGAGCCCTAAACATATTGGGGAGCCCTCAGAATATTGGGGCGCATTTATCTAGAGACTTCAAAATCGTGATTAAACACGACTGACTGCAGCCCTTATCTGCATCATTTTTTGGGAGGAACCAAATGCTCGCTTCAGTTCGCAGCGCGACTCTTCATGGAATCGATGGGCAACTCGTCCGCGTTGAGGTACACGTATCCAACGGTCTACCGGCCTACACAATTGTGGGGCTTCCCGATGCAGCAGGGCGCGAATCAAAGGATCGAGTTCGCGCTGCAATGATCTCGTCTCAAGTTGAGTGGCCGCTTAGACGCATAACGGTCAACCTTGCACCCGGTGGAGTCCGCAAGAGTGGAGCAGGCCTCGAACTCGCCGTGGCCCTTGGTCTGATGCTCGCCTCCGATGACCTCGAGCAATCCGCACTCGATGGGGTCGGTGTTCTCGGAGAGCTCGGGCTCGACGGACAGGTACGCCCAGTCGCTGGGGCACTCGCTCTCGTCGATGCATTAGCGCGATCTGGAGTCACATCAGTCGTGGTTCCAAGCGCTAATGCACATGAGGCGAGCCTGATACCGGGAATTCAGATTCGCTGCGCGCACTCACTATCAGGGGTCAAGGCTGCGCTCTCTGGTGCAGAGGATTGGCCCGAGGTCGACGCACCGCCCCCAGAGGCACCAAGTATGGAGGAGGCCCACGGCTGCTTCGACCTATCAGAGGTACGCGGTATGGCGACCGCTCGCTCGGCGCTTAGATGCGCCGCAGCCGGAGGACACCACTTACTAATGGCTGGTCCACCGGGGGCCGGCAAGACAATGCTCGCTAGGCGTCTCCCCACCATCATGGCTCCACTAGACCCTGATGAGGCTCTTGAGGTAACCCGCATCCAATCGGCGACTGGAGTGATACCCGCGCGGCGCCTAGCAACTAAGAGACCCTTTAGAGCACCGCATCACAGCGCCTCAACTCCAGCGCTCATCGGAGGGGGAAGCGGCCGACCTCACCCCGGTGAAGTGACCCTTGCATCAAGCGGTGCGTTATTTCTAGATGAGCTTGGAGAGTTCGCTCCACAAGCACTCGATGCACTTCGTCAACCACTCGAGGAGCGTGTTGTGCGCATCTCACGACAGGCCTGCTCTCTTGAGTTCCCCGCCAACTTCACACTCATCGCCTGCACTAATCCATGCCCATGCGGGCGCGATCCATTCCACTGCACATGCTCTGATGTAGCGCGAGAGAAATACCGCAGGCGCCTATCAGCACCACTACTTGATCGCTTTGACCTGCGCTTGGCGCTGCGAGCACCTAAAGAAATTGAGAAGCCCGGCGCATCATCTGCGGAGGAGCGCGAGCGCGTGATAGCTGCAGTCGCACGACAAAACGCTCGGTACGCGGGCCTGCCTTGGCGGCGCAATGCTCATCTACCTGCCGGCGCACTAGCAAGATACGCCGGGCTAAGCGCAGAGGCTCACGGGGTTTGGCTCAACGCTGTTAAGTCCGGCTCTCTAACCGGCAGAGGAGCGGCGGCTATTCAGCGCACGGCACGCACACTTGCAGATCTCGATGACCGCTCCGAGATCACCGCCGATGACGTGCTTCAAGCATCAGACCTTCGTCAGGACGTCCCATGACGAGCGAGAGGGAGGCTGCTCTTTATGCATTAGTGGCGCTTCCGCGAATGACCCCATCACGCCTGCAGCGAGCCCTACACATTTGGCCGGATCCAATCGATGCGGTCAAGGGTCTCGCAAGCGGAGCAGCCATCAAGGTAATCGGCGATGAGAGGCGCCTCAACGGCGAGGGTCGCTCGCAGATAGTTGCAGGGTGGCGCATGGTCGATGTACTTAGCGCAGCAAGAATCATTAAACGTAACGGGACTCGCCTCCGTTGCCTCCACGATGATGACTGGCCAATTGAGGAAGAAGACACAACCCTTCCTGCGGTACTGCTAAACGAAGGCGCCAGAGAATGCTCTCTAATGGCGCAGCGTGTTGCAATTGTCGGTACCCGAGCCGCATCCCCTCATGGAGTAGCCGATGCCCACGCGCTCGCTGCGACACTCGCAGAGGCAGGAATCACAATCGTGAGTGGACTCGCACTCGGGATTGATGCCGCAGCGCATCGCGGCGCTGTCGAGGCGGGAGGACAGACCATCGGAGTAGTCGCTACCGGTCTTGACGTCACATACCCTCGCAGTCACCAGTCGTTATATGCATCGGTGAGGAGCCATGGAATTATTGTGAGCGAGCACCCCCACGGCGTTGGGCCCCGCCCTGAACGGTTCCCTGTGCGCAACCGAATCATCGCGGCACTCGCCGACGTGGTCGTCGTCGTAGAGGCTGCCACGAGAGGCGGAGCCCTTAGCACTGCAGCTGCTGCTACCGCACTTGGTAGACCGGTACTCGCACAGCCTGGCTCAACCCGTAACCCCGTAGCAGCAGGTTGCAATTCTCTTATCGCCGATGGCGCCCTCCCGCTTCTTGATGCAAGCGATGTAGTAATTGCACTTGGTATGACCTCAGGCTCGCGGAGGGCTCCAATACGCAACCTCTCATCCGCCACTAAGCCAACACTCCCTGCGGATAACGCAGGGCGACAAGTAATGCGCGCTCTTGGTGGGGAGCCGGCGTCCCTCGACGAGATCGTGCTTAGAACCAATCTCGATGCTCCCGGCATTGCTCGCGCCGTCGAATCGCTCTGCACACTTGGGCTCGCTAAACGCGTACGCGGCTTAATCTGGCCGTTATAGCCACGATGGGAAAGAGCGCCGCGAATAATTCTGCTGAGATCAACCTTTGGCTAATTTCTCGGCTTATCTGCGCCCTCCGCCTCATTTGTGGGTGCCCCGAGTATTTAGCATTAAGGGCGGGTATTTAGCGCCCGATGACTTGATCTGTGAACCTAACTCTCTGCCCCTTCGACTCAAAAGACCTCAATCGTGAATACAGCGGCGGGTCTTTCCTCGTCTCCTGTAGCCACTGCGGCGCAGAGTGGGAAGTGCATAACAACCTCGTGCTCCGTGTCACCGAGCCCAACTGGGAGTTGGCTGAGCAAGTTACAGCGATTGTCTCCGAGCGAATTGCAGAGAACCTCGCAAACTCGGCCTCTATATACTGAGATCCTGCCCTTTGACTCTGGGCTTAATCACGAGACCAAGCACTAAGGGAGTCTGAGCGCTTTAGCGCCCCTCAAACTTTGGTTCGCGTTTCTGCATGAACGCCATGATCGCCTCGACCGTGTCGCGTGTTGCGAAAGATAGCGACTGCGAGATCCCCTCCATCTCAAGCGCCTCTGCCATTGATACCGAGAAGGACTGATTCAACATTCGCTTCGAGTTTGATACCTGAATAGGAGGCAACGCAGCGAGGCGATCGGCAAGAGTCGTTACCGCTGCCCCAAAATCGTCGTGGGGAACAACGCGATTCACTAAACCAATGCGCTCTGCCTCAGTTGCGTCAATGATGTCCGCAAGGAATACAAGTTCTTTAGCGCGGTGAAGACCAATGAGGCGGGGCAAGATCCACGAACCGCCAAAATCAACACTCAACCCGCGCTTGGAGAATATCTCGGAGAATCGCGCTTGGTCTGAGGCGATCACGAGATCACACCCCAGCGCCAAGTTCAAGCCGGCACCAGCGGCGACCCCATTTACTGCAGCGAGCGTAGGTTTATGCATCTCGTGGAGGCGCAGAGCGCACTGCCCGACTACGCGCATTCGTGCAACAGATGCGCCGACGCCACCCTCCATGCGATCCCCGGCGTCATCATCTGTGAGGTCTGCCCCTGAGCAGAAAGCATCTCCGGCTCCGGTTATTACGAGTACCCGATCATCTGGGTTGCTCTCTACCTCATCGAATACTGATAGGAGCTCGCCCCACATCGCCCCATTGATCGCATTCTTCTTGGCAGGTCGATTGAGTGTGAGGGTCACAACCCCTTCGCGGCGTTCAACGGTAATTGTCTCCATCTAGATCAGGTCCTCTCGTGAATGCCCATGTCAATACCCATATTGATATCCGGCGACGACTCGGCGGTAGAGCGTCTGCGCCGGTACCGTAGCCGCATGGGGTTCAATCCTGCTAGAGGGCATAAGCCAAAAAGCTCTGACCTTGCAATCCTGGGCGCAGCCTTCATCGTTATCGCAGCACTGCTCCTCTGGAGTTTTGGCATTGCGTGATTTTGGAGCGATTGAGGTACGCCATATTCAGCCGTATCAAGCAGATAAAACGTACCGGTGCCCTGGGTGTAATCAAGAGATCCCGCCCGGCACCGGACACGAGGTAGTAGTGCCAGTACACGCTCCCGAGGACCGGCGCCATTGGCATACTCCATGCTGGGTGCGTGAAGTAAAAAGGTCAGTAAGCAAGCCTCGTAAGAAATGAAGCAGAGCGGTTACCAGATAAACAGCCCGTTTAGGGGATCCCCCCGACCAGTCTCAGGCTTCAGGCCGCCCACCCTCCGATGATTACCCCCCGATAAATCCCACCCGCCGGTATACTTCACTCCGTGGCAAACGAGCAGGGCAACCCGTTAACTCTCGGAAAGAAAGTTCGCCGGTTTATGGGGCCGCTTGAGAAACCAGCAACCCGTGCCTACCGTTCAATGTTTGTAGACACCAATAGCCTCGCAGACTCTATTGCAGCCTCTGGCCCGGGTAACGCGATCCTTGAGATTGGTGCAGGCGACGGCACTGTAAGCGGAGCACTCCTCAATGCGATCCCTAATGCAATTCTCCTAGGCATTGATATTGATGGCGACCCTGGAGCGATGTTCAAGGGACCAACTTCACAGGCCACCTTTCGGATCCAATCAGCTGAGGATCTTCTCGTTGCTCTTGGACCAGCCTTTGACCTTGTGGTTATCTCAGATGTCCTTCACCACGTGCCCGCCTCAGAGCGCGTTGCGCTCCTGAAGACCGCGAGCGAGTTGGTGTGCGAGGGCGGTCTACTTGCAATTAAAGAGACTTGCAGACGCCGATCATTTCGCTATCTTCTCAGCGTCTTCTCGGATCGCTATATCAGTGGCGACAGGTCTGTTTCTTTTATGAGCGAGGACGAACTCACAGAGTTGATCGATGCGAGCGTTGAGGGATTCGAGTTCCGAGCGCGGGCGTATATACCGCCCTCAAAAATCAACGTGCTTCGCATGCTTGAGCGTCAGTCGGTAGCTGCCGTTATAGAGACTGCGATTGAGCCACTACCTCGAGATACCGCTATTCACAATTAGAGCCATGGCCTAAAACCCGGCCTGCACGATCTCGATCTCTGGGTCACCGGTCGCTCCGATCATCACCCCAGCCACGTCGAAACGCACCTCTCCCACCATTCCCTTATGAGAAGAGAGCCATAGGGCGCCCAGGGTTCTAAGGCGCCGCTGCTTAGTTGGCGTGACAGCCTCTAGCGGTGAGCCAAAACGATTTGAGGAGCGAGTCTTGACCTCGCAGAAAACGATTGTTCCATCTGACGCTAGGAGTACAAGGTCTAACTCTCCTTCGCGGACCCGCCAATTTCTATCGGCGACGCTGTAACCCTGAGACTCGTACCAATCGGCGGCCACCTGCTCACCAAGCGCACCAAGAGCATTACGATCCCCCGCTGCCGTCCTGCGACTGCGGGCAGGCACCTAGGCCTCTTTCTCGCCTAGTCGCTCAATGTTTACGTCCTTAAAAGTAACGACGCGAACATTCGCTACAAAGCGTGCGGGGCGGTACATATCCCAGACCCAGGCATCTTGAAGCACAAGCTCGAAGTAAACACGCCCACCATCGGAGCGTTCGTTTAACTCAACTGAGTTCGTGAGATAAAAACGCCTCTCGGTCTCCACGACATGGGAGAACATAGGGAGCACATCTCGGTACTCACGATAGAGCTGTAGCTCAATATCGGTCTCATAACGCTCAAGGTCTTCAGCGCTCAAAGTGGTCGCCCTTCACTCGTGTACTGAGAGTGTATCCGGGTACCGAGGAAGAGTTTGCGGGTGATCAGACCCGCTTCTCCTTGACACGCGCAGCGCGGCCAACACGATCACGCAGGTAGTAGAGCTTTGCGCGACGAACGTCGCCGAGTGTGATGCGCTCAATCTTTGAGACGATTGGAGAGTGAATTGGGAATGTGCGCTCAACGCCTACACCCTGTGTCACCTTGCGGACCGTAAAGGTCTCCTGGATGCCACCACCTTGACGGCGGATAACGATCCCGGTGAACTTCTGCACACGCTCGCGGGTTCCCTCCACAACTCGGACGTATACATCGACAGTGTCGCCGGGTCCGAAGGTAGGAATATCGTCGCGCAGTGATGCGCGGTCGACCATATCGATGCGGTTCATAACGGAGTGGACCTCAATACAAAAGTAGCGAATACGAGTGGTGTAGCTGAGCGTGTAACCGGCGGTGCTTCCGCCCTTTTGGAGGGCGAGGAGCCAAGGGTATCAGGGGGAGCTGCGAACTTGGAAGTCGAACCGCTTTGACTGCACTGCCGAGCGGCGAATCAGAGGTTCTAAAGCCCAAACTCAGCGAGCAGTGCCCTCTCCTCAGGCGTCAAGTCGGCTAACTCGAGAAGATCTGGTCTCCTATCAAGGGTAAGCCTGAGCGATTGGGCCTGCCGCCACCTCTCAACCCTGGAGTGATCCCCGCTAATTAGGACCTCTGGGACACTCCAGCCACGGAACTCAGCAGGGCGCGTGTACTGCGGATACTCCAGAACGGACCCCCGCTGGGGATCCCCCGTCAACCCGTCGCTGGAGGCACTGAAGGATTCCTCTCTGGCTGATTCGTGGTTGCCCATTACTCCGGGCACCAATCTCGCTACTGCCTCAATAACTATCAGCGCTGCCGACTCTCCACCGGCGAGTACGTAATCGCCGACAGAGATCTCGCCGTCGCAGAGGTGGTCCGCGACTCTCTGATCGACACCTTCGAACCGACCGCAAATAAGCGAGAACCCGTCACCACTCGCAAGCTCTCTCGCCATCCCCTGATCAAACCGGGATCCACTCGCCGTCAGTAGCAGCAAAGGGCGCATCGGCTCGGCCTTCTCAACGGCATCGAACAAGACGTCAGGGCGCATGAGCATTCCGGCACCCCCACCGAACGGTGAATCGTCAACACTGCTGTGGCGGTCTTGGG
>Ga0209190_1001290_pt1 | contig 17562 bp, 15 predicted proteins | sample M_140205_XF_Meta_FD_187315 | JGI IMG/M metagenome (GOLD analysis project Ga0209190, IMG submission 187315) | Freshwater microbial communities from Lake Montjoie, Canada to study carbon cycling - M_140205_XF_MetaG (SPAdes) (version 2) | ecosystem: Environmental > Aquatic > Freshwater > Lake... | reverse complement strand
GCCATAAACGGCCGTAAATGGCTGATTACCGGGGCGCTGGGCGCGGGCGTGGGCATCATCATGGCGCGAACTGGCGAGGCCGCGACCATGTTCCTGGTGGAGTTACCCCATCAGGGCATTGCGGTGGAGCGGGTGCTGGATACGATCGACCGCACCATGCCGGGCGGTCACTCGGTGATGGTGCTGAACGATGTGCGTGTGCCCGCCGACCAGATTCTGGGCGAGGTCGGCAAGGGCTTCGACTATGCTCAAGTGCGCCTGGCCCCCGCCCGCCTGACGCATTGCATGCGGTGGTGGGGCGCGGCGCGGCGCGCCCATGACATCGCCTTGGACTATGCTTGCCACCGCACGGGGTTCGGAAAGCTAATCGTCGACCATGAGGGCGTCGGCTTCCCGCTCGCCGACAATGTGATGGACCTCCATGTGTCTCGACTGGCCACAGACCAGGCCGCCTGGGTGCTTGACCAGGGCGAGGGCGGCATGCACGAAACCTCGATGGCCAAGGTCATCTGCTCGGAAGCCTATTTCCGGATTGCGGATCGCGCGGTCCAGGTGCTCGGCGGCATGGGCGTCACCGAAGACACGCAGGTGCAACAGATCTTCCGCGATCTGCGCGCGTTCCGGATATACGACGGCCCTTCGGAAGTGCACCGCTGGTCGATTGCAAAGCGCCTCAAGCGCACACACCTTGCGGTGAAACACTAGGCGGTCAGGGCGGGTCGCCCCGACCGTGGTCTGGATTGATCACCGAGAGCCCGCGCTAGCGCTTTATAGCGTTGGCAAGATCGTCGTGATGATCGATTGGTCGAGGGCCTCGTAGTCGCTGTACCCGATGGTCTCGTAGAGTTCGGCGCGGGTCTGCATGCGGTCGACCATGCTGTGCGCCCCGCCGTCCCGTTTGATCGCGGCATAGAGCTCGCCTACAGCCTTGGCCGAGACGCGTAGCGAGGTGACGGGCCAGATCACCATCTTGAAGCCCATGGCCTCGAACTCGCTAGCGGTGAAGAATGGCGTGCGGCCAAATTCGGTCATGTTGGCCAGCAGTGGCGCATCGACCCGGCTAGCGAACTCCCGGAACATGGCTTCTGTGGTCAGGGCTTCCGGGAAAATCGCGTCGGCGCCGGCCTGCAGATAGAGCTTGGCACGGGCCACCGCCCCATCGATGCCTTCGCTGGCGGCGGCGTCGGTACGAGCAATAATGACGAGGTCTCGGCGCGCCTTGCGGGCGGCGGCGATCTTGGCGGCCATGTCCTGCGGATCGGCCAGCTTCTTATCGTTGAGGTGGCCGCATTTCTTGGGCAGCAGTTGATCCTCGATATGCACCGCGCCGGCGCCGGCATCTTCGAACGCGCGAACCATATGCATGACGTTCAAGGCCTCGCCGTAGCCTGTATCGCCATCGACGAGCAGCGGAAGCCCACTGGATCGCGCCGCTTGGCGAATGAAGAAGGTCACCTCGTCCACGGTAATGATACCAAGGTCTGGTAGGCCCATTGATGCCGTCATCGCGGCACCCGACAGGTAGATGGCGTCGAAGCCCGCGTGTTTGGCCTGAGCGGCCGCTAGGCCGTTATGCGCACCAGGGAGGCCCAGAATACCGGGCCGCTTTAGCAGGTCGCGGAAGCGCTGCCCTGCCGAGATTGAGGGCTGATCGGCGGCGGTAAGGTAGGTCATGGCGCTTCCTTGGCGACATAGAGGTCGACATAGGCGTCGACGCGCATGGCTTCCAGTTTGGTCTGTTCGAGAGATGCGTCGAGGATTGCCTGCTGCTGCGTCTCACCGAAGCGCCGCGCCAGGTTAGTCTTGAACTTGGCAATCAGCAGCGGAATACCGTCGGCGCGGCGGCGCTTGTGGCCAATGGGGTATTCCACCACGATCTCGGGCAGGACGGTGCCATCGCGGAGGGTGACTGTCAGGGCGTTGGCAATCGAGCGCTTGTCAGGGTCGTGATAGTCGGCAGTGAAGGTCACGTCCTCGACGCAGGAAATCCGTGCTCGCAGATCATCGATGCGCGGATCGGCGGCGATCTTGTCCTCATAGTCTGATGCCGTCAGTCGCCCGAAGATGAGTGGTACAGCGACCATGTACTGAATGCAGTGATCGCGGTCGGCGGGATTATTGAGCGGACCCTGTTTGTCGATGATCCGGATCGCGGCCTCGTGGGTGCGGATGACCACTGTCTGAATGTCGTCGGCGCTCTTGCCCTGGGCCTTTAGCAGGCCCTGTAGGGTCACCGCCGCTTCTACCGCGGTCTGCGAGTGGAACTCGGCCGGGAACGAGATTTTGAACAGCACCTGTTCCATGACGTAGGAGCCATAGCCGCGCTGAAACTTGAATGCCTTGCCCTTGAACAGCACGTCGTAAAAGCCCCACACGGGCGCTGACAGCACCGACGGGTAGCCCATCTCTCCCGCCTTCGCCATCAGGGCCAGGCGCACCCCGCGGCTAGTGGCGTCCCCGGCGGCCCAGCTCTTGCGCGAGCCGGTGTTGGGGGCATGGCGATAGGTGCGCAGCGATTGCCCGTCGACCCAGGCTAGGGACAGGGCATTGATCACTTGGTCTCGGTCCAGGCCCAGCATCTGCGCCACAACAGCGGTGGTGGCGACCTTGACCAGAACAACGTGGTCGAGCCCGACCTTGTTGAAGGAGTTTTCTAGCGCGATGACGCCCTGAATTTCGTGCGCCTTGATCATGGCGGTCAGCACGTCGCGCATGGTCAGTGCAGCGCCATTGCGGTTTAGGTAGTCGGCAACCATCAGGATGCCGCCAAGGTTGTCGGATGGGTGGCCCCATTCTGCTGCCAGCCAGGTGTCGTTAAAATCCAGCCAGCGGATCATGGCGCCCAGGTTGAACGCCGACTGCACCGGGTCGAGTTGATAAGGCGTGCCGGGCACTTTTGCGCCGGTTGGCAGGGTCGCACCCGGAACCACGGGGCCGAGCAGTTTGGTGCAGGCGGGATACTCCAGCGCTTCCAGCCCACAACCTAGGGTGTCGATCAGGCAGTGTTTGGCGGTCTCGTAGGCCAGGGCGCTGTCGATCTGGTAGTTCAGGACATAGTCGGCGATGTCGACCAGCACCTGGTCAGGCTCAGGGCGAACGTTGCTTATGTGGGCGGACATGAGTTTCTTTTCTTTGTCGGTGGTTTAGGAGCGCTGGCTCAGCGGGACGTAGGGACGTTCGTCCGGACCGGTATAGACGGCGGAGGGGCGGATGATCTTTCCGTTCTCTCGCTGCTCGATAACATGGGCAGCCCAACCGGTGGTCCGAGCAATCACGAAGATCGGTGTGAACAGCAGGGTGGGGATATCCATCAGGTGATAGCTGACAGCCGAGAACCAATCGAGGTTGGGGAACATCCGTTTGATATCCCACATCACGGTCTCCAGACGCTCTGCGATGTCATACAGCTTGCGGTCGCCGGCCTCGTCGGAAAGCTGACGCGCCACCTCCTTGATGACAACATTTCGGGGGTCGGACACCGTATAGACCGGGTGGCCAAATCCGATCACGACCTCCTTGGCCTCGACGCGGCGGCGGATATCCGCCTCGGCCTCATCGGGGTTCGCATAGCGAGATTGCACCTCGAACGCGACCTCGTTCGCCCCGCCATGCTTGGGCCCGCGCAGGGCACCGATGGCGCCGGTGATTGCCGAATGCATGTCCGAACCCGTACCGGCGATGACCCGAGCGGTGAAGGTGGAGGCATTGAACTCATGCTCCGCGTAGAGCACCAGCGACACATGCATGGCCTTGACCCATTCAGCCGAAGGCGACGTGCCGTGCAGGAGATGCAGGAAATGGCCGCCGACGGTCTCGTCGTCGGTCTCCACCTCGATCCGCTGTCCATCGTTGGCAAAGTGCAACCAGTAGATCAGCATCGACCCCAGACAGGCTACAAGCCTATCGGCGATCTCGCGCGCCTTGTCGCCCCGGTGGGCATTATCCTCGGGTTCAATACAGCCCAGCGCTGAAACGCCGGTGCGCATGACATCCATCGGATGGGCGGTGGCGGGTAGGGCTTCCAGCACGGTCTTCACACCGGCGGGCAGGCCCCGCAGCGTTTTCAGCTTGGCTTTGTAGGCGTGAAGTTCTGCGGCCGTTGGCAGTTTGCCGTGGATCAGCAAATAGGCGGTCTCTTCGAATTCCGCCTCGCGCGCGAGCTCTAGAATATCATAACCGCGATAGTGCAGGTCGTTGCCGGTGCGCCCGACGGTGCACAGCGCCGTCTCGCCGGCGGCAACCCCTGAAAGGGCCACGGACTTCTTGGGCTTGAACTCGCTCTTGGGCACTTCCGACATTTTCGTCTCTTCCTGCGTGTTGCTGCCTATGACCGAATGGGTTCCACATCAAATATATTGATCAGAACAATTCGATGCGCGCCAACCTGCGGCGACGGCGCGGGGGCTATTGAGGTTTGACCAACCAACCTGTCAACTAAGCCTCCAGGCTGCGGAGTTCGTCCGGGGTGTTGACGTTGGTGAACGCGGTGTCGAATTGAACGCGCGCGAAACCGAGTTCCTTTTGGATTTCACGGATCGGTGGATAGCGGTCTTTGCGAAGGTACGGTGCCAGCCGATGCCGCAAGGCAACCTGCCAAACTGAACATAGGGTGTGGGTCGCACCGTCAGCGTCTACAGCCACCACACCTGGAGCGTTTTCGATGCCGCGGACCAGCCGATCAACGATGCTTGGCGGCAGGCGCGGTGTGTCGCAGGCCAGAACCGCCAGATGCGTTATGCCAAGGTCGCTGGCCCAGGTCAGGCCGGCTTGAATGCCATTGAGTGACCCCGACGCCATGTCGAGGTCGTCGTTTAAAACGGGTATCGATTGCGCGGCCGCCCAGGCTTGGGCCGCGCTACCAACCGCAGCGCTGACCGCAACCGATCTGCACTCGCTTATGAGCATACGCCTCACATGGTCGATGAGGGGCGCGCCGGCCAGCAGCGCCATTGATTTTTCGCTCCCAAAACGCGTCGAGCGGCCGCCGGCCAGGATTAGGCCAGCGATCTTCACAAGACGATCCGGTCCGGCCGATTGAAGACTTCGAAACTATCGTCGCGAGCGATGGCTATGAGGGACATCTCGGCTATCTGGGCGGTTCTCACCGCCAGGGCGGTTGGTGCCGACACCGCTATGAGAATTTGTGCGCCAAAGGTCGCCGCCTTCTGCACCATTTCCACCGATACCCGGCTTGTCAGGACCATCACGCCAGACCCTTGACCCGTGCCCGCGCGCGTCAAGGCTCCAACCAGCTTATCCAGGGCGTTGTGGCGGCCAACATCCTCACGGATCGTCAAGGTCTCTTCTGCCCACCAGGCGGCGGCGTGGACTGCGCGGGTGCGATTACCGATGACCTGCCCATCCCTGAGCGCGTCGAGAGCGCGGTGGATGTTTTTCGCGCTGATCTTTACGCCCTCGCCGACCGCTGGGATGTTCCTGACGGACTCTGCGAGACTGTCGATGCCGCAAAGGCCACAGCCTGTGGCGCCGGCTAACCGGCGGCGACGTGCCGTCAACTCGGCTGAACGGTTGGCGTTGAGCCAGGCTCTAGCCTCGATGCCCTGCTCGCCCGCTACGATCTCGATGGTCCGTATTTCACCGAGATTTTTGACGATCCCTTCGGTCAAACTGAAGCCGACGGCGAAGTCCTCGAGGTCGAGGGGCGTCGCCATCATGACCGCAGTCGTCATGGCGTCGTGCACCAGGGCGACCGGCGTTTCCTCGGGAATATCGCGATGACTGTGTTCCGCCATGCCGCCACGAACAACCATGCGGGGGGCCGAAAAAACTGCGGGCGTGGATGGCTTGCTGGGGTTCGTCATCGCACCCTATGTCCAATACGCCGCCAAGGTTCAGTCGTTGCCGGACTTCAGACCGAACGGCCTAGGTCCACCACCGAAGCGGCCGTCTGTTGGTCACGCCGGACCGTGGTGATCCCTTAAAGCGAGCTCGTTCTATGCGCCGACCCCTGGCGCGAGGCCGCCTTTGGAGGGGCCTGGGCGAATTTCAGGGGCGCGCACCACCAGGGATAGCGCCCCTGTTGCTTAACTCGCGCGTGCGATCTTGTTTTCCAGAATACCGATACCCTCGATCTCAATTTCTACGCGATCTCCGACTTTCATGAACACCGGAGGAGTCCGCTTGGCACCGACTCCACCCGGCGTGCCGGAAACGATGACATCGCCCGGCGACAGCTGCGTGAAGGTGGACACGTATTCGATGATCGTTGGCACCGAAAAGATCATGTTTTCCAGCAGCGTATCCTGCATGACTTCGCCGTTCAGGCGCGTCTGCAAGCGTTGCGGACCGAGCGGACCAAACTCATCTGGCGTGACCATCCAGGGACCGAATGCGCCCGTTTCGGGGAAGTTCTTGCCCGGCGTGAATTGGATCGAATGGTTTTGCCAGTCGCGAACCGACCCGTCATTATAGCAGCTGTAGCCGGCCACATGGTTCAGCGCTGCGCTCGCCGGAATGTTGCGGCCTCCAACACCGATGATCACCGCAAGCTCGCCCTCATAGTCGAGCTTATCAGACACCGTCGGCATCAAGATCGATGCCCCGTGCGCGGTTTGAGAATCAGCGAAACGCGTGAAAATCGTGGGGTGCGCGACGACCGAACGGCCCGTTTCCTTGCGGTGATCTTCGTAGTTTAGACCGACGCATAGAATCTTCGTGGGGTCAGCGATCAGCGGCAGCCACTTAATTGCGCTCGAACCCACCTTACGCGCGGTTTTGGCTTCGGTAGCGGCTTCGGCGAGTGCGCCGGCAGCGATCGCGTGGCGTAGGCTCGGCCAACGATGGCCCAGTAGCGCTACCCCGTCCTCGAGGACTGCGCCCCAGTTTTCGATCCCGTCTAAGGAGATGCTTGCGAAACGCAATTCTTCGCTCCTAGTTTTCTAAATGTTAAAATGACGAAGGGGGCTGTGCTTCCTAGCTACAGCCCCCCGAAAAGCTCTTCACCCCATCCTCTTTACTGGGAGGCGCGGACGATCAATTCGGCGCGATAACGGGCACGGCCAATTGCAGCATCTTCAGACCATCGGCCGCTCCCGCGATCGAGGCGGTTTCGGAAGGCTGCAGATAGATCCCACCGCCCTTGGGTACATCGTAGTCCTTGCCCGCCAGAGTGACCTTGGCCGAGCCTTCGATGAAGTAGAACAAATTGTGTTTGGCGTCGCCTGCACCGAGTTTTTCGCCCTCGTTCAGCCAATGGAGCGAGCTGACTACATTCTTAGCACCGGCTAGCTTCTCATTAAGGATTTCCTTGAAGTCGCCGTGCGCGGTGTGTTCGAGGGGAATGGAGTTGGTGTCGATAAAAGTAAGGCTCATGGATTCGATCTTTCCGCTGATAGTGCCGAATTAGGACTGGACCCAGACGCCGCCTTCGACCCGGTTCCAGACCAAGTCTTCAGGTGTACCGTCGAGTATCGAGGTCACGAAGCGGTTAGGAGCTTGGAACTCGAAGTAAAACAGGGGCTCGCCCTTGGACGCGCTTAGGCGGTGCTTCTCTTCGGCCGGAATGAACACCATGGTGCCTGGTTCCACGTCCTGCACGCCGTCTTCCGAGGTCACTGTACCGTGGCCGTTGATGATGAAGTAGAAGTGCTCGCAGTTCTCATGCATGTGGTATGGTGATTTGGCCCCCACATCATAATGCATGACGCCAGCCAGCATGTTGTCGGTATTCGCCAGTTCCTTGTTGACGAAGAAGATCCGCTCGCGACCGCCGCTTGCACCCAGCATCCTCGGCAGCGTTTTCTCGTCGAATATGTAGGCCATTCATTCTCTCGCATTTCTGGCAGGAAGCTACCCGGCGAGAAATTGCCTACGCCTCCAGATGTCGAAAACACCTAACGACTCGACGCCAAGTTCACAATCCTCAGGGCGAATTTTTCCAAGCAATTAGGAACTTTTTTCAGGAGCCCGGTGCGCCTAAGCCTCAAAGCTTTCTAGGGTCTTGGGCGCGACCAGCGCTTGTGGTACTCGGACGAGTCGCAGCCCATATGACCATCATTGCCTTGAGCCGGCGGGCCTGGATCTCATCGAGTTGTCAAGCGACCTCTTCGTGGGTGAGAGACCCCGTCGGCGGCGGAACGTCATGGTACTATCGACACCTATTGGTGTTTATAGATCATTTAGACTGAATCTGTGCGGAGATTTACGCTGAGCCTTAGACAGGTTAAGCCAGACTGGCCTGTTTGAGCGTGGGCCCGTGAGGATAGGACGGCGAACAGCAGGACCAGCTGGCTCCTTCGAAGTGGAACTTGTCAGAAATTCGCTCTTGGTATCGGACAAACGTTAGGGCGCTGCGACGCCAATGTTCATAATGCCTATTCGATCAATAGCGGCAGAAATCATGTCGCCCGGCGCGATCGGCCCTACGCCTTCCGGCGTTCCAGTAAGAAGTATGTCGCCAGGCTCCAGCGTATAGAACGTGGAGGCGTATTCAATCAGGGCCGGAACGGACAGGATCAGGTCGCGTGTATTGGCGTCCTGACGCGGCTGGCCATTAACGCTGAGCGACAGGTTCGCATCGCCCGGATCACCAAACTCTTCAGGCGTGACGATCCAGGGCCCGATCACGGTGTAGGTGTCGATTGACTTGCGAAAGCTTCGCTCTTCAGGTCCGCGTAAGGTTATGTCTAGGCCGATACTGTAGCCCGCTACGTGATCCAATGCCTTCTCGCGGGTGACGCGGTTGGCGCGTTTCCCAATCACGACCGCAAGTTCTACTTCATGGTCCGTGCGCCTATCGGGAAAACGCAGATTGATTTGGTCGGCGGGGCCGATCAAAGAGCTGGGAGCCTTGAGGAAGAGGCCAATTCGCTGAATTTCTTCAATCTGTACGCCGTGATGGATTTCCGAGCTCTGCTTCACCTCGATCAAATGGTTGATGTAGTTCACGGGCGCGGCGACGATCTTGCCCGGTCGGGGAACAGGCGACAGTAGGTGAACTGCAGACAGCAACTGTGCGGGCGCCCGGGCCGCATGGTCCGTTATTGCGGGCGTCAATCGCACCAGTTCGGTGAACAGTGCTCCAGAAGCGACGGCCGGTGCCAGCACAGGGGAAACGTCCCACAATTGCTCGCCTTGAACCAGTCCATAGCGGCCATCATTGAATCGGCACAGCTTCATGGAATTTTTATGGGCATCTTCAGGGTGTCCGAGCCGAGGGTGAGTTCGGCAACATCCGCTGCCTCGCTATTCTTGCGCAGTATAGCCGCGACCACGTCGAGGTACTGCTGATCGGTCAGCGAGCCGGTTTGGCCGGGCGGCATCTTGTCATGGATATAGTCGAACAGGTCGCTGACCGGTTTGCCCGACCATCCGAATTTGAACTCTGGGCCCACCAGACTGGGTGTACCGGCTCCGCCGTACATGTCTTCCCCGTGGCACTGGGCGCAGCGCTCACCGAAGGCTGCAGCACCACGACTTTCTTGGGCGGTGGGTTGAATCGCGGCCGGCTGTGTCTGTCCCGCTGCGGGCGCTGTGAGCGCCCAGACGGCTATCAACGCAGGTATGACGATATCTTCGCGGATCATGCCCCCACTCATGCACGTCAAACGCCAAGGTGCACTAACTATTAGACACTCAATTAAACTCACATTACAAAATTCCTCAACGATTGGGAGGAAAAAGGCATGGTGCGATATCCGCTGTTAGCACTTTCTGCGCTGCTGCTTCACACCGCTGTGCAGGCCTCGGAGGTGCCCTTCCGCCCCGTTACCGACAAAATGCTGCAGGCCCCTGCTGGCGATGACTGGCTGATGTGGCGCGGAAATTTGGCCGCGTGGGGCTATAGCCCGCTCAAGCAGGTCAATTCAAAAAACGTCTCGCAATTACAGTTGGTGTGGTCGCGCGGGACAACCGCGGGCCGCCAGGAGGGCACTCCGCTGATACATGACGGGATCATGTACTTCCCTGAGCCGACCGACGCGATCGCGGCCATCGACGCCGTGAGCGGCGACCTTCTTTGGGAGTACAAGCGCAAAATACCGGACGATATCCGCAACTACGTCCGCAACATCGATGATCATCGCAGTATCGCCATCTATGATAACCTGATTATAGGCAACACGGTCGATGATCATGTGGTGGCGCTTGACGCCAAGACCGGCAAGGTGGTGTGGGAAACCCCCATTGCTGACTATCATGTCCACCCAGCTTTGCAGAGCTCTGGGCCAATCGTTGCCAACGGCAAGGTGATTTCCACTCGCGGCTGTGATCCGCGCGGCGGACCTTTAGCGTGCGTGATCACTGCGCACGACGCTAAAACCGGAAAGGAGCTATGGCGGTTCCACACGATTCCGTCCCCCGGAGAGCCGGGCTACGACAGCTGGGGCAATGTGCCCTACGAAAGTCGCTGGCATGTCGGTGCCTGGATGACGCCTAGTTATGATCCCGACACCAATCTAATTTACGTTGGCACCTCGGTGACGTCGCCGGCCCCCAAGTTCGCTCTCGACGGTAACGACAAGGAATACCTCTACAACAATTCGACCCTGGCCATCGACGCCACAACAGGAAAGTTGGCGTGGTACTATCAGCACGTGGTTGATCATTGGGATATGGATCACACTATGGAGCGTATGATCGTCGATACGGCGGTCGCACCCGACGCCAAGGAGGTGGCCTGGATCAATCCCCGGCTCAAGCCCGGCGAGAAGCGCCGGGTGGTCACCGGTATTCCGGGTAAGACGGGCATCATCTACACATTAGATGCTAAGACTGGAGAGTTCCTCTGGGGCCGCCCTACCATCCGCCAGAATGTGGTTGAGAAGATTGATGGTGCGACTGGGAAAGTTACCGTCAATCCTGACGCAATGTTCAACAAGGTCGGCGAAAGCCACTATATCTGCCCCACCCCTGCTGGCGGCCGCAATTGGCCGGCCGGTGCCTATAGTCCCGTGACCGGGCTGATGTATTTTCCGATGCAGAATACCTGCCAGACCATGACTGCTGTGCTTGACCGACCCAGCCTGGCATCGGCTTACGGCATACGTGGGGAGCCAGAATTGCCGAAGGGCGAGACGAATCTCGGCACGGTTCAGGCCTATTCGGCGGCCACGGGCAAGGCGGCATGGAAATACGATCAGCGCGCAGGAGTCTTTTCGCTAGTTGCCACGGGCGGTGGGTTGATCTTCGTCGGTGATTTGGCGGGACGATTCCGCGCCCTGGATCACACAAGCGGCAAGATTTTGTGGGAAGTAAACCTTGGTTCAGCGGTCAGTGGCTTTCCAGTTACCTATGCGGTCGGCGGGCGCCAGTACGTGGTCGCGTCCACAGGGAGCTCCAATCCTGTGTCACTCAATTCCTTGACCCCAGAGGTCAAGTCGCGCGTCGACAACAACATATTCGTCTTCGCCCTGCCGCCAGGCGTTCATTGACTGGCCCGTCATGCCAATCCACTAACGCAAGGCGAGGATTCGGAGATGATTGCGAAGGTGGCGCTACTTGGCAGCGGCGTTCTCATTCTCGCCACGGCCGGCGGCGCGCCCGCCTAAGGCACTTGCGTCTTTCAGGGCGTGCGGCCGGCCTTTAAGGTGTTTCTGCTGAGCTGGCGGTCAGCATTTTCCGCCCAGGGGTTGAGTGATGATTGAACGAGATAACAACGCCGCGCCGGCGTCTGATCGCGCAACTTATTATGCCCGGATTGGTGCCGAGAACCTGACGCCGTTATGGGAGACGCTACATCTGGTGGTTCCCCCCCAGCCTAATAGTCCCGTTTTGCCGGCTAAATGGGACTACGACGGGGTGGTCAGAAAGCTGGTGATGGAAGCAGGGGGCGTCATCAGCGCCGAAGAGGCCGAGCGGCGAGTTCTGATCCTCGAAAATCCAGGGCTTCGTGGCCGCGGATCGGTGACGCAATCGCTGTACGCAGGTCTGCAACTCATACTGCCGGGTGAAGTCGCTCGCGCCCATCGGCACACCCAGTCGGCGCTGCGTTTCATCGTTGAGGGTCACGGCGCCTATACGGCCGTTGGCGGTGAGCACACGATTATGAGCCCAGGCGACCTGATCCTAACGCCAGGATGGCAATGGCATGATCATGGTAACGAGTCTGACGGTCCTATGGTCTGGATGGACGGGTTAGACATTCCTCTGGTGCAGTTTTTCGATGCCGGTTTTGCGGAAGCGGCAAACGCTACAAGCCAAAGTGTTGTGCGCCCGTCCGGCACAGCCAACATGAAGTTTGGGTCGAACCTTGTGCCGGTTGACTGGCAGCCATCCGGTAAGGCCTCGCCCGTGTTTAGCTATCCCTACGCTCGGACCCGCGAGGTGCTTGACGCCATGCAACGCAGTGGCGCGCCAGACCCGTTCCACGGCTACAAGATGCGGTTCATAAATCCGACAACCGGTAGCCATGTGATGCCAACTATCGGTGCCTTTGTGCAAAAGCTGGACGCAGGCATGACGACCTCGCCCTATCGTTCCACGGACGGAACCATTTTTTCCGTGGTTGAAGGCACGGGCGTGAGCAATATCGGTGGCACCACGATCACGTGGAAGCCTCGCGATATCTTTGTGGCCCCGAGTTGGGCTATCCAGAGCCACCGGGCTGATACAGAGGCGGTGTTGTTCAGCTACTCGGACCGGCCTGTGCATGAGGCTTTGGGTCTGTGGCGTGAGGAACGCATCGTGCGTTCCTGAATGCCCCCTTTTTCGCGCATGCACTGATAGGCGACCGCCTCGAGGCTTTTGATGACCGATTTTGTAAGTTCTGCGTTCGATCATTTCGGCGTGGCATGTGTGGCCAGCCGACGTCCGCTTAGCCTTGGAGCGGCCGCATGAGTGGCATGGTAAAGCTGCATGGCTATTTTCGCTCTTCGGCGTCGTTCCGCGTACGGATCGGATTGAACCTCAAGGGAATTGAGTACGAAGGGGCATTCTATCACCTGCGTAAGGGTGAACATCGAACAGCGGAATTCCTGACCCTCAATCCGCAAGGTTTGTTGCCAGCGCTTGAGATTGACGGGCTGGTGCTGACCCAGTCCATGGCCATCCTTGAGTATCTGGAGGAAACGCGACCTCAGCCATCGTTGCTGCCAAATCATCCTGCTGAGCGCGCCAGGGTGCGAGCCCTTGCACAGTTGATTGCCAGTGACATTCATCCGATTGATAACCTTCGGGTGCTACACTATTTGCGCCAAGATCTTGGCCAGCCGGAAGACCAGGTGCGGGCCTGGTATAATCATTGGATTGCCAAGGGATTTTCCGCCCTCGAGCAGTTGCTGGATCAGGGCCCGCCAGGACGATTTTCTCACGGCGATACGCCTGGGTTGGCGGACGTGCTGCTCCTGCCGCAGGTAGTCAACTCGCAGAATTTTGCGCTTGATATGACGCCTTACCCAAAAATATCTGCGATCGCGCAGGCCTGTTTGGAATTATCCGCGTTCGAAAGTGCGATGCCGCGCAACCAACCGGATGCCGAATAGTCTGGATCGGACTTGCAGCGTTGTGCTGGTGCTCCGTGCGTTTTTCGGCCAAGGCCGACGGCGTTATTCCAACCCGAAGGCGCCCAGGCAATATGTGATGTGCCTCATTGTTAGTGCCCCTTACATTTTTGGATAGACTTGTGCCGAGCAGTCGTGTGAAATTGCACGCGAACGCTGTTTTTCTGGCCTTCGTGCTGGGCGGCGAAACCAACACATTCAGATAGGAAGTCGAAGGCCATGGGTGCAAAAAATCTGCAGGAAGTCATCGAGGCTTCAGGCAATCCGGTAGCGATGCTTCGGAACTCGAAAATCGGTGCCTACACCTACCCGGTGGTGCCCCCGGAATTCACCAATTGGCGTGACGAGCAGCGTGCTTGGAGAGATACTGTCGTACTGTGCGATCAGTCGCATCACATGGCCGAAATGTTGGTGGAGGGGCCAGACGCCTTAAAAATGCTTTCCGCTCTGGCGGTCAACAGCTTCAGCAACTTTACGCCCAACAAGGCCAAGCAGATGGTCGCCTGTAGTCACGACGGTTTTGTGATTGGCGATGGCATCTTGTTTTATCTGGACGAAAACAGCTTCAATTTCGTCGGCCGTGAGCCGATCGTTAACTGGATTGCGTTCCATGCCGAAACAGGCGGCTACAACGTAACCGTCAAACGCGACGACCGTTCCCCACCAAACGCTGGCGGTCGTGCCGTCAACCGTCGCCATTATCGCTTCCAGCTGCAAGGCCCTCATGCCTGGGCGCTGTTGGAAAAGCTCAATGGCGGTGCCATTCCCGACATTAAGTTCTTCTCGATGGACGCCATCACGATCGCTGGCCGAAAGGTGCGCGGATTGCGCCATGGTATGGCCGGAGCGCCTGGTTTGGAGTTCTGGGGCCCGTATGAAGAGCGCGATGAAATTCGCGCCGCCATTCTAGAGGCTGGCCAGGAATTCGGTCTCCGCCAACTGGGTTCCCGATCGTATTCCAGCATTACGTTGGAATCGGGCTGGATTCCGTCGCCGCTGCCGGCCGTCTATACCGGTGAGGCCATGAAATCATATCGGGAATGGCTCGGCATGAACCGTTATGAAGTCGCGGGCTCTCTCGGGGGCAGTTTTGTCTCGGACAACATCGAAGACTACTATCTACGCCCCCAGGAAATTGGCTACGGAATGATCGTAAAATTCGATCACGATTTCATTGGCCGCGAAGCGCTCGAACGGGTCGGTGATGGCCCTCAGCGTAAAAAGGTGACCTTCGCCTGGAATAGCGAAGACGTTGCAAAGGTGTACGCCTCCTTGCTCGCGCCTCCGGGTGAGAACCACAAGTACATTGAAACCCCGCTCTGCAATTACGCCTCGTCGATGTACGACCGCGTGGAAATGGGCGGTAAAGTGGTTGGCCTGTCGATGTTTGGCGGCTGCAGTTTCAATGAACGCACGATGCTGTCGCTTGGCGTCGTCGACCAGAACATTGAGATTGGCGACGTGCTGACGATGGTGTGGGGTGAGGAAAACGGGGGTACTGAGAAGACCACCGTGGAGCGCCACAAGCAGGCTGAAATCCGAGTGAAGGTCGCGCCGGTGCCCTATGCCAAGGAAGCGCGTGAGGCCTATGTGGATAGCTGGCGGACCCGTCCTGCCTAGGTCATGAGAAACAGCCACGCCTGTGCTGGTCGACAGCATATGCGTGGCTGACTTTATTCAATAGAAGTCGCCTAAGAGCGGCTAAATGGGTGGGAACATGATGCGGTTTAATGCGCAGTTTGCGGCACTTCTGTTGTCCGGCTTAGCCTTGGCAGGCACCGCTTCGGCGCAGAATTTGATCGTCACGAACGCTCGGATCATCGTTGGCAACGGTCAGGTGATCGAAAAAGGGTCCATCGAGGTTCGCGCCGGCAAGATTGTTTCCGTTGCCGCGGGTGCCGCCCCCGCCGCCGCTGGGGCCAAGGTCATTGATGCCACTGGCATGACCGTGATGCCGGGTTTCATCGATGACCACCGCCATCTGGTTTACGGCCCACCGGAGAAATATTTCGTGGAACAAGCGGCCGACCGGATGCGCGAGCTTTTGGAGGCTGGCTATACAACGGTTCAGTCTGGCGGCGATAATCCGGACGGTATTTTGGAGCTGAAGCGCAAAGTCGAAAGCGGCGCGATCAAGGGGCCGCGCATTCTCGCTTCGGCACCCGTTCCGCTCGCGACACTCAAGACAGACGCTGAAGTCAGAGCAGCCGTGGCCAAGGCCAAGGCTTCAGGTGCCGACTCCATCGCAGAGGTCATCTATCCGCTGAAATCTCAGCCTTTTGCGCCATCGGATCTCGAACGCAACAATCTGCGGGTCGCGATTGACGAAGCCAATAAGCAGGGCATCCCGCTGCAGGTTCATGCTGTCAGCCCACAAGCCATGGCAGATGCGGCAAGCCTTGGAGCTCGGAAGCTGGTTCACACCCCGCACTTTGGATGGGTGACCGTGGCGCAGGCCCAGGTTTTGAAGACCGCAGGCGCTCAGGTCGCGTCGTGCAGCGGTTTTGGCGCGCCCGTGTTCAACGTATTCAATAAGGACAATAAGCCGACGTTCCGCGATGGCCGTCCGTGGCCTGAGGGCATTCTTGATGGCGAAGGGCGCGGCCAAGAGGCCGGCTACAAGCCCGTTAACGGCCGTACCCTTTTCGATACAGGGGTAACCTATGGCTACTGCACAGACACAACCTACAACGCCCCCATGGCACTTGCGCATGAACTCAAGGTTCTAAACCTCATGTTCTCGCCTACCGACCTCATTAAGATCATGGGGCCGAATTCAGCGGCGTTTATTGATCGTGGTGCGGATTTAGGAACTTTGGAGCCTGGAAAACTGGGCGACCTGGTTGTTCTGACCGGCAATCCATTCGATGGTTACTGGAACCTGCTCACCACGGTTGTTGTGGCAAAAGCCGGTGAGGTCATGGTCGACAAGCGTGCGCAGCTGAAAACTGTGAAGGCGCTGCAGCCTAAATGATGCCGTCGTTTCGTTGGCTAGCGAAACGTGTCTTGCCACAGCAGTCTTTCATCTCGGTTTGGATCTGATTCAAGGTGGGGTTCATAGCCCAGGATCATGGTCGAGCGCTTGTCCGGCGCATAGCTTGGCCAGGCCGGTAACTCTGCTGCAGACGGTGTTCCTGTCTTGATGAAATTCACCCAGGCTTGATGGGTGACCTTGGAGAGCGTCCGATCCCGAGCGGTGATCGTTGTGCCTGTGTTGACCACTTCACCTTGATCCAAGGTTGTAAAGTTAAGCGGTATATCAGAGCCGCTTGGGGCATAGCCCTTGTACAGCCCTGTTTCTAGCACGCGGTCAGACCGATACATGTAAGTCCGTGCGCCGTGTTTCGCTCGGGCCTCGCAAACACGCAGGCAAGAAATCCAGTATTCTTCGGCGTGCACAAGTCGCCTTCTGCGGTCTAACGCGACCTGATCTGGAAACGCTCTTTGGTAACGCAGCGCCATATCGTTGATTTGCGATAAATCGAGGCTGTTCAGCTCTTTCTGGTCAATCGGAAATGGCTTTTCGGCCGCTCCGCGCGGCAAGGTCGATGCGCTTTCATCGCGCGTTGTGCCAATGAGTAGGGGGACGTTCGACGAACGCCCTTTCGTGAACGCGTCTAACAGCCCTGACGGCAGGAACTGACCGTCAATTATAGAGCGGAATGGCGAGTTGTGATTATAGCCATCCAGAACCTTGCGCTGTGCCGCCAATAAGGCTTCCGGGGTCGCTGTCAGCAAGTCTTCCGCCACTCCCGTATGGGCATCGATCATCAACCTTGCGACTTTATCCGCCTCTGCCGGTTCATGAACGGTATGGGCCGAGGTGCTCATGGCGATTGCACGCTGGAAAAGTCCGGCGGCTGATGGGGCAGCCAGGAGCGCCAATACGTTTTTGGAGCCCGCTAGAACGCCACCCAAGGTCACCTGGCGCGGATCTCCTCCAAAGGCAGCAATGTTTTCCCGCACCCAAGTTAGGCCCGCGATGATGTCTCGAAGCGCGTTGTTTCCGCTTCCGGCATAAGCCGGAAGGCTGGGGCCGAGCTCCAGCCATCCCATCGCACCGACCCTGTAGTTCAGGGTAACCGCGACAATGCCATCGCGAGCA
>Ga0209190_1001288_pt1 | contig 17566 bp, 11 predicted proteins | sample M_140205_XF_Meta_FD_187315 | JGI IMG/M metagenome (GOLD analysis project Ga0209190, IMG submission 187315) | Freshwater microbial communities from Lake Montjoie, Canada to study carbon cycling - M_140205_XF_MetaG (SPAdes) (version 2) | ecosystem: Environmental > Aquatic > Freshwater > Lake... | reverse complement strand
GTATTTGGTGCAATCGCACGATGGCCATTGGACCGTCAGCCTGAGCACACCCGATCGTTGGCTCAGCGAAAGCATTGAGACTGACTTGATGCACTTTGGCGATCCACTCGAGGAACTGATTGAAGAAGAGTTGGTTGAACTTGGCTCCGACTTTGAAGTTGAAGCGCCAAAACATTTCCGCAGCGAGCAGCGCGAATATGTTTTCATCAACAAAGTTCCATTGCAAAATGAGTCCCTCAATGCCGACGCCTCTATTGTGGCCACATGGCTGCTGGCGTATGAGGCTGCGTTTAGAAATCTTGGTGATATGTCGGGTGAAGAGAAAGACTGATTCATGGGGCGACGCGTGCTTATGCTTGGCTGGGAATTTCCACCGTTCATCACGGGCGGCCTAGGTACTGCGTGCTATGGATTAACCAAGGCGCTTGACCGACGCGGCGACGATGTGACCTTTGTGTTGCCAAAACATATTGATGGACAATTTGCCAGCCATGTGCAAATGCTTTCGCCCGGAACAGACTTGCCGCATCCGTCTCTGCCGCCGCCAGAAGTTGTGCAAAGAGAGCGGATTGAGCGCGACATTGTGCATCAAGCGACTGAGTTCATCAGCAAAGTCATGCAGCAAACAGTGCGTCCCGCCGATGTTGCCGCGGCCGCAAATAGCGCTGGCTTGAATGCAATTTCCCTGCCCATGAGCGTGAGCGCTCCATACGTTTCTAGCCAGGCCAATTTGACGGTGCGAACATTGCTGGGCTCCGCGGCGCTGCGTAAAACATTGAACTTGCCAACATGGATGAGCGAGCAAACCCGCACTTGGCTCACGCACGAACTGGCCATGATGGACGCGCTTCCAGAATCAAGCGCCATGGAAATTCAGGAAATCCAAGCCCGCGGCGCAACCAGCGCGGACTACGGCGGAAATTTAATTCAAGAGAGCGAGCAATACGCGCGCTTCTGTTTGCAGGCAACGCGTGGCGTTGCCTTTGATGTGATCCACGCGCATGATTGGCTCACCTATCCCGCGGGTCTTGCCATTGCGCGCGCCACTGGCAAGCCGCTTGTCGTGCATGTGCACAGCACGGAGTTTGACCGCTCTGGCGAACATGTGAATCAACCGCTGTACAACATTGAGCGGCGCGGCATGCACGGCGCGGTTCGCGTGATCACCGTGAGCATGCTCACGCGCAACTTGGTTGTGAACCGCTACGGCGTGAACCCCAACAAAGTGGATGTTGTGTACAACGGCGTGGACCTTGATCCAAGCGGCGTTGGCGCTGAGCCCATCAAGCGCAGTGATAAAATTGTGCTGTATTTCGGTCGAATTACCATGCAAAAGGGTCCAGAGTATTTCATCAGCGCGGCCAAGCGCGTGCTGGATGTCATGGACGGCGTGAAGTTTGTTGTTGCCGGCAACGGCGACCAAGCGCAACGCATGATTGAAATGGCGGCGTCCATGGGAATCGGCAACAAAGTTTTGTTCACCGGCTTCCTGCGCGGCAAGGACATTCCAAAAGTGTTCGCAATGGCGGATTTGTATGTCATGCCAAGCGTGAGCGAACCGTTTGGCATTGCGCCGCTTGAGGCGCTTGGCCACCGCGTGCCCGTGTTGATTAGCCGCACCAGTGGCGTGAGTGAAATTCTGACCAACGCCTTGAAGTGTAATTTCTGGGACATCGACGACATGGCCAACAAGATTGTGGCCGTGTTGCGCCATCCGCCGCTGCAGCGAACATTGCGCGACAGCGGCTTCTTTGAAGTGCGTGGCATTACTTGGGATGGCGCCGCCGCAAAGGTGGACGCGGTGTACGAGCGCGCCATTGCCGCGGTGCACTAAGAACAAAGTTGCGCTATAAAGTTGCGCGCCATGTGGCGCCGGCGTGGCAAACTCCGCATTCCTTTCTACATTCGGGGCGCCAATGAATGGGAATACAGTGCAACCGCAAATAGCCTTCATATGCAGGCAAATCCTGCCCATTTTGAAATTCATCCAATCCACCACTTGTTGGGCAGGAATCCATGGGCGGATGCATCTAGAATGATTTTCTATGGGATTATTTTCCAAGCGTCGTCCAAAAGTTGCACCCGCATTTCATGTTGCGGCCAGCGCCGATCCAATTCTTGAGGCGTTGATCCAAGCCAAGGGCGCGGACATTCTGGCGCGCGCGCGCGGCAACAAGTCGGGCATGCTCAGCGCGCAATTTTGGTCGGACAAACTCATGGAGTGGTCCATGAAGGACGAGGCGTTCAAGATTCAACTGTTTCGATTTGTGGACGCGTTTCCAATGTTGCGCACCGCGGATCAAGTGCACGAACATCTCACCGACTATCTCACGCAACCTGGCGTGAAGTTGCCGCCAGGACTTGACCTTGGTTTAAAAGCTGGCGGACTTGCCAAGGGCTTGATGACCAAGACCATGAGCAATCAAATCACGGGCATGGCCAGCAAGTTCATCGCGGGCACCGACGCGCAGAGCGCGCTGCCGCAGTTGAAAAAAATGTGGCAGGACGGCGTGGCGTTCAGCGTGGACTTGCTTGGTGAATCATGCGTGAGCGATGAGGAAGCCGCCGCATATCAGGCGAAATACCTTGATTTAATTCGCAACTTGCCGCAGGCCGTCGCGGCGTGGCCGGGCAACGATCAATTGGAGCGCGACCACTTGGGTCCAATCGCGCGCACCAATGTCAGCATAAAAATTTCGTCGCTGTACGCGCGCACTGATCCAATTGATACGGAAAGTTGCTTACAAGGTTTAATGAAAGCGCTGCGCCCAATTCTGGAGGCGGCCGTTGCCAACAAAGTGCTGGTGAACTTTGACATGGAACAATTCGCGCTGAAGGATCTCACGCTTGAATTGTTCATGCGTTGTTGCGAGGCGATTCCATTTGAGGCTGGCCTTGCCATGCAATCGTATTTACGCAGTGGCGATGATGACGCGCGCCGCATTGCAACGTGGGCGCAGAAAAGTGGACGCGTTGTGACTGTGCGCTTGGTCAAAGGCGCGTACTGGGATTACGAAACAATTCATGCGGAACAGCAAGGCTGGCCGTGCCCGGTGTGGGCAACCAAGGTTGAAACCGACGCGTGCTTTGAGCGCATGCAGAAAATTTTCTTGCAACATTGCCCGCGCAAAGTGGGCGATGGCGGCACCAAGTTGGCGCTGGGCAGTCACAACGCGCGCAGTATTGCGGCCACGTTGGCAACCGCGGAGCAATTGGGCTTGCCCCCCGCCGCCATTGAGTTGCAGATGTTGCACGGAATGGCGGACGCTTTGAAGTTTGCGGTTTCCGACATGGGTTTGCGCATCCGTGAATATGTTCCAGTGGGTGAAATGATTCCAGGCATGGCGTATTTGGTGCGACGGCTTTTGGAAAACACCAGCAATGAAAGTTGGCTCAAGGCTGGCTTCATGGACAACGCAGATGTGTCGGTGCTGTTGGCTTCGCCGCATGAAAATATTTCCGCAGCGCACAATACAACAGAGCAAGAACGATTGGCACTGGCCGCTGACAAGCACAAACTTTCGCACTCGCACCCCGATGTTGGCAATGGCCGCGCGTTCTTCACCGAACCGTACCGAAACTTTTCCGTGTCTAGCGCGCGTGAACAATTCGCGGCGGCCATAAGCAAAGCCAGCGTGCCTGTTGGAATTAAAAATGTCTCCGCGCAAATCGCGCGCGACGCCGTGGGCTTGCTTGCGGCGGCGTATCCCACGTGGCGCGACAGGCCATTCACCCAGCGCGCCGACACTTTGGTGAAGGCCGCGGCCGCCATGCGCGCTCGCCGCGACGAATTATGCGGTGTGATTATTCGCGAGGCCGGCAAAACCTGGCGCGAAGCCGACGGCGATATTTGCGAGGCGATTGATTTCTGCGAGTACTACGCGCGCCAAGCCGCTGGCTTGTTTGACCGCGCCCGACTTGGCAAATTCGTGGGCGAATTGGATGAAATCACCTATCAACCGCGCGGCGTGTGCGCCGTGATTAGCCCGTGGAATTTTCCGCTGGCTATTTGCTGTGGCATGACCGTTGCCGCGCTGGTGACTGGCAATACCGTGGCGGTGAAACCCGCGGAACAAACTGTGGGCATTGCAAAAATCATGTGCGACATTTTGTGGAGCGCTGGTGTTCCGCGCGAATGCCTGGCATTCTTGCCCGGCCTTGGCGAAGAAGTTGGCGCGGCGTTGGTGCGCGATCCGCGCGTGGCGTTGATCGCGTTCACCGGCAGCAAGGGCGTTGGTCTTGACATTATTCAAGCGTGCGGCGTGGTTACGCCTCAGCAGGAAGCCGTGAAAAAAGTTGTGTGCGAAATGGGCGGCAAGAACGCAATCATTATTGACGCCAGCGCCGATCTTGATGAGGCTGTGCTTGGAGTGCGCCAAAGCGCGTTTGGTTTTAGCGGACAAAAATGCTCCGCGTGCAGTCGCGTAATTGTGGTGGACAGCGCGCATGACGCGTTCTTGCACCGATTGGTTGAGGCCACGCGTTGCTTAACCGTGGGCGATCCCATGTTGCCGGGCACAGATGTTGGACCCGTGATTGATCAAGAGGCCGCGAATAAAATTCGCCACTACATTGAGATTGGCAAGAGCGAAGGCAAGCTTGAGTTGCAGTTGCCCGTACCCGCTGGGCTAGAGGAGCACGTTGGAAAACCATTTGTTTCTCCCACTATTTTCAGTGCAATTCGCCCCGAGCACCGCTTGGCCAACGAGGAAATATTTGGACCCGTGCTTGCCGTTATTCGCGCGAGCGATTTTGATGAGGCTTTGAAGATTGCCAACGCCACGGCGTACAAACTTACCGGCGGCGTGTATTCGCGCAAGCCAAGCAATCTTGAAAAAGCCAAGCGCGACTATCGCGTGGGCAATCTATATATCAACCGTGGAATTACTGGCGCGCTTGTTGGCCGTCAACCATTCGGCGGCTTTGGCATGAGCGGCGTGGGAAGCAAAGCCGGCGGCGCCGACTACTTGTTGCAATTCACGGAGCCGCGCGCCATTTGCGAGAACACCATGCGCCGCGGTTTTGCGCCAGGCGTGGATTAAATTCCCATTCCCGCCATCAGTGGCTCCGAATTGGGACGGAAGCGATCCAGTATTCGATATTGAACCGCCTCCGCAATGTCCTGCGCGCGAATATTTTCAGCGCCGTCAAGATCCGCAATAGTGCGCGCCACTCGGCGAATTTTGTCATACGCGCGCGCGCTTAAACCAAGTTCGGTCATGGCCTGTTGCACAATGGACCGGCTTTCATCATCAAGCACGGCAACGCGATCAAGCGCGACACCAACCAAACGCGCGTTGGGCGTTTCACCTTGACGATTCACGGCGCGGGCGCGCGCAACAAGAACTTTCTCACGCAACTCGGCGGTGCTGGTTGCCGCGCGCGTGCCAGATAACGCCGCGAAAGAAACCGCGCGCACTTCAACATGTAAATCAATGCGGTCAATCACGGGGCCACTGAGGCGCGACAAATATTGCTCCACCGCGCGGCGCGAACCCTGCCCCATGTCGCCGCGGGCGGTTGGATTCATTGCGGCAATCAACAACGCGCGCGCGGGAAATCGCGCTGTTCCACGCGCGCGACTGACCGTTACAAAACCATCTTCAAGCGGCTCGCGGAGCGCCTCAAGCACGCTACGAGGAAACTCCGCAACCTCATCCAAAAATAAAACGCCTTCGTGCGCCAAACTCACTTCACCAGGCCGCGGATTACTGCCGCCACCAACCATGGCCGCCGTGCTGGCCGTGTGATGCGGACATCGCACGGGCCGCGCGCGCATAAGACCCTCACCCGGCGGCAGCACGCCGGCGCATGAATGAATGCGCGTCACCTCCATACTGCTGGCTAAATCAAGCGGCGGCAAAATGCCAGGAAGCGCGCGCGCCATGAGCGTTTTTCCGCTGCCCGCGGGACCAATCAACAACACGTTATGACCGCCCGCCGCCGCAACACACAGCGCGCGCTTGGCGGCCTCTTGACCGCGCACGCGGCTGAAATCAATCGCGGCAATTTCATGCGCCACAGAAATCTTTTCCTTCAACGCGGGCGCGTCTTGCGCCCCAGACAAAATCGCCACCGCATGCGCCAGCGACGACGCCGCAAGAATGTGAATGCCCTGCACCGCGGACGCCTCCGCCGCATTTTCCGTGGGCAGTAGCACCGCGTCAAAGCCAAGTTCTTTAGCCAAGATGGCCATGCAAATTGCGCCGCGAATGGGGCGAATGCGTCCATCAAGCGCCAACTCGCCAGCCGCCAACAGGCGACCAAATCCGCTTGTATGCGCCGAAGTATTTGCCACGCCACTTCCACCACTCACACCACCACTTACACCACCACTCGCGCCACCAAGCGCAAACCCACGCGCCCCCTTCTTACGCTTCAGCGCGCCCGACGCGATCAACACCGACAACGCCATTGGCACATCAAATGCGGGACCTTCCTTGCGCAAATCCGCGGGCGCCAAATTAATAGCCACTCGCCCGCCCGGCCACGCGAAACCCGTATTAGCCACCGCCGTTTGCACGCGCTCCACGGCTTCACGCACCGACGCATCCGGCAAACCAGTCAGCGTGGTGCGCGGCAAACCTTGGCCGCTGACATCCACTTCTATTTCGCACGGCACCGCGTCAATGCCACGAAGCCCAAAACCAAACACGCTGGTGTGCGCGGCGCGAACACCGCCGTGCACCATCTCGACACGCTGCTCGCCATCGCTCGCAACAGCAGTAAGCGCATCGCCGCCGCGGCGACTTTCCGCGCCTTGTTCGCCACCGCTCGCGGCTCTCTCATCTGTGTTGCCCTGGCCCATGTTGCGGCGCATCATGACGCGCAAAATCGCTCATCAGAAAATCACGGCCTTTTTTCCAAAGATTCTTCAAATAAATGACTAGCAAGCGCCCGCTTGCAACGCCCCGTATTCAGTAAAAACCAGGCCGCCTTCTGAAAATTTCAACAAAAACAAGGATATCACAGATTGTGATATCCCCTTTATTTCTGCGCATTACGCAAATTTGCCGCGTAATAAATCTCAATGATCGAAAGAATCGGCGCTCATATCGATTCTAAAATCCTTCCTGAAACTTGCTCCAAGAACTTTGCAATCTCAGTTTACACTGATCCAATCTGTCTCCAAATATTCTTCCCCATTTCGTAGCGCCGGCGTCACTGAAATCCATCCACTACCGCTACCAAGTCACTGCGCTCAATCAAGCCTTCATGAAAGTTGCCGCATCTCACCATGATCATCCCGCTGAAATACATCCGTCTCTTTGTCGACGCCGCCGGCCTTTCGCATTTTCAGGATTGCACCCTGCCCCTTGCCACGCGCGACTTCGCGCCGCCCACCACGCCGCTTGAAGCAACCGATTTCATACCCGCCCTGGGATTTGCCGTGGTGCGCTTCGCCGCCAACTGGTCCGGACCGTGGCATGCTTCCCCTTATCGGCAGTGGTTCTTCATGATGTCCGGTTCCATCACCGTGACCGCGGGCGATGGCACTGCGCGCACCCTGAACACGGGCGACGCCATCTTTCTTGATGACCAAGGAACCAAGGGGCACCTCACTCGTGTAAACGGCGACCAAGAGGTGATTGCGGTGGGCGTGCGCGTTGCGGATGCGATGTGAATTCTGACAGTTGAGATACACCCAACACCGTTCATTGATTCGCTTGGTTTGAATTTGCTCACTGAAGCCGCAATGAACAACCATTGCCCTGTCGCGCATTGAAGGAGCAGTGACAGAGAGGTAAAAATGAAATGGTAAAAGTAAAATAGAAGCTGATTCCAAGAAATCAGCAAAGGGTAAAGGGAACTACGGATGCCTCGCGACACGGAAGCCGAAGTTGATGCGGCGAGCGTCGGGACCGTAGTCGAAGTTGGCACGGAACGACGAGCGGCAGCGGGAGCCGTTGTCCCCCCAGCTGCCGCCGCGAAACACGCGGTACGAACCTGACGAAGGTCCTGCTGGGTCCGTTGCGTTGCCCGCGGCGTAACTTTCATACCAATCATTGCACCACTCATACACATTGCCTGACATGTCGTAGATGCCAAACGCATTGGCGGCTTTGCCGGCAACGGGCTTTGTTCCGTTAGAAGAATTGTAGATGTGCCACGCAATGTTTCCAAGCAGGCTGTCATCGTTCGTGCCGTTGGGGTAACCAGGCATGCTGTGGAACGCAGTTGTGGTGCCGCCTCGATATGCGTATTCCCATTCCGCTTCGCTTGGCAAGCGCAAACCTGTGGCGGTGTTAAAGCCAGCAATGTCATTCCAACTTACTTGCTCAACTGGTCTACTGGTATCCAATGTGTAATTAGGCGGTTGGAAGTAGCTCGGATTACTGCCCATTTTGTCTTGCCACTGCGCTTGGGTTACTTCTGTCTTACCCAAATAGAAGGCTTTGCTTAGCGTCACTTGGTGATTGGGACTCTCAGAGGAATAGCACCCGTAACTATTAGACGCACTGCAACCCATGTTGAATGTGCCACCGGGAATCAGCAACATTTCTATGCCGCTGGAGTTGTCGCGCACGCGCCATGGATAGCCGCTTGCAACAATATTCGCGCGCACGGCGGCGTCTAGCACCACAGTTGCATTAGGAGCTTGCTCTAGCACTGTTGCCCATGCAAGTTCGTAATAACTAAACGCGCCAGCAAGCGTGCCGGTTCCGCCAGTAGTGGTTACAGAAACACTTACTGCAGAACCAATACTGCCCGCTGGTGTGACCGCGGTAAGAACGGTTGCTGAAACCACATTTACACTTGTGGCCAAAGCGCCGCCAACCGTAACACTGCTTGCGCCAAAGAAATTTGTTCCGTTTAAGGTAATGGTGGTGCCGCCACTGGTTAAGCCAGATGCGGGCGAAATGGCGGTTACTGTGGGCGCGGGGCATACGCCAAATTGAATCAGCATTACGCCCAAATCCGCGGAGTTGACATTGCCATCGGCGTACAAATCCTCTTCGCAACCGGGGCAAGAACCATATGCAGTCAAAAGAATTCCAAGGTCCTCGGAGTCAATACTGCCGTTGTGGCTTAGATCGCCCACGCAACTCGCAGACACCAAACTAGATTGGTTGGATTGCGCTAGTTGTTCTTTTTGTTCTGGTGCAAGTTGTGTCGCTAGTGCGGGTGCAAGTTCGGGTGCGAGTACTGGAGCAAGTTCTGGGTTTAGATTTATTTCCAACACAGGCTCAAAGCTGGACGGCAACTGAGTAGCCACGATTGGGGCAACAACGGCGTTGGATTGAGTCGCGGGCACCGCGATTGGGGGCGCAATTGGTGGCTTGGCAAATGTCAGCGCGGACATGGTTACGCATACAGAGGCGATTGCCACAAGGCGAGCAACGTTAGTAATCGCGTGGCGGGAGAATGATTTGTTTGTTGTGTTCTTCATAATGCTCTTGGTGCTCTTGGCAAACTTCAATTGGTTCTTCATGTGGCGACTCTTCGGAAATTTCAGGCGGCGCATAAGTGAACAAGTGATCTAGCCCCCGCTTAGGCATTGATGGTGGAATGATCCCCCATGAACTTGTTTGAGTGTGCACCAGAAATCGCAAATCGCAACGGAAAATTTGAAATTTTGTGGCACATTTGGCAGATTTTGGCTAACGATTTAAGGTGAATAACCCACATTGGCGGGGTAATTAACTCACGAAATAAATACCGCGCCCCCAAGGCGCAAGTTGCACTACCTGCAAACATTGCAAATTCCCGCGTCGCAGAAAGGGTGGCACCACAAGCGAGTTTAGCACCCACGCAAGCCCCGCTTGCGTGGGGTGCGTTGTCTGAGCGACTGGTGCCACCCTTTCTGCAAAGCGTTTCACTCTCTTGCAAAGGATGCGTTATCTGAGCGCCAAGACTCAGCATTTACGCGCAATAATTTCCACAGAAGTTTTTCTTTTTTTCACGGCGCTTCTCAAAACCTAAGTAGCGTGGCCTTGCAGGCAAATGCGCATGCAACCATTAACTGGAGGCGCGAGTGGCGAAAGTAAAACGGAAAATTATTGCATTGACCAAAGGCGCCGCGGACAACGTTTTCAAGCCATCAAGTAAGCGTCGCAAGGACGTTCATGACCATGCTTCATTTGTAACACCGCCACTGGCTGCCAGCATGCCTGCGGACTATGCGCCGTGGCTTGCGCAATTAAAGAGTCGCATTTCGCAATCACGATTGCGGGCGGTTATTGCCGCAAATGCGTCGCTGGTTTTGTTGTATTGGGAAATTGGGCGCGGCATTTTGCACAAGCAAGCGGCGCAAGGCTGGGGCAGCAAAGTGATTGATAGGTTGGCGGCTGATCTAAGACAGGCGTTTCCAGATATGCGCGGTTTTTCCCCGCGAAATCTTAAATACATGCGGGCGTTTGCGCAGGCTTGGCCGGATGAATCAATTGTGCAAGCGACACTTGCACAATTGAGTTGGTATCAACATATCGCCTTGCTAGAAAAAGTTGATGACTCCAAAATCAGACTTTGGTACACGCAAAAATCATTGGAACATGGCTGGTCACGCGACATCCTTGCGCTGCAAATTCAATCACGCGCCCACACGCGCCATGGAAAGTCGCAACATAATTTCGCGTCAACATTGCCACCAGCGGATTCAGATATGGCGGCGCAGGTGTTCAAGGACCCCTACTTGTTCGACTTTCTAGGAACCGCAGACACGCGGCGTGAGCGCGAAGTGGAGCAGGCGTTGGTGGATCACATGCAGCGATTTTTGTTGGAGTTAGGTCAGGGATTTGCTTTTGTTGGTCGACAAGTGCGTTTGGAAATTGGCGATCAAGATTTTCAACTTGATTTGCTTTTCTACCATCTCAAGTTGCGCCGCTATGTGGTGCTTGAGTTGAAGGCCCGCGCATTCGAGCCGGGCGATGGCGCGCAACTTGGCATGTACATGACGGCCGTCGATCGGTTGCTTCGCCATGCAAATGATGGACCGACCATGGGCCTGTTACTGGTGCGCGAAAAGAACCGCGTGCTTGTTGAATATGCGCTTGGTGGAATTTGCAAACCAATCACCGTGGCGGAGTGGGACACGCAACTCACCCACGCGCTGCCGCGCGAATTGCAGTCAAGTTTGCCAACAATTCAACAGATCGAAGCGGAATTGGCGCGCGTATAAAATTATTGCGCGAAATAAATGAAATTGCCAATTCCCGCGTCGCAGAAAGGGTGGCACCACAAGCGAGTTTAGCACCCGCGCAAGCCCCGCTTGCGTGGGGTGCGTTGTCTGAGCGACTGGTGCCACCCTTTCTGCAAAGCGTTTCACTTGCTTGCAAGCGGCGCGTTGTCACAACTCCTGCGCCACCCAAATTTATGCAGCGCGTGTTGTTTAAGCGCTGTGACTACAAACCCGACCCGCACCCGCCTCTCTCGCAAAAGACCTTCAGAAAAACAGCGATAAAAGAAGAGCCTGTCAAAATCGATTCGTACCCTGCAATTCAACATTCAATTGGAGGTACGCGTGGCGAAAAGAATACGAAAAAATCGCGCTCGAACTGGCATCATCAAATCAAATGTCATCAGGGGAAAACCAAGTCGCGCCGGCTATCAAAATTTACTTGTGACCGTAAGCGACCTCCTAGAGAAATCACGCCGAGGCAGCGCTCGAGTGATCAACTCATTCATGACGGCAACCTACTGGGAAATCGGTCGGCGAATTGTTGAGTTTGAACAGCGTGGAAAGAAGCGTGCGGAGTATGGCCAGACTGTTCTTGAACGACTTTCAAAAGACTTGACGCGTCGTCATGGCCGCGGATTTGCCCGATCAAATCTCATTCGATTTCGGCAGTTTTATGTTGCTTTTCCAAGAAACCCAATTCGTTCGACAGTGTCGAACGAATTGGAGGCGACTCAACATCTCGCGCGCTCATTTCCAATGCCTTGGTCACATTATGTATTGCTGATCAGCCGCGCTCGCTCAACGGACGCACTGGAGTTTTATCAACGCGAGGCATTGCGCGGAGGTTGGTCAGTGAGGCAACTACAACGGCAAATTGAAACTCAATTTTATGAACGCACCGCGCTGTCACGCAACAAAAATAAAATGCTTGCCAAGGGCGCAAAGCCGAATACAACGGACGCGGTCAATGCCCAAGATGAAATTCGACATCCTTTAGTTCTTGAGTTCCTTGGCCTGCGCGACGAATATTCCGAGACTGATCTTGAGCAAGGACTCATTGGCCATCTTGAATCATTTCTTCTTGAACTTGGAAACGACCTCGCATTTGTCGGTCGCCAACGTCGGTTGCGCATAGATGATGTTTGGTACCGCGTAGATTTGATTTTCTTCCATCGTCGACTGCGCTGCCTTGTGATCATTGACTTGAAACTTGGCAGGTTCACGCATTCAGACTCGGGGCAAATGCACATGTACCTGAATTACGCGCGCGAGCATTGGATGCAGCCCAACGAAAATCCTCCCATTGGCGTCATTCTGTGTTCAAGCAAAGGTGAATCATTGGTGCGATACGCCACGGACGCGCTGCCCAACAAATTGCTTGTTCACGAATATCTCACCGCGCTTCCAAATGAGAAAGTTCTGTCGATTGAACTTGCAAAGTCACGAAGACAATTGGAAAAAGTAAAATAAAAGTTGATTGCACGGTCAACGGGATCGCCTAAACTCGCCAGCGCAACATGCCGCAACTTTTATTGGTTTCAAACACTGGCTCCGCGCGTGACACGCTTGCCGCCGCTCTTAAAAGCAACGGCGCACATTGCTTGTTTGCGCCAATAGATCAGGCTTTGCAAATGGCGTGCTCCACGCAGGCAACGTGCATTGTGTTGTTGGATGACGCCAGCAACTTCGCCACCGCGTTACTTCAGCAAATCCGCGCCACACAAGTTCTTGCTCACACATTGGTCGTGGCCATCGCGGCGGCTGACAAACTTGCGACGTTGGCGATTGCCGGCGCGGACGCCACTGTTGACGCGCGGGTGCCGGTTGAAACCATCTGCCAAGTGATAGATGGCGCGCTCTTGCGCCGCGAACAGTGGCTTGGTGCTTCGCAGCTTGGGCGCGGCAAAAATTCCACCGAGCGGCAAGTGCAAAGCGCGCTTGATCAAGAACACATTGGAAGCCTGTTGCTGCTGCGATTTAATCATTTCACCAATGTGTCCACGGCGCTGAATATGTTGGGCGTGGCCAGCGACGCGCTGCAAATGGAAGTTGAGCGATCGCTTCAAGCGCGCTTGACCCCGCTGTTGCCAAGCGGCGCGTGGATGACATTTATGGACGAGGAGAATTTTTTAATCGCCCTGCCCCGCAATTTGGTTGGCTTGGAAACACTCGCCGACAGCGTGGCGCTTGCGGCGCGCATGCCCGTTTTTCTGGCGCAGCGGGAAATTCGCTTGCGCGCGCATGCGGGTTTCTGCGTGGTGACAGTCAGTGAAAAAATTGACGCGCGCACGTTGATCGGCCGCGCGGAAATGGCGGCGGACCAAGCGCGCGACGGCGCAAACTCTACGGCGGTGCAGTGGTCCGCGCAGATGAGCTCGCAAGTTCTCAATGATCTTCAGTTGGCTAGCGCCATGCGCCACGCCGTGGAACACTCGGAATTTCAATTGCTGTTCCAGCCGCAAATCAACATGAACCGAGGCGATGTGTACGGCGCCGAGGCGCTGATTCGCTGGACATCGCCCACGGGTGTGTCCATTGCGCCGGGGCGCTTTGTGGCCATTGCCCAGGAATGCGGCGTGATGGACCAAATCACGTTGTGGAGCATGCGCGAAGCGTGCCGCCAATGCGCCGCGTGGGAGGATCTTGGCCTGCACATTCGCGTGGCGGTGAATATCACGGCGAATCAATTGGCAAACCCGCGCTTTGTGGACACCGTGCGCGGCGCGCTGAATGAAAGCGGCGTGTCCGGCGCGCAGTTGGCGGTGGAAATTTCAGAGGCCGCGATTATTTCAAACCCGCAAGTGTTCAACGCGCCGCTGACCACGCTGCGCAACTTGGGCGTGACTGTGTGCATGGATGATTTTGGCGTGGGCGTGGCCACGCTGGCCAACATGAAAGCCTTGCCTGTGTCTGAATTAAAAATCGACCGAAGTTTTATTCGGCCGCTGCCTGGAACTGCGCAAGACAGAATGATGGTTCAGGCAATGCTGGCGCTGAGCAAGCAACTGAACACGCGCGTGGTGGCGGTGGGCGTGGAAAATGTCACGCAGTGGGCGTGGCTCAAGGAGAATGCCTGCGACGGCGCGCAAGGCTGGTTGATTGGCAAAGCTGTTGCCGCCGAAGAATTTTCCGCGCTGGTTGGAGAGATTCGCCAGAACAAATTCGCCGCGGCAAGCTCGCGTGCTATTTTGTGATCGAAACTTGAATTGCAGCGCAAAAAAAGAAACGCCCCATTTGAGCGGGCGTTTCTGCTGAATTTGAAATGTGCCGACTTGCTTACGCGCTGAAACTTGAGCCGCATCCGCACGTGGTGGTGGCGTTTGGATTGCTGAACACAAATCCGCGTCCCATGACTTCGTCCTTGAAATCAATCGTTGTGCCGTTGACATACAAGTAGGACTTTGGATCGCAGATCACTTTCACGGCGAACGCTTCTGGCGCTGTCGCGGTGGCAACGGAGCCAGATCCACTTTCATTCTGCGCCTTCGCTGCAACATCTGGTCGACGTGTGAAGGAAACTTCCCACAACTCGTCGTTGTCCTTGCGGATCTCGGTGAGATCAAGCAGGTAGCTGAAACCGCTGCAACCGCCACCCTTCACGCCAACGCGCAAATGAATCTTGGCTGGGTCAAGACCCTGTTGACGAATGATGGAATCAATTTCGCGGGCCGCTGTTTCTGTGACGATGACTGACATGGGGGTCTCCTAAAAAATTTGAGTAAGGTTGAATTTTATTTATGCAAGAAATATATGAGTTGAATTAGTGCGCGTGCACGGCGTGGGTATCAACCTCGGTGGCGTGTCCGTTCTTCTTCTTCCAATCTTCAATCGCGGCGCGGATGGAATCCTCCGCCAACACGCTGCAGTGAATTTTTACGGGCGGAAGGCTGAGTTCCTCCACGATTTCAGTGTTCTTAATGGCCAGCGCCTCATCCACGGTCTTGCCCTTGATCCACTCAGTGGCCAAGGAACTCGACGCGATGGCGGAGCCGCAACCAAAGCACTTGAACTTGGCGTCCTGAATCACGCCGGCGTCGCTGACTTGAATGTGCAACTGCATCACATCGCCGCATTCGGGGGCGCCAACAATGCCCACGCCAACATCTTTGCGGGCCTGAACTTCTTTGCTGCTGCCAAATGAACCAACATTGTGCGGGTTCTGATAGTGCTCGATGACTTTGTCGCTGTATGCCATGGTGTGATCTTTCTTAAATTTCTGTCCAAACTTTTTACCAAACTTTGTTTCAAACTATGAAGTCAAAATTTCTTGAACAACTCAGTGGGTTTGCCACTGAATCTTACTAATGTCCACGCCCTCTTTGAACAAATCATAAAGAGGACTCATCTTTCGCAAATGCAACACCGCTTTAGTGATGGAAGCGATGGTGTAATCGATTTCCTTGTCGGTGGTCCAGCGGCTCATGCTTAAACGCAGACTGCTGTGCGCGAGTTCGTCGCCCACTCCCAAACTTTTCAGAACATAACTTGGCTCAAGGCTGGCGCTGGTGCAAGCGGAACCGGATGAACACGCGATGTCCTTGATGCCCATGAGCAAACTTTCGCCCTCGACAAAACCAAACGAAATATTGGTGATGTTTGGAACGCGCTTGCTGGCGTTGCCGTTGACTTGCGTCACTTCAATCGCCTTGGCGAGTTCAGTTTCTAGACGATTGCGGAACTTTAAAAGGCGCTCGCCTTCGGATTGCATTTCATGCTGGCACAATTCGCAGGCCTTGCCAAAGCCGGCAATTCCGCTGATATTCAGCGTACCGCTGCGCATTCCGCGCTCTTGTCCGCCGCCGTCAAAGATGGCTTCCAAGCGCACACGCGGTTTGCGACGGCGCACATACAGCGCGCCCACGCCCTTGGGTCCATACATCTTGTGACCGCTCCAGGAAAGCAAATCAATATTGTCGCGCTCAACATCGGTTGGCATTTTTCCAACCCACTGCGTGCCGTCGCTATGGAAAATAATTTCCTTGTCATGGCACAGTTTGCCAATGGCTGGAATTTCATTGATGGTTCCAATTTCATTGTTGGCCCACATGATTGAAACCAAAATTGTGTCGGGGCGAATTTCTTTGGCGACCATGTCAACGGTGATCACGCCGTCGGCGGGCGGCTGCAAATAAGTGACATCAAAGCCTTCCTTCTGAAGACGCTTGCATGGATCAAGCACGGCCTTGTGTTCGTGAAGCGCGGTGATAATGTGGCCGCGGCCAGTTTGTCCTTCTGGATTTTTGGCGTACATGTGCGCGGCGCCCTTGATGGCCAAGTTGTTGCTTTCAGTCGCACCGCTAGTGAAAATAATTTCCTTAGCGTTGGCGCCGATTAATGCGGCGGCTTGCTCGCGCGCTTTCTCAACGGCCTCCTCCGCCTCCCAACCAAATGCGTGATTGCGACTGCCGGAATTTCCGTAGGCCTCCGTGAGGTAAGGAAGCATGACTTCCACCACGCGAGGATCGCATCGAGTGGTGGCGGCGTTGTCTAAATACAATGGTCGTGGTTTATTCATGTTGCTGTTTTTGTATCGAAGGTAATGAAATTCGGACTTTCTATCTTAAATTACGGTCCGTGAATTGGAACTTGTAGTGTAGGCAACATTGACAGCGCCGCAAAGGAAAATCTGAACTTTTTATGCGCGTGTCAAATGAGCTTTCAAGTTGAAATTTATGCGCAAGCGCGCCATAAAAGGCGAGTACCTTCGCCACATGCAAATTGTTGAACATGCGGACTCACTCACTCCACTGCATGGATGCGCTTTGGTTGCAACCATGGGCGCGCTGCATGCGGGACACGCTTCGTTGATCAAGCAGGCGGCGAGCGATGGGCGCCCTGTGGTGGTGAGTTTATTTGTGAACCCCACGCAGTTTGCCAAGGGCGAAGATTTTTCAAAGTACCCGCGCACGCTTGAAGCGGACCGCGAACTCTGCCAGTCGGCGGGCGCGGCGGCGATTTTTATTCCAAGCGTGCAAGATATGTATCCGCATGGCGTGGATGCGGCCAACGCGGAGGCGGTGAAATTGCAATTGCCGCTTGTGGCAACGCAACCCAAACTAGAGGACGCGCAGCGCCCCACTCATTTTGCTGGCGTGTGCCAAGTGGTTGCGAAACTTTTTGACATGTGCCAACCCGCAGCCGCATACTTTGGCGAGAAAGATTTCCAGCAACTGCGGGTGATACAAGACATGGCGCGGAGCGAAGGAGCTCGCTGGAAGAAGCTTGTTGTGCACGCGTGCCCCACTATTCGCGAGAGCGATGGCTTGGCCATGAGCAGCCGCAACCGCTATTTGCATGCGAATCAGCGCGAAAATGCGCGTGGACTTTCGCGGGCGTTGGCCGCCGCGCAAGAATGCGCGCGTGCGGACATGGACATTGCCGCGGCGGAAAGTGAAATGCTCCGCGTGTTGGCGCGGCACCAACTGCTGGTTGAATACGCGGTGATTC
>Ga0209190_1001281_pt1 | contig 17585 bp, 20 predicted proteins | sample M_140205_XF_Meta_FD_187315 | JGI IMG/M metagenome (GOLD analysis project Ga0209190, IMG submission 187315) | Freshwater microbial communities from Lake Montjoie, Canada to study carbon cycling - M_140205_XF_MetaG (SPAdes) (version 2) | ecosystem: Environmental > Aquatic > Freshwater > Lake... | reverse complement strand
CGGCGCGCTGCATGAGGATCTCATGGGACTCAAGGGCGTGGCCAAGCGCTCGGCGTTTGTGATCGACGCAAAAGGCATCGTGAAATACGCTTGGATTAGCGAGGATCCAGGCGTTCAAGTGGAATTCGCGGCGATTGAAAAAGCCGTGCAGTCATGCTGAAACTTGCTTTGATCACCGCGGCCCTCATGGGCATTGGCTGGTCATTGTGCGCTTGTAGTGGTGGGGGTCCATCACCCATCATGGCTATTCGGCGTCTGTCGTCGGTGAAAATGGATGCGGCAAATTCATCAATTGATCAAGGCGCAGTTTTGGATTTGGAAAATTCACTGGACAAATCCATCAGTGTGGGTGAAGAATTTAAAGTGGCGTTGGAATCAAACGCGGGCACGGGATATGAGTGGCAATGCCAACTGAAGGACGATCCCACGATTCTGGTTGACAACCCGCCGGAAATCGCGCCCGTTGACACCGGAGTGGTGGGAGGTCGAGTGCGAACCATATTTGTGTTGCACGGAAAAAGCCAAGGCACTGTGAAAGTTCTTTTTGTGCTGGTGCGTTCATGGGAAAAAGATGTTGCGCCAGCCAAGTCATTAACGTTGACATTGACCGTGATGCCAGCGTCCGCCGCAACCAAATAATGGACGGCTTGCATGAAGCGATTTTCGACCAGTTCGACCGCGAGTGTGCCGAAGTCATCAAGTAGATTTTTATTTTCATTCGCTCGCGCGTGTTTCTGCTTGGTATTGATTGCGTTCGCATCAGGGCTTTCTCAAACTCAACTTATTCAGACAATCCCGCCGGCGCGCATAAAATTATTGACGCTGGATCTTGGTTGCGCCAGCCAGCGCAATGCGTTGACAACCGAGCAGCGTGTGGAGCGCGCCAAGAATATTCTTGATGAATTTCCAGCGGATATTGTTTTTATCGCGCGCGGTGAATGCGCCGCGGTGGCTTTGGCCGCGGCCACGCACAGAACGTGGATACCAATGCCCGCGGCCGCGGCGGGCGCCGGATTGTTGACCACATGGACGCAATCTCCGGCCAAGGATGGTGAGTTATGGAAAGGCTTGGGCGCGCGCTTGAAAGCAGCGGACGGACGCGAAGTGATCGCGTTTGCAATTGAATTTCCATTCGCCCCATATCAGCCGTATCAACTTTCCGGCGTGGCCCATGACGAGCAACCATTCATGAACTCGGCCGAGGCCGCCATTGCCGCCGCCAACACCACGCGCGGTTTGCACTCGGAACATTTGGCCGTGGCCGTGCGCGCCGCCAACACGGCGGTGGGGTTGCAGTCGCAACGTTTACCCGTGATCGCGGCGGGCATGGTGAACGAACCCAGTGGCGGCGATTGGTGTGATCAAGCGGTGCGCGTGGAATTGTGTCCCATGCGCGTGATGTGGCCCGCGGTTCTGAATTTGGAGCGCGCAGGTTTACGCGACGCCTTCCGCGCGTCGCACTCCAACATTGTCGACGCGCCGGGATCGACATGGCCAACGATCCCCATGAAGCGCGACCGATCAGACCGCATTGATTTTATTTTCACCAACGCGCTTCTGAAGTGCGCGGCGATTGAAATTCTTGGCGAGGCTGGCACGGCGAACGCGCGCAATCCAAAGCCCACCAAAGGTGGATTGCCTGGCGAACACCGCGCCTTGTACGGCGAGTTTGAATTGACGACAACAAAATAATTTCTCTGCTCGCTTGACCAAAGCTTGATGGGGCACGGTCGCAAGTACGCGCGACCAAATACGCAAGCGAAAGCGGGAGACGAGACTTGAACTCGCGACATGCAGCTTGGAAGGCTGCCGCTCTACCACTGAGCTACTCCCGCATAAGGGATTTGATTGTACAAACGCCACATCTTCTGTCGAGTCAGTGTGAACTGATGCACCTTCATGCACTGTTAAGCAAGCCAACTGTGTACAGATCTGTGTACACGTTGGGTTTGTTAATTGAATTGTGGTTTCACATACAGATACTGTAGAAGGACTTCGTTCAATTTTCGGAATCGCATCCATTGCCTTGATCAAATCAGTCATGTCAAGATCGGTGTAATAATCGCTTGTGGTGCGATACGAAGAATGACGCATGAGTTCCTTCGCTGATTCTTGCGGAACACCTGCACGTGCAAGATTTGTTCCCAGAGTTTTTCTGAGAGCGTGTAGATCTGCAACTTCTCCTTTGTTATTAATTTTCTGAATTCCTGCACGTGCAAAATCTTTGTCTCTCGTGTCATCTGTAACAGTCGTAGGAAAAACAAACTGTGTCCCTGGAGTTTGTGCGGCTTTGTGTTCATTGAGAATGTCAACAAGAGCCGCATTCAATGGCAGGTGACTAATTCTTCGAGACTTATCAAATCTGAAAGTAATAGTTGGTGAATGTCCTTCAAGTTTTATATCTGTCCATTCTAAACGTTGTAGATCACCCTTTCGCAAACCAAGTAGGACAGCGAGTGCGTACCAAGCTTCTCTGCCAGTAGGACGAGCAACAGCCAGAAGATTCTCAACATCTTTCATGGAAATTGCACGTCGAATGCGTTTGCGATTGTGTCTTTCATCTTTCTTTGGAATGTGAGAAATAGAACTCGAAGCCAAACGTTTATCTCCGACACACCAATTCACAAATGCACGTGCAATTTGTATTGTTTGGTTCCAAGATCTATTTGAAAGCCCTTTTTTATGCCTTGCATCAAGAAATAGCTCTAGAGATTCAGAAGTAATTTCTTGCAAATGCTGAATGTCGGAAAATTGAAACCAGTTTTGAAGCTGATGTCTCTTTTGCGAAATATGTTTTGGATCCTGGTCTTTACGATTGCAATGAGCGATGTAATCGTCAATGTGATCTGCAATAGGTTTTTTTGATTGAGTGATAATCCGATGCTGGGATTGATCAATCAATCCAATCTTTACGCAATGGACTTCCTGAATCCACTTGTTCAAAATTTGATTTGCTGCTGATTTATCTGACGTCTCAGTAGAACGACTTACTCGCTTTCCATTTGAATTATAGTAAATTACGTGCCAAATTTTGCCTCTTAGTTTGAATGTCCCACTGCCACGAGTTCGTTGTGTTTTTTTGCGAAATATCATCGATGTTTCGCTTTCTTTTGGCTTTGTTCCACTACGAATGTACGAAGTGAATCAAATGAATAGCGAACACATTTTCCCATGCGAAATGAGGGAACTAATTTTTGATTAGTAAGTGACCACAAATGGCGAGTCGATATTCCAAGCAATCGGGCTGCTTGTTCTGTATTCAAAACAAGGCAGGGGATCGAAATGTTGTGTGTTTCTTCAACATCATCGGGGTAAACCAGTTTCATACCTGGACTCAATTTGCCATCATGTTTTTCGCCGCCATTCAATACCGAATTATTCAAATCATTCATAAAAAACTTTCTTTGTAATTAATCAAGCAATCAATAAGACAATCATTAACGACAGTAAGGAAAATATATCACATTATAGGACTCTGTCAAGTAAAATGTCCAATAAAATCTTTAATATTATTCTAAAATCGCAGATATCATAATAAATCGCCAGGGCATGGAATAACCGAGACAAACTGATTTCCCCTATTGAATCAACGTTTTAAATCGAATTTTGTGACTGGAATATCACACCAAATCCACAGCAATTTCATTGCCCTTTAGAGTTGATAGTCCTCACAATGCAGTGGCAGAAACAACACATCATTTCTTAGTAATTAATTTGGATTTTGCCCCTGCGTGGTGTAGGTTGTGAGGATCTGGGCGAGTCGTTCATTCCAGGGGAGATACTCAAAATGACTAAATCCGTGTTCCGTGTTCTTGGTTTTGTTGCTTCTATGGCGGTTGGTGGGGCGGCAAGTGCTGCTGACCTGCTAGTTCCTTCTCAGTACAACACGATTCAGTCTGCTATTGATGCCGCAGTAAGCGGAGATCATGTGCTTGTTTCAGAAGGAACTTATCTGGGACAAGTAAATTTGTCAGGTAAAAATATTCAGTTGATCGGTGTGAGTGGAGCGACTTCCACATTCATTGATGGAGAGAATGCCCACACAGTAATGATCGGGAATGGCGAACCAAGCACTTGTCTTGTGCAAGGATTCACAATTCAGCATGGAAGGGAAGGTGGTAGCACTCCTGGTGGCGGAGTCAATTTGCATTCATCAAGTGCTTGCTTTACTGATTGTCGATTTATTCAGAACTCATCAGCAGAGGGAGGTCATTGGGGTGCAGGTGCATGGAGAAGCGAACATGGCAATCCTTCAATTACGAACTGTATTTTTGATAGAAATTTTGGTGGGTATATGACTTCTTGTATTTACCACTATCTCGACGGCGGAATTTCCATATCTAACTGCATCTTTACTGATAACACATCTGATTATGACGGACAGTGCATTCATATTCAAACTGAAGGCGGAACAATAATTTCAAGTATTCAGCGATGCGTATTCCGAAGATATGAGAGTATAAAACAAATCGGAATAACCGCTGTCGGTTTTCACAATCCAGGCGGTTCACTCACTTGCCCAATCAGTGACTGCTCTGTTGAAAATCCAATCTATCCCGTTAACATGCCTAATCAAAGAACTGGGTTTGTATATCTTGGATTGGGTACAAATGTGACTCTGACAAACATAAAATGCTGCGGCGGAGTTAAGAACTTAGTTGTAGACGAGTACAACACCGCATGGACAGACGGCGGAGGCAACTCTGTTTCACCTACTTGCGCCGACTGCAATGGTGATGGAATTACCGACTACGGACAAATTCTGTTAGGCGACCTTTCAGACAGTAATAACAATAGTGTTCCTGATGTTTGTGAACAGGTAATTACTTCTGTTCTGCCTGTATCAGGTGCATCCACAGGCGGCACCGCAGTGAGAATCAACGGCAACAATTTTCCAAGTTCGCCAACAGTGACATTTGGTGGTGTCGCCGCAACCGACATTGTTGTGTTATCTCCAACGCTTATCACAGCTGTAACTCCCGCAGGAACTCCAGGTATGACTGTGGTGGCTGTCAATAGTGCCTCTAGTGAATCGTTCTACTACCGACCTTCGTGTGATGGTGATCTGGACAACAACGGAACCATTGATTCCTCGGACTTGGGGTTAATGTTGGTTAATTACGGCAACTGCTATGAGTCTGCAGTACCAGAACCGCAACAACAAGAACCGTTCCTTCTGCAATCGGTTGAAACTCAAAACCCCGTTCTGAATAAAAAATAATTTATTTGTCGCAGAGACACTTTCGTCTACACAAAGGAACCCCCTATGAAATCAATCTGCAATCGTTTCGGAGCTTTACTCGTTGTCGCCAGTTGCTTGTTTATTCCTGGTACGGCGATGGGGCAGGCATCGTGGTACACGGTTCTTGAACAAGCACCAAATCCAGCGGTGGTTACTGATTCTGCCTTGAGACTAAAGATTGTTGATAGTGGATTTCCTTGGCGTGTACAAGACATTGAAACTGGAATAGAAATGATGCTGATTCCAGCGGGTACTTTCCAAATGGGAGCAAGTCTCGATGATTCAGAAGCAATTGTGGCTGACGAAACCCCAGCGCATCAAGTCACGCTGACACAGGCGTTTTATTTGGGTAAGACGGAAGTCACGGAAGGGCAATATGGTGGCGGCACATCTACTCTTCCAAGAAACTTAAGTTGGAATAACGCACAAGCATTTTGTACTGCGAAAGGTTTGCGCCTACCAACGAGTGCCGAATGGGAGTTTGCTTGCCGTGCTGGGACGACAACACCCCGCTATGGAGTATCAAACGACATTGCTTGGAATCTCACCAATTCTGATCAAGTACTTCATTCGGTTGCAACTAAGTTGCCTAATGCGCTTGGTTTGTATGACATGCTGGGAAATCTCAACGAATTTTGTTCTGGTTGGTGGGATACATATACCCAGGAGAGTGTGATTGATCCTCAAGGACCAACTTCTGGAACTTATCATGTGCTACGTGGGGGTTCATTTCTTGACACACTCGCTAATAATCGTGCATCAACCCGAGGTGGTGCAAATTCTTGGCAACTTGAGCGACACCTCGGATTCCGTGTCGCTAGAACAGCAAGTTTCTTTTGGTCTATTTCTGGTGTCCTTCCAGTTTCAGGTCCATCTACAGGCGGCACTGCAATTCGAATCAACGGAACTAGCGGAACCAATTTTCCAATTTCACCAGTTGTCACTATTGGAGGCGTCGCTGCAACCGACATTGTGCGTGTCACTCCAAGCCTTATCACAGCTGTAACACCAGCAGGAATTCCTGGCATGGCTGTGGTGACTGTCAATAGTGCATCAAGCGAATCGTTCTATTACAGACCTTCGTGTGATGGTGATCTGGATAACAACGGAACCATTGATTCCTCGGACTTGGGGTTAATGTTGGTTAATTACGGCAACTGCTATGAGTCTCTGGCCACGCCGCAACAACAAGAACCGTTCATTCTGCAATCCGTTGAAACCCCATCTCCCCTTTTATTGAATAAAAAATAATTTGTATGTCGCAGAGACACTTTCGTCCACAAAGGAAACCCCTATGAAATCATTTCGCAATCGTTTGAACTTCGTCGCTATTGGTCTTGTTGCTTCTTTGGTTGTTGGAGGTACTGCATGGCCAGACAGTCTTGTTCTAGTAGAAACAGGTGGAACATTTAAGGCGAGAAATCTTGCCGACGTGAATAATGGAAGCATCGCATTCGCTAAAAACCTTATCTCTGGTTATCCACTCAGGCATGAAATTTCTAATTTGAATGACGGCAAATACGGCAATGATCATAGTTGGATCGGAAATGAATCTTACGACCCTAACTATGCAGGGATTAAATTTTCTGAAGAGAAAATAATTTCAGAGATTGCATTCGGCAGGGACAACTCCCCGACTAACGTTTCAGATCGTGCAAGCGGGATATATACATTTTTCTACTCTAAAACAGCAGTGCAAGGATTTGACCCACTAACAGCAGACTGGAAGCAAATTGGGTCGCCTATAAATAATGCAAATCTTTTGGACAGGATCAAACGACATCTTTATTCTTTTTCCCCTATATCAGGGGTTACTGCAATTAAAATAGCTACTTCAGATTCGCTCCAATGCATTGATGAAATTGAAGTTTATTGTGGAATATCAATCTCTGGCGTACTTCCAATCTCTGGTCCCTCAACTGGCAACACCAACATCACAATCACAGGCACAAACTTTGAACCACCTGTAACGGTGACAATTGGTGGAGCACCAGCAACAAATGTCGTGGTTGTTTCAGATACTCAAATTACAGCAACAACACCTGCGGGATTTCCTGGTCCAGCAGTGGTGACGGTGAACTCTGGTAGTTCAACTGCGTTCTACTACAGACCAAGCTGTGCTTCGGATGTTGACAACAATGGCGTGGTAGATAGTGCCGATTTGGGAATAGTTCTTGGCGATTTCGGTAATTGCTATGAATCTCTGGCTACGCCTGAAGAACAAGAACCAATGATCTTTCAACCAATTGAAACCCCATCTCCACTTTTATTGAATAAAAAATAATTTAATTACCACAGAGACACTTTCGTACACAAAGGAAACCCATATGAAATCAATTCGCAATCGTTTTGGCTTCGTCGGTATTGGTCTTGTTGATTCTATAGTTGTTGCTGGCGTGCAGCCTGTATTCGATCATTCAGGCCTATTCTTAATTAAGTCAATGTTGAAACTAGCGAAAGGACCCCAATGATCCCTCCATGGCAATACGGGGCTTGGTATTTCTTAAGGCAACAACGTCGATCAAAGATGACCCCAGCAGAAAAAGCAAGTGATGATTCAGTGGGTGGCGTTATCTTCATAATTGCAATTGTAATTTTTGGCATCATTTTCCTATTTAAAAAGCATTAAATTTGGTTTTCATGTACTGCTGAACGTCTTAGCCAAAAAGTATTTATGCAAAATATCGGCTGTGCACCTGTGGAATAATTTACTTGTCGCAGAGACACTTTCGTCTACAATAAAATCACTTTGCAATCGAGTGCGGCGCCGTTACAATAAGCGTTGTTTCGAGGCGGATTTACTAGATGCGCTTCATGTATTCAAAAAGCTAAAATGTATCAATCAAAAAATTTAAATTAACAATTATGAATATAGATGAATTGAAAGGCTTACAGATTAAAATAAAAGCCTTGGGTTTTTTAAATGTCGTCTTTTTAATAATTAATGCACTGCTTATTGTAATTCCTTTATATCATTATTATCAAACAGGATTTAGATTTGATTTATATTTTATTGTTATAACAGTATTAAATATAGTAGGATTTTATTTATCATATATAATAGCTGATAATTTAATTTATTTTAAAAACAAGCACAGGCACTTTGCCGAAAAAATTAAAACGGAGGAAAAATAAAATGGGAAATGAAAGCGAAAAAATTTGGCTAGTCTGCCCGAATTGCAAAGAGGGCTTTGTGCATTTCATTGATGAAAGCGGCAAAAAAGCTTTAGGTCTTGTGGGAGCTGCTGCGGGAGCTACTTTAGGTACAAAAGTAGGACTTGGAGGATTTTTAGCTGGCGCAGCATTAGGAACAAAAGCAGGATTACTTCTTGGTCCAGTAGGGATGGCTGCTGGTTTAGTTGGAGGGGGTATAGCTGGTTTATTTCTAGGACAAAATTTTGGTAAAAAATTTGATAAGCCCCAATGTCCAAAGTGTGGAATAAAATTTGATATTACTTCTGGCTTTCCGAAATGAAACTAAGAATGCCAAAGCAAGCCCATGGCGGGATATTTTATTTATATATCCTATGGTGACCGTTCCGAAGCACTTGTACCGCAAGAACAACCGCTAATTCTGCAATCAGCCGAATCTGCAAAGCCACGCTGATACTTCCTGGTTGCTTCGTTGTGCACTGGAGAAGATTCATTCCTTCTAGTTATCCCATTCAAACACATCTCAGAAATTCTAAATAATTTCTACGGATCACTAAGATTCTCCAATACAACAAAGCCCAAGTAAGCCTTGGTTCTCCTGTGTATATAGGGATTTCTAGATCTCATTCGATTCATTCTCTTGACCAAGATTGTCAAGGCTGGAACTGTCGTCATCTTCTTCGCCGTCTTCGTCTTCCTCAAAACTATCCATGAAATCTATTTCTCTAGGAAGTATGTATCCAGCTAATTCATCTCGAAATAGAACTTCCAATCCGTGATAAATAAAGCCATCCAAGATCTGTTCTAGTTTTGAAACATGTTCAGGTGGAACTGGACAATATTTGAATCCCTCGGAAATATTTTTATAAAATAAATTGATCGCCGTACTCACAACCGCGTCAAGTTCTGCTTGGATTTCTTCTTTTAATTGCGGAGTCGTGAGATCCTTGCTTATGTCTAGCAATTGATCCAGATGCGGGATTTGCATTCCAAATGGTTGATACATGCCGTCGTCAGTGCGCCTAACTCCGTGTTTGAACAGCAAGCGTTTTTCGCCTGTTCGTTGATTCACAAAAAAAGTTCTGTCGGTAAAGGTTCCGTCTGCCAATTCCACTCTTTCGTCTTTCATGTCCCAATCTTCATTAATGTTGTGGGAGAATGTCGGTACTGGAACGGATGGTTCCTGATTGTTTTTCACTACCTCATCTCGAATTGCGTCATGGCTAGTCACTTCATCTCTTGCTTTAAATTCATTGTTTTTCATAATTAAAATCCTTTCATACAAATCTGAGTGGTTGTACATACAACACTTGGAAACTCACAGATATGTATGAAGGATTTCTCTGAAATCAGAATAATTCTTTGAGAATTTTCAAAAATATTGACGGCTGAGATTTTACCTGCAGGCAATTCGTTTTAGTGGTTGCAAACGTATTTCTACTTGTTTAGATTTATGCTTTATGACTGAGTCATCTTTGCCAGCACGAAGTTCAATCGTTAAATATTGGTCGCAGAAGGTGCTGGAATCTGACATTTGTACTGATTGGGATCGTGCAACGGAATTCTGTTGGGCTTGTGGCTATAAGGCAAGAATTCCTAAGACAAGCTCAAGTAGTTCAGAGGATTCAGGATCCCCGTTGGATCGATGCCACATCATTGCCGCAGCAATGGGTGGATCGTGTGAGCCTGAAAATTTTGTTTTACTTTGCAATCCGTGCCATGGAGAATCTCCGTCTGTTTCTGATCCAGAAGTAATGTGGAGTTGGATCAAGAAACGAGCAAGTGAGCATTTATGGATGAACGGGATTCCGCGTGCAGTGGCAAATGTTTATCCGTTGATGCTGAGTCAATTAAAACCATTAGCCAAATCAAAGGCTGATACTGCGCTACTAATGAAATGTGTTAGAGAATTAATGCCAAAATTAGGAATGCATGCACATTGCACCAGACACAACGGGCCTGGGATATCAGCAGCCTCTTTGGAATGGATGGTGATGGAAACCAAGAAGATGTTCCTGGAGACGAAGCCAAGCAAGGCACCAAGAAAACAATGATTCCTTGGTCTAAGCAGCGCAGTAGAACCGTCTGTAATCCACCAGGATCGGTTCTGACAGCTACTTGCACCCAATGTATGCCGTAGTGTCATTTGCACCATGCTGGTTAAATAAAGTGGGATTGTTCTGCTCTCTCAAACTCTCAAAAAACATATTCAGAGTTGGCAGTCGCCACATTGATCAAAATTACATAGAAACAAGAATCACTGTTTGAAGTCGTATTGACTCGGTCCTGTAGAAGTAATAATTTTATTTTTATCAATAAAGATCCATTGATTTCCTATTAGCCAAGCCTGATCATCATTTTTGTTGATATTGGGGTCTTGTCTACGTGCTGATTCCATATCACTAAATATTAACTTAGTAGGAAATTTATATTTGCCCTCTTCTCCTTTGCCACTGATATATTTTGTTCTAAACCACTCAGATATCCCACCCTCAAATAAATTATTACTTATAACTTCACTTGGCGAACCGATTCGGCGAACTGCTTCGTCAATATGCATTCCAATTTTTATCGACCTGTCATTTGCGTCTTGAATAATTTTTGCAAGCCTTGCAACTTCTTGTTGGGAGATTTCTAAAGCTTGATTAGCAGCTTTTAATTCGCTGGCTAATTGCGCGGCTTGATTCTTTGCAGACTGAGCTTCATTCTGGGATTGAACTGTTTTCTCAGTAAGCTCTGTTACTTTAGCCAGGAGTGGCAACATTTCGGGTGCAGTTACGCCACCTCGAGCTGACGGCGTTGCTAGTGTTGTAGTTTCATTATTCGGCTTGAATGCAACAATCAGAATTACAACGGCAAGGGCAAGTATTGCTGCTGGGACTAGGTATTGATTTTGTTTCATTGGGGGATCCTCCAGAATCATTGATTTACTTGATAGTCAGAACCGTCTCACTAAAGACTACAGGAGAGCTGTTTCGTAGTGGAGATGCTGCCAACAGGATCTATTTAAAGCCACTCAGATCGTCTAGGAACGATAGTTAGAGGTAGAGGGTGTCAGAGTCCAATTCATCCCATAAACCATCAAATATTATTAAATTTTGTTTCGTTGAAGGTGGTTTAGAAGCAGCTGGAGGTGGTCAAGCACTTGGTGTGTCAAAGGATTGTCATGCGGCAGGTGGAATAGATACCCAGAGCTTCTTGTTGGGATTCTTTAGGGAGGTCTAGATATTTGCCTGAAGAAGACTCAATTCTTCCAGGCATACATAAATCACTTGAAGCACCTATAGAACTCATTACCAAATCCAGATCATTTAATAAAGTATTTTTATGATTCGCCAGAACTACTAAATGAACCCAAATATTCCATCTCTAGATACATCATCATTTCTAGAACCATCTATACCGCCAAACATCTAGAACCCTCAATCCCCTGATATATGTATAAAAGCTATTCCTTGAGTAATTTAATAAAATAATTAATTAAATGTTCTAGAGGACTTGTAGGAGCTTTACTTCAAGAAGACTTGGGTACATCAAGCACCAGTTTTATCTTGGTCTTGTAGTAGGCAGTGTCTTTATTGTGTCTTGAGAATCATCAGGCATTGGCGGTATGAGCCGATCATTGGCTGGTTGGATCAACCATGTTCTCCAGGTGATTGCATCAATAGCCATTCTTTGAGTGTTCTAGATATTGTTCAATGTTCCTCATTCAAATCACTCAAAGATCATGGGATATAGGCAGAACGGTTCTATGCACAATTTCTACTTTGTGATACCGCGCATTAAACAGCTAACCCGCTTCAGACAATTTGATTACGTAGTTGATCTTTGAAATACGTAATTCAAATCTGAACGAGATCTGCCTAGATCCTTGTTCCAAGAAATACATGCCGTCTCTATCTTGAAATTTGATTTCCAACCTTTAACCGAGTAATTCACAAGCTTGTCTCTGGAAGTGGTATTGGTAATCAAATCGATTTTTGATGTTGGTCTAGGAACAACTTTTGTAATTGGTGCACCAAATCCACTCTGGCTGGTTTCGCCTTCTTTGAGTGGTTTGCAACATGAAGTTGGGATAAGACTCTTTCCATCAAAGAAATGTTTCATGGTTGCCTTTGATGCCCAAGTGTCAGCCTTATTTAAAAATTTATCTGAATTTTTTTTCGTTTCAATCTGGGCATAACCGTGGGCGTGCCAGTACCCATTCTCATGATCAAACTCTGGAAATAAGATGAAGTTGGCTCTTGGCTGATTCGGATATTTCAGATGATTGTTTGCCTTGCGTTTAATGCATTTCCAACCAAACAGGTTCATTTGAAATGTCAGAAGCATGTAATCATTCAGTAATGTCTGAATTGAAGATTCGTCTAGATATGGTGAACGTGGATTAATTCCTATTTCGTGGGTCCAGGGGGTTGAATTGAGAATCTCAATCCACTTTGCCGTCGGCAGAAGTCTTGGATCAGGATTTTTTAGATCTTGTTTTGTTTGTGGTTGACCTGGTGCACGTTTTGATGGCGCAACTGTTTTGGAGATATCAGGAAAATGGTGGACATATATATTTCGTAGTTGGCTGTTTTGTTTCACCTTCTATGTAGGTGGCATTTCCCAAAAAATACAAAAATTAAAAAAATTTCTTCCTGGAGGGATTTGATGAGATTTGAAGCTCAATTACTGCCTGTTTGGCAGAAACCTAATTATGTATTTTTTGGTCAAAAAAAATAAATTTTTTTAGACAGGGGTACAGCTTTAGGGGGCTATGGGGTGGGACGCTTATGCACGAGGATGTGCAGCTACCCCTGAGGCTCATTAAAAAGATAGTTTTTCCTAGACACTGTCGGGACCGAAATAGGGGTAGTGTCACTTTTTTTCATAATCAAAATTGATGTAGGCTCTTACAATATGGACTGGTTTCAAATTGGATTACTCTGTTTCTTAATTCTTGCAGCTTCCTATTTGAGCAACGTGCAATTGACTAATTTCATTTGCCTGAAATTAGGAATGAAATTCGCATTTTTTATATTTCCGCTTCTGATGCTCATCTTTCATATAATAATGGCCCTTTTTTTTGCTTGGAAATTTTCTTTAATTTTTACAACAGCTATTTTGTCAATCACGGCTTTGGCTTGGGGTTTGCTGGCATATTTTCAGCAACAACGATTTCTAAATTTTTATGAAAGAAGTTCCCACATAAGCAATCACCCAATGAATTTGCCTGTCATAAATTCAGTGCTAATTGTTTTGTGCTGTTTAGAGTTCGGATTAGCATTGGGTTGGTTTTGGTCGATTACTCCATTTATTTTATGGCTCTTTTTCGGTTATATCTCAGCCGAAATTGCTATTCGCTCTCTAATGAGAGGCAACATGACCACTAGACGTATCGAGAAATGCACGCGTAAAAAGGCAATATTTTCTTTGAATCATTTACAGGGTCGTGTTTCAATAAGTAGACCTAGTTCGCTGAGCAAATATCCATTTCCTTAATTTGTTTATAAAGACGAATCTGCTCGAAAATTTTTCCTTTAGGCGTGAGTTAAACTTATCTTTATGTCTTCCGTGGCAATAATCAAGAAAGCTGACTCCTGGGACCAGTTTCGCCAGGCAGTTTCTTTGTTGCCAACGACTTTAGAGCGTGGAAATGCATTTGAAATTCTTAGTCTTTTATTTCTTCAGACTGACCCTCGTTATCAATTGAAATTGAAGAATGTTTGGCTACGTAAAGATGTTCCGCAAACTGTTGTAAAGCGATTAGGGCTACCTGCGACAGATGAAGGCATTGATGGCATTGCGGAGACACGTGACGGTGATTTCTGGGCTTGGCAAAGTAAATACAGAAATAATGCTAAGCATGCACTGACTAAGAATGAGTTAGATGGTTTCACACATCTTGCCTTGACTTATTGCAAGGGCATATCGAAAGCCTTGGTCATTCATACAAGTTCTGCAGCAATCAAAAAGCACAAAATTTTGTAAGTTGAGGAGATTGGGCTTCGTGAATTTCAGAGTCTTGACACCCTTGCCTGGCAGCAAATTCATGATGTTCTAGACAATCGGTATCAGAAACCTAAACCACGAGATCCAGCAACGCGCCCATACCAGCAGAAGGCAATCGAACAGATCGTTAAGCATTTGAAGACCAATCCTCGTGGTCGTGTGCTTATGCCCTGTGGTACAGGAAAGAGTCTGGTTGGATTTTGGGTCCAGCAGAAGATGAATGCTAAGCAGGTTGTTGTGGCAGTCCCAAGCCTTGCATTGCTAAACCAAACGCTTCGTGAGTGGTCTCGTGAATGGATTGCCCATAATCAAAAGCCGCACTTCACTGTTGTGTGTAGTGATGATGCAACTTCTAATCTTGGTGACACTTTCGTTAGTCATGCCTATGAAATGGGTATCGATACTTACACACTGCCAAAAGATATTGCAGCTCGACTCGTCAAGTTAAAAGATCAGCACCATGTTGTGTTCACTACATATCAAAGCAGTCATCTACTTGCCCTTGCGGCACGCAAAGCAAAGGCAGTATTTGATTTGGGCATTCTGGATGAAGCACATAAAACCGTGGGTGAGAAGTCAAACCGATTTGCCACGCTGTTAGATGAGAAACAGATTTCAATACGTAAGCGTCTGGCTATGACTGCAACTCAGAGGGTGTTACGTGGCAAGAACGATGACGTGCTTTCTATGGACGATCTTGCTGTCTATGGTGAGGTTGCATTTCTCTACACATTCAAGCAAGCAATTGCCGACGAGGCAATCTGTGACTACAAGATTGTGACATTGACGGTTTCCGAATCCCGAATTCGTAAAATCATAAATGAAAATAAATATATTCAGCTTAATCGTGCAAGCAAGCTAGATCGCCTTCGAATGGCACAAGATTTAGCAGCTGGTGAGTTGCTAGTCAAAGCGTTTGATGATTTCGGTGTTCGTCATGCGATTTCATTTCATAGGAATATTGATGCTGCTGAAGGCTTTGCAGACCAGTGGGATGTAGTTGGCAAGATGGTCAAACGTAAGACAAAGGCGTCTAGCTTCCACGTCTCAAGCAAAGTTGCAACTGGACGCCGATTTTCTTTGCTAAAGGAATTTGAAGCCGCTTCTGCGAGTGTTATCACGAATGCTAGATGTTTGACGGAAGGCGTTGACGTACCAAATGTGGATGCGATTCTATTTGCAGATCCCCGCAGAAGCCAGGTTGATATTGTGCAAGCGGTAGGGCGTGCATTACGCCGTGACAGGAAGAATCCAAGTAAAACTGGGTATGTGCTTCTGCCAGTCATTGTGCCTAATGATCAGACGATTGATGAATTTTTAGACAGCAGCGCATTCAAAGAAATTGGTCGTGTTCTTGCAACTTTATCCGTCCAGGATGATCGAATTGCTGAAGAGTTTCGGGCTGTGGAATCAGTCGTAAGGGCTCAGGGTGAAGCCCGCATACAAATTATTGGTGATGTACCTGTTGGCATGAAGTTGGATGCGAAAGAGTTTGCGGAACAATGTCGTGCAAAGATGTGGGAGAGAGTTGGGCGGGTGAATTGGAGGCCATTTGAAGAGGCGAGAGAATTTTGCCACAAACTAAAACTCAAAAGTGGTTTGGAATGGAGTTCTTATTGTGATTTTAAAATGCCAGGACTGCTAAAAAAACCTATGGATATTCCAAATGCTCCATGGTCAACATATGAAAAAAAGGATGGATTAGCTATGGCGATTGGTTGGGTACGGGAACTATTGCTGTAACTCGAAGAAAATTTTTATCATTTACGAAAGCACGCAAATTTGTTCATGCTCTGAATCTGACAGGGCAAAGACAATGGAACAAATACTGCAAAGGGGAAATGCTAGATTTGGGACTGCTACCTATCAATATTCCATCTAACCCAGCACAATCATATAATAATAAAGGGTGGATTAGTTTTGGAGATTGGTTTGGCACTGGAACAGTCGCGACATACTTAAGAAAGTACAGGTCATACAAAAACGCTAGGCAATTCGCAAGATCATTGAAGCTTCGGGGCCAAAAAGATTGGTACGCATATTGTGCTGGAAACATCCCAGGCATTCAAAAACTGCCTGGTGACATTCCAGCTTCTCCTCATTGGTTTTATGCAAAAAAAGGCTGGATTAGTTACGGTGATTGGTTGGGAACAAATCACATTTCTTCATCGCTAAGGAAGTTTAGATCATTTACAGACGCAAGGAAGTATGTCCGTGAATTAAAGCTAAAAAATTCAGAGGATTGGAACAAATTTAAATCTGGAAAACTTCTTTCCAAAGGAAAGTTGCCTTTGGATATTCCAGCATGTCCGAGCCAGACTTACGAAAATAAAGGCTGGATAGGAATGATTGATTGGCTAGGAACTAAAAATTTTTCACGTATTAATTGCCGTTCATTTACGGAAGCACGACTGTTTGTTAGGAAGCTTAAACTGAAAAATAGGGATGAGTGGTTCAAATATTGCCGTGGAGAGCTTACGAGTCTTGGGAAAATTCCAATTGATATTCCATTGCACCCATATAGTACTTTTGAAAAAGCAGGATGGAGTGGATGGAGTGACTGGCTAGGAAATGGAAGAAAGCCAAGAATCGACAGTCCTAAAAATTAAAGAAACAAAAGGAGGGTCTTTCCCACGGTTACACTTATAAAGCGAATATGGAACCTGAATAAGTGGTACTGCTTGGACCGAACCCCACCACCTGATTTACAAAATTAAATAAATTCAGATTTGGGATGCTTAGAACTGCCAGTTGAGTCTAGTTCTTGTGGGTAATTTCTAATTCATATTCCGCAGATGTTGATAGTTGCATTAAGAATTGCCCACAGAGCCTGGTGAAGGTGATTTTTCCCTGTGGGTACTCAAAATTATTTATTTATTTGTGGACACACTCCTGAGCAAAGCCAGAATGCAATTCTTGGCTGGCTCAGGCAACTTGTGCCAGTTCGCCAAAAGGGTGGTTAGCTCGTTGACATCGCAAGGAGAAGCATCACAACTGTGTACAGTTGGGAGGGCAGATTTGTTGTCATGTAAAGATGCAGGGGAATTCGTGCTTCTATTTTGATCTGGCTGCAGCTTGGAAGGCTGCCGCTCTACCACTGAGCTACTCCCGCAGTGAGGATCAAAGTGTACGGTGTTGCGCCAATTATGACAGCCGATTTCGAACGCCCGCATTTGGCGCTTTCTTGCGGCTGGAA
>Ga0209190_1001278_pt1 | contig 17606 bp, 16 predicted proteins | sample M_140205_XF_Meta_FD_187315 | JGI IMG/M metagenome (GOLD analysis project Ga0209190, IMG submission 187315) | Freshwater microbial communities from Lake Montjoie, Canada to study carbon cycling - M_140205_XF_MetaG (SPAdes) (version 2) | ecosystem: Environmental > Aquatic > Freshwater > Lake... | reverse complement strand
AGGGAGCACCTAAATTTCCGTTCGACAAACTCAGGAAGCACCACAATCTCCCTTCGACAAGCTCAGGGAGCACCTAAATTTCCGTTCGACAAACTCAGGGAGCACCTAAATTTCCGTTCGACAAACTCAGGAAGCACCACAATCTCCCTTCGACAAGCTCAGGGAGCATCTAAATTTTCGTTCGACAAACTCAGGAAGCACCACAATCTCCCTTAAACAAGCTCAGGGAGCATCTAAATTTTCGTTCGACAAACTCAGGAAGCACCACAATCTCCCTTCGACAAGCTCAGGGAAAAACCCAAATCTCCCTTCGACAAGCTCAGGGAGCATAGGGTGAATAGAAACTTTTATGTGAAATAAAAAATCATCATAATTTAACGTAGCATTGCTTTGAAATTTATTGTATGATTAAAACATATCTCTATATCGATAAAACAATTGGGAAGGGAAAGGGTGTATTTGCACTGAATACTATCTCAGCAAATACGGTAATTGAAATATCGCCTGTAATTGTTATGCCAAAAGAAGAGAGAGTGTTGTTGGATAAAACTTTGCTTCACGATTACATTTTTGAATGGGGCGAGCAATGCGCTATGGCGCTTGGTTATATACCTATGTATAATCATAGTTATGAAAGCAACTGCGAATACTTTATGGATTATGATGATGCGTCCATCATGATTAAAACAGTTAGAGCCATCTCAAAAGGAGAGGAGCTTACCATCAATTATAATGGCGATTGGGACAACGCAAAAAAAGTTTGGTTCGATACAAAAGATAATGACTAATTAATCGCTATTTTATTTACCAAATTGACTACGGATAATATTCAATGCAGCCCCAGCTTTAAACCATTCTATTTGTTGTTGATTATAGCTGTGATTAGCCATAATTTCTTCTTTACTCCCATCAGCATGATGAAAGACTAACTTTAGTTTTTGATTAGGCGCGAATGTTGTAAGTCCTATAATGTCAATGCTGTCGTCTTCTTTTATTTTATCATAGTCGGCTTTATTATCGAAAGTGAGTGCCAGCATCCCTTGTTTCTTGAGATTGGTTTCATGAATGCGTGCAAATGATTTTACCAGTACCGCACGAACACCAAGAAAACGAGGTTCCATAGCAGCATGTTCACGTGAAGAACCTTCTCCATAATTTTCGTCGCCTACAACAATAGAGCCAATGCCCGCTGCTTTATATACGCGTTGTGTTTCAGGTACGGGTGCGTAAGAACCTGTAAGTTGATTCTTAATAAGATTTGTTTTTTCATTAAAGAAGTTCATTGCTCCAATAAGCATGTTATTACTGATGTTGTCAAGATGGCCTCTGAATTTTAACCAAGGGCCTGCCATAGATATATGGTCAGTTGTACATTTTCCTTTGGCCTTAATCAGCAACTTCAAGCCTTTTAAATCTATTCCTTCCCACGCAGCAAAAGGAGCAAGTAGTTGCAATCTCTTGCTATCAATTGCCACCTTTACGTCTACATTACTTCCATCTTTTGCAGGCGCTTGAAATCCGGCATCTTCAACAGCAAAACCTTTAATAGGAAGTTCATATCCAGTAGGAGGATCTAGCTTTACTTGTTCCCCTTTATCGTTTGTAAGTGTGTCTGTAAGGGGATTAAAATTAAGATCTCCTGCAATGGCCATTGCAGTAACAATTTCAGGCGAACCTACAAAAGCATAAGTATTTGGATTGCCGTCTGCACGCTTTGCAAAATTTCTATTGAAACTATGAACGATTGTATTTTTTTCTGCTTTCTCTGCGCCTACTCTGGCCCACATTCCTATACAAGGTCCGCACGCATTGGCAAATACCGTAGCTCCAATTTTATCGAACTCCGCTAAGAAGCCATCTCTTTCTATTGTAAAACGCACCTGTTCAGATCCAGGGGTAATAGTAAATTCAGATTTTAATTTTAAACCTTTTTCCGAAACTTGTTTAGCTAAACTTACCGCTCTGCTGATATCTTCATAAGAAGAGTTGGTGCAACTTCCTATCAAACCTACTTCAATCTTTGTTGGCCAGTTGTTGGCTGCAGCAGCTTCTTTCATTTTCGAAATTGGTGTAGCAAGATCTGGAGTGAAAGGTCCATTAAGATGTGGCTCGAGGTCGGTTAGATTAATTTCAATCACCTGATCAAAATATTTTTCAGGATTTGCATATACTTCAGTATCGCCAGTAAGGTGTTCCTTGATTTGATCGGCCATATTAGCTATTTGCTCGCGGCCTGTTGCTTTTAAATAACGACTCATGCTTTCGTCGTAACCAAAAGTTGAAGTAGTGGCTCCAATTTCAGCACCCATGTTGCAGATAGTGCCTTTACCTGTACAGCTTATTGTAGTAGCACCCTCTCCGAAATATTCTACCACAGCTCCCGTTCCACCTTTTACAGTGAGGATACCGGCTACTTTTAATATTACATCTTTGGGTGCGGTCCAGCCACTAAGCTTTCCAGTTAGTTTTACTCCAATTAATTTTGGCATCTTTAATTCCCAGGGTAGTCCAGCCATTACATCACAAGCATCTGCTCCGCCTACGCCAATAGCTATCATGCCAAGTCCACCAGCATTTACTGTATGACTATCGGTACCTATCATCATACCTCCGGGGAATGCATAATTTTCTAGCACTACCTGATGAATGATGCCGGCTCCAGGTTTCCAAAATCCTATTCCATATTTGTTGGAAACAGAAGCGAGAAAATCATATACCTCACTGCTTTCAGATACAGCTCTTGTTAAGTCAGTTTTGCTGTCTACTTTGGCTTCTATTAAATGATCGCAATGCACAGTACTCGGAACAGCTACTTTATTTCTTCCGGATTGCATGAATTGCAATAAGGCCATTTGCGCTGTTGCATCTTGCATGGCAACTCTGTCTGGAGCAAAATCTACATAGGTACTTCCTCTACCATAAACTTCTGTAGCTACTCCATGCCAAAGGTGAGCATATAGAATTTTCTCAGTTAGCGTAAGAGGCTTGTTTGCTAGTTTGCGTGCTGCTGCAACTCTTTCTCCAAAACTTGCATACACTTTGCTAATCATTTCAATGTCGAATGCCATATTACTATTTGATTTAAAACCTGACAAGCAGGTCAATTAATTATATTATGCTGTAAATCAATGTATTAATAAGAATAATGTCACTGATTCTTTTGCGAAATTACTTAAAATGATATTTAGGTGGAAATGCAATATTATAGTATGATGGAATGAGGCGGTATTTTGCATTTAGCATATATTTACTTGGCTTAATTTTTATTGGTCTCTCAGGTATTAATAATCTAAATTTTTGAGTATGAAAAGAATAATAGTTTCATTTTATATCTGCTTTTTAATAAGTAATGCATCTGCTCAGTCTTTCACTCCTGTTGCTTTATCGGGCTTCAATCAAGATGTTGTTGCCGAAACAGGCACCAGTTCACTTACAACAACCACATTGGCGCTTGATGGCATTACTGTATCTGATAAGGTGATGTATACGCTCTCTTTTCGAACTAATGTTGGTTTTGGTGGGGGAGGTATTCCCGATAACGGAACAATTGTTGATGCAGCAGGTACTTATCAAATGCAAGCATTTAACGGCAACAATGCACTGATTGTTCAACGAAACCAGAATGCAGATCTTAATCTAGTAACTCCAGCAAGTTTTAATGTGATTAGGATACTTTGTTTTTCTACTGAAGGCCCTTCCCTTATTAATGCTACACTTTTTTTTACTGATGGAAGTTCTACCAATGCAATTACGGGTTATTCTTTAGGTGATTGGTTTAATAACAACGCCAATCTTGTGCTTTCTGGATTTGGCAGATGTACAAGAGCTACTCCTGCTTCTGGAGCGGATGCTTATTCTTTAAATCCTAGACTTTATTATATTGAAATTCCGCTTAGTTGTGCAGACAGACATAAATCGCTTCAGAAAATCAATTTTGCTAATGTTACTACTGCAGGAACAAATGCACCTTATCCTAATGCTGTATTTTTTGCATTGTCAGGAAAATCTTACAGTCAAACTATTACTCCTTCAATAACTAATGCAGCTTGCGATTCAACTGGTGCTGCAACTTTAAATATTTCGGGATCTTCTGCTTCCTATAATGTATTGTGGAATACTTCACCTGCTCAATTTGGGCCTACTGCTACTAATCTTTTACCAGGTTCATATACTGCTACAATCACTGATCTAAACTCATGCGTTACATCTTATCCAGTTATAATAGGATTGGATACTAATATTACCATGGATTTAAAAATTGACACAACAATTTGCTTAAATGCTTCCTTTATTCCAAATCTTGTTAGTAATGCTTTAAGTTATTCTTGGTCTCCAACAATTGGAGTAAGTGATTCATTATTAGCTAATCCAATTCTTTCCCCTACAACTCAAACTGCCTATACTGTTACTGGAACTTTAGGTCCCTGCACAATAAGTAAAACAATTACTGTGTATGTTACAGCCGTCAATATAAGTAGCAGATTAGATACTACTATTTGTTTTGGAGATTCATTTATTCCTAACCTTGTAAGTAATGGCACAGCTTATTCCTGGTCGCCGTCTACAGGCGTTAGTAATATTAGTATTCTTAATCCTTCATTGTCGCCTACTTCTACTAGTTATTATTCTGTTAGAGGTACCCTTGATGGATGTGCTTCTGTTCGAACTTTTCTAGTAAATGTTACGGTGTTAACAATGACTTCTCATGATGATACTACTATTTGCTTAGGAACATCATTCAATCCTAATATTATCAGTAATGCATCTGCTTATTCTTGGTCGCCAGCTATCGGAGTGAGTAATTCTTCTATAACTAACCCTAATCTTTCGCCATCCTCTTTTACCAACTATACAATAACGGGTACAACAGGTGCTTGTTCAGTCTCTCGATCCTTCAATGTAAATCTTTATCCACCAGTAAATGTAAATGCAGGTAATACAGTTTCAATTTTTGGTGGCCAGTCTGTAATATTGAATGGGAGCGGTAGTTCAGGTACATACTCTTGGTCGCCGGCTACATCCTTGAGTACCACTAGTATTTTACATCCTATAGCTACACCTCCAGTTACTACTATTTATACTTTAACTATTACAACAAGTGTTGGTTGCTCAAATAGTGATGCTGTAACAATTAATGTGGTGCCTTATTGTGTGAAACCCCTCAATGCTTTCACTCCCAATGGAGATGGTTATAATGATAAATGGTTAGTCACTGATGGGAATTGTACAGAAAAAATTGAGGTGTCTGTTTATAATCGTTATGGAAGTAAGGTATATGAATCTAAAGATTATCATAACGACTGGGATGGCACCTATAGAGGGAAGCCGCTCCCAGATGCTACTTATTATTATGTGCTTAAATTTTATCTGCTATCTGGCAAGGTAGAATTTAAGAAAGGTGATGTGACAATATTGAGGTAGTATTTCTATTTATCACATTAGGCTTTGACGGGTATTTTTAAAGTATTTTTTTCAGATTGTTATTCCCTTCAAATTGCTGGGGTAGTAATCAGTAGTTTTGCAATTATTTATAAATAGAAAAGGTAGGAGGTTAATAGTTCGTCTATTTTTTTTCTAAAGTAGTAAAGAATAGTTTAGGAAAAGCTTCCTGAGGCTTTTGTTTCAAAATAATAATTTTCAGATAGGATATAATAAATCCAAAACCATATCCGTAAAATTGTTTCCAAACTGCAACTATTGATAGCAAGCCAATTTTCAGATTTTTATTTTGAAAGCTGGAGGCTACAAAAATCATTAAAAAGTAAAACAAATAGAGTGCCAGTAATAGTTTGGTTACAAAAGCAAATAAGACCAAAGAAAGAAAAAATACTACTATAAAAACAGAAGGGAAAAAGTAAGTTAGTTTATTGTGTTTAGGATACCAGCTATTTAATATAGGTCTTGCTTTCCCAAATTTGTTTACTTGTATTGAAAATTTACTCCAATCGATTCTTCTTTTATGGTAAACAAAAGCATTGGGGAATAAGGTAGTTTCAAATCCTAGATTCCATAAACGAATTGATAAATCTGGATCTTCTCCAGGATGGATATTCCCAAAACCTCCTGATATTTCAAAAGCTTTTTTAGACAATCCCATATTAAAACTCCTAGGCTGAAACTTATCTATTTTCTCTGAGCCACCACGAATTCCTCCAGTAGTTAGAAATGAAGTCATGGCAAAATTTATTGCTTTTTGAATATCCGAAAATGAATCCAATGCTTTATCGGGTCCGCCAAAGCAATCAACATAATTATTTTGTAAACTTTTTGAAACTTCAGATAAATAATGTTTTGGAATAATACAGTCAGAGTCAAAAATTATGAAGTAATCCCCTTTGGCATTTTTCATTCCAAAATTTCTGGAATCTCCAGGGCCGGAATTCTCTTTAAGAAAGTACGATATATTTAACCTATTTTGAAACTTTTCTATATTTCTTTTACAAGTTATAGTAGACCCGTCTTCTATAATAACTACTTCAAAATCGTCTTTATAATCAGAAATGGATAAACTCTCTAAAAGTTCTTCCACTTCTTCAGGTCGATTGAAAACAGGGATAATTAAGGAGAAAAACATATTCCTATTTTTTCAACAAATATAAACTTTCGATATATTTGAAATCACAATTTTATTTTATGTCTAACTTTTCCACCTTCAATTTCTTGAACCTAAAAGTGCTAATAAGAGTTGATTTCAACGTGCCCCTCAATGAAAAGCTTGAGATTACTGATGATACTCGCATGCGTGCTACACTTTCTACCATCAATATGGTGCTGAAGGGTGGGGGGAGTGTTATATTAATGAGTCATTTGGGAAGGCCTAAGGAGGGCCCGGTTGATAAATATTCTTTGAAACATATATCGGCTCATCTTTCGTCTTTACTTGGAGATATCCCTGTTCAGTTTGCTAATGATTGCATAGGCCAGGAGGCTATTGATAAATCAAAGGCATTGAAGCCTGGAGAGGTGCTGCTACTTGAAAATTTGCGTTTTTACAAAGAAGAAGAAAAAGGCGACAAAGTATTTGCTGAAAAACTAAGCAAGCTGGGTGATGTGTATGTTAATGATGCTTTTGGTACTGCCCATCGGGCACATGCATCTACTGCAGTTATCGCTCAATTTTTCCCCGCAGATAAAAAAATGTTTGGTTTGCTGATGGAAGCAGAAGTATTGAGTGCAGATAAGGTGCTTCATCAAACACAAAAACCTTTTACAGCAATTATAGGTGGCGCAAAAGTGTCTGATAAAATTCTCATTATTGAAAATTTATTAAATAAAGCCACTGATATTATTATTGGTGGCGGCATGGCTTATACTTTTTGGAAGGCTCAGGGGAAACTTATCGGGAATTCGCTTTGTGAAGATGATCGTTTGGAGCTTGCGCTTCAAATACTGGAAAAGGCAAAGACACTAGGAGTGAAAATTCATTTGCCAATGGATAGTACCATAGCTGATAAATTTGCTCCTGATGCTCAAACTACCAATTGCGAAAGCTATGAAATTCCACAGGGTTGGATGGGTTTGGATATAGGACAAAAAGCAGTTGCAGAGTTTAAAGAGGTAATTCTAAAAAGCAAGACTATTTTGTGGAACGGCCCAATGGGTGTTTTTGAAATGGAAAAATTTCAGAATGGAACTAAATCAATTGCATTGGCTGTTGCAGAGGCTACCTCAAAAGGAGCTTTCTCTCTCGTAGGCGGTGGAGACAGTGTTGCTGCTGTAAATAAATTCAATCTCGCTGATAAAGTAAGTTATGTTTCCACAGGTGGTGGTGCTATGCTTGAGTATTTTGAAGGAAAAGTATTGCCTGGAATTGCTGCTATAAAAGGATAGGTTATAATAATTATTAAATTGAACCCTAATCTTTCTGTTGTGAACAAACTTTTCGGAGTGATTACATTTTTCCTTTTTGTGAAGATTCGCTCATCATTTTTCCGACTTTCTTGAACCCTCCTGCAGTCTTGATTATTCCAATAAAAATTAAGGTAAGGCAGCTAAAGACTAATAGGCCACAAACCCAATCCCAAATAATTATAAAATTATTTTTAAGCCATACACCTTCAAGTGTATCAAGTAGTTTACTTGCTTCGCCTTGTTCCTGCTGTGTGATTTGTTGAATGGCAGTTTGATATTCAAAAGAGCTAACATTCATTTTTTGAATCTCTTCCAATCTGTTGCGAAGTGATAATAAGGCCTCGAAATTCTTGTCGAAGCTGTTGTCGGGTGTTTTTAGTAAAATAGCATCATAGTCGCCTTGAAGTCCAGCACTCTGTATTGCGACAGCAAATTTTTCGATATAAATTTTTTTTTGAGGAATAGTTGATGCCTTTTCGGCAAGATTCCAATAAGAAAGGTAATCTCTTTCGTATCGATAATTTCCTAAAACGGAAATAATAATAATAGTGAGTACGCCAATGATGCCTATTGTCAGTAAAATAAAACCTTGTTTTCTCATAAAATTAATTTGCGAATGAAAGTTATGCTAATTTTTTCTTTAATTACTTTCAGCTAAAATGTAAGTGATGTCTTTTTCTGTATTTACTTATTAAGATTGTACTATTAATAATTGTAGTGAGTAATATTGTAAATCGTAAGTCTTAAAGTAAATGAAAAATACTATTTTAAACTTCTAAAAATAAAAATAGAAAAATCTACGGAATTATAATACCTCTTCAATCTTTGAACCCTAAAAGTTACTATTCCTTCATTTTTTTATTTTCTTGTAAGTTCATGTATTGTTTTCCACTGTTGTTTTACAGTTTCCTTTAATTCGGCAATTTCATCTTTTTGGCGGACAATCGTTTCCTTAAGTTTTTCTAATTGTAATTTATTGCTGTTTTTATCCTTTATAATATTCCCCAAAGAGTCAGACCCGAACTTTTCAATTGATTCAACATCTATTTGAAGAGCATCTGCAATTTCCTGGAGTGTATACTTGTTGATGTTGCCAGTTCTTTCAAGGTGGGAAATAAGGGAGCGAGTTTTTCCAATTGCCTTTGCTAGATCCTCTTGGTTTAATCCTTGCAATTGTCTGATTTTCTTAAGATTGTGACCCAGGTGATCCTTTCCTTTTTTCATTATTGCAATAGACAAAAAATAGAATTGTCAAAAAGAGAATATTTTGTCAAAAAGAAAATAAATGCTATTTTTGATTAAACTTAAACAATACATTATGAAAACAAAATTATTAGCCTTTTCATTATTCTTTTCATTATTCTTTATCGCTTGCAAAAAAGACAGTAACACCACAGTTGTTGACACGGGAACAATTAGGTATAATAACGCTAGTTCCGGGGGTAATAGGTATGAAATTTTCCTGGACGGCGCAAGTTTGGGACTTTTATCTTCAGGGTATTACTCTGATGAAACAGATGTTCCGGTAGGGAGCCATATCGTAAAAGCTGTCCAATACGAAGGATTCATTCTTTCTCCTACTATTAAGGAAACTACTGTTGATGTGTTCAAAGGAACCACAACTCAATTTGATTTTCCGTAACTGAAAAAATATTATTATTCAATACTAATTCGATTTTTTTCTGAATTACTATTATGGTTTATAATACTAAAGGCTTACTTATTTTATTATTAATAATAGCTTTTTCCTGTTCTTCAAAACGCGATGAGGCTGTAACTGATAACAACGTAGAATTTGGCAGACAACAATTTGAGGATTCAATTAGAATAGTAGCTGAAAATGAAGCCAGAGAAAAGTACACTCGCTTGATCAATATGAAAGAAGAATTGAATGAACTTGAACACCAGTTTATTTCCGATGATCAAAATTTAAACCAAATGATGGCTTCTTTGGAGGTTGAAAGAGGAAAATTGGATGTAGCTAAAAGAGGAAAGTGGTGGGAATCTGATCAAGAAAAAGAAAGGAATATAATGGGTCAGGCTTTGATGGTACTTAACCTTCAAAAGCGAATGTTAGCAAATAAAAAACATATGCAGAAAAATCTTACAGAGATACAGAAACTCAGGAAAAATCTTGATATGCCTCAGTTTGAGACTGGGCTTATGGATGACTTGAAATCTGTTGCTCCCTGATAAATTTATTATTATTATTCTGAATCAAAAAATCAAGTGGAGACCAGAACCCACTTTAATAAACGGGGCTTATTTCGAAAAGCCAGACGAGTATGATATTTTAAATGAATCAAAATGAATAAATTATTTCTAGGCCTATTTTTTTTCTTTTCTTTTATTTTATTTTCAACGGCGCAAAATTGCAAGTATCGTATAAACGAAATTGATAAATTCACAAATAAGTATACGAAACTTACAAAGCCTGAAAAAGTAATCGCTACCTTTAATACAGCTGGTGATTTTAGTATTAAAAAAATTGACACTTCCTTTTTTTTTATTTTCGACTATGTTTTAACTAGCTACTCAAATTTCAGTCCTTATAGTATTCAAAAAGAGGCGGAATTAATTTTTCTTCTTGAAAATGGAGATGTCCTCACTCTCTATTCAAATGATGATATTAAAGGAACAAAAAAAACCGTGCTTGGCTTGCCTCCTGTTTATGAGTGTTTTATGACTAATGTAAGCTATCCTCTAACTAAGATTCAAATCGATTTATTTTTTAAATCCAAGGTAAAATCTATTAGATTTTACAGAACAGAGAGTAATGGTAAAGAGGATTATATTGACAATGAAATAAAAAAGAGGAATCAGGATGATATTCAAAATTTGGTTAAATGTGTCCTTTAATATATTTTTAAGTTATCAGGGGCATGTCTTAAGCATTTGAAACCTACCAACTTCTTAAAACCTTTGTTTCTTCCCTCTTTATTGCTATTTTGTACCTTACTAATTTTTAGCAATGTCCAAAATCGCAGAATCAGAACTTATCATTAATAAACGTGGTGGGGTATACCATCTTGATATTAGGCCCGAAGAAATAGCAGAAACTATAATTTTAGTAGGTGATCCTGGCAGGGTAGAAAAAGTGAGCAAGCACTTTGATAAAATAGAACATCGCTGCAGTCATCGTGAATTTATTACCCATACCGGCTATATTGGATCAAAAAGAATTTCTGTTGTTTCTACAGGAATCGGTCCAGACAATATTGATATCGTAATTAACGAATTAGATGCACTTGCTAATATTAATTTCGATACTCGAGAAATAAAAGATAATATTTCAAAACTAAATTTAGTTCGCTTCGGCACTTCAGGCTCTTTGCAGCTTGATATTCCTGTTGATAGTTTTGTTGCCTCTTCTCATGGACTTGGACTTGATAATCTGATGAATTATTATGATTATTTATCAACAGATGCTGACCAAAAAATTGCAACTGCTTTTGCTGAACAAACTGGCTTGCGAAAAGAAGTGGCCATTCCTTATGTTTTTGAAGGGAGCAATATGCTAATCAATAAATTTGGATCCGAATTCCACAAAGGCATTACTGTTACTTGTCCAGGTTTCTTTGGTCCGCAGGGCAGGGTGCTACGTTTGCCTTTGAGCAGCCCTGGCTTAATAAATAAGCTTACTGATTTCAAATATCTTAACCACAGGATTACTAACTTTGAAATGGAGACTTCAGCTATTTATGGTTTAGGGAAATTGATGGGTCATGAGTGTTTAAGTATAAATGTAATTATAGCAAATAGAGTGGTTCAGCAATTCTCAAAAGATAGTGATGCTTCCGTTGAAAAAATGATCAAGAAAGCCTTAGAAGTTTTATCCGCTTCTTAGTATCTAAAAATAAAAAATGTCTCAAACTATAAAGATTCCCGATTTTTCAGTTTCACCTCGCATCGATCAAGTTGGTGTAGAGGAAAGAGCTTCCCGTTTTACAAAGCGCAGTATTAAAAATGAATCTAAAATAAATGGTCTCAAGCTGGCATTGAATATGATTGATCTCACCACGCTTGAAGGGAAAGATTCAGAAGGTAAGGTGAGGCAAATGTGTTACAAAGCCATGCATTTGATGGATGCCTATCCTGGGCTACCAAATGTAGCAGCAGTATGTGTATATCCTACTATGGTATCAATTGCAAAAAAAGCAGTTGGAGATTCGGGTGTTAAAGTTGCTTCAGTAGCAACAGGATTTCCTGCTGGTCAAGTTCCCATGTCGGCTAAAATAAATGACACGCTTTATGCGGTGGGTGAAGGTGCGGATGAAATAGATATGGTTATTAGTCGTGGTAAATTTTTGCAAGGAGAATATAATTATGTATTTGATGAAATAGCCGCTATCAAAGAAGCTTGTGGTAAAGCTAGATTGAAAGTAATTTTAGAAACAGGGGAGTTGATTACCTATGACAGAGTGCGAAAAGCAAGTGATATTGCCTTGTATGCTGGAGCTGATTTTATTAAAACATCTACCGGAAAAGTGTCGCCTGCTGCCACCATGCCTGTTACATTAGTAATGTTACAAGCTATCAGTGATTTTTATTTCAATACTGGCATTAGAGTTGGCATGAAGCCTGCTGGTGGTATTTCAAAAGCAAAGCAGGCCTTGCATTACCTGGTGATGTTGAACGAAGTGTTGGGAGAAGACTGGATGAATAGCCAATGGTTCCGCTTCGGCGCAAGCAGTTTGGCAAATGATATTTTGATGCAATTAGAAAAGCAAAAAACTGGGGTTTATCAAGGGAAGGATTATTTCAGTTTAGATTAAAAAAAGTTTAAGAGGGTCAAAACTTTTGAAACCTCTGAAATATTTGAAACATTAATTATGGCAACAAAAAAAAATACACTCAAATTAAAATTCGACTCTGCTCGCAAGTTGTCTCCTGCTCTCGAATCTCGATCGGTAGCGAAGATTGATCCTAAATATGGGCTGTTTATTAATGGAAAATTCAGTGCCCCAAAAAGTGGAAAATATTTTGATACAATTAATCCTGCCAATGAGGAAAAGCTTTCGCAGATAGCAGTAGCCAATGAGGCTGATGTAAATACAGCAGTGAAGGCGGCGCGTAATGCCTATGATAATGTTTGGAAAAAAATGCGTCCTACAGAGCGTGCAAAATATTTATTCAGAATAGCTCGTATTATTCAGGAAAGATCGCGCGAACTGGCAGTGATTGAAACACTCGATGGTGGAAAGCCTATTCGTGAAAGTCGCGACTTCGATATACCCTTGGCGGCGAATCATTTTTTTTATTATGCAGGATGGGCCGATAAACTTGAATATGCATTCCCAAATAGAAAAGTACATCCACTTGGCGTAGCCGCACAAATTATTCCCTGGAATTTTCCATTATTAATGGCGGCCTGGAAAATTGCTCCTGCATTAGCTACAGGCAATACAGTAGTTTTAAAGCCTGCCGAAACAACTTCACTCACTGCATTAAAGCTTGCTGAAATAATTCAGGAGGCTGATTTGCCTCCAGGTGTTGTAAATATTATTACTGGCGCTGGAGCAACAGGTGCTTTGTTAGCTCACCATCAGGGTATTAATAAAGTTTCATTCACTGGATCTACCGAGGTGGGAAAAATTATTCAAAAAGCAATTGCAGGTACAGATAGAAAACCAACGCTCGAATTAGGAGGAAAGGCTGCTAATATTATTTTCGAAGACGCTTCAATAGATCAAGCAGTAGAAGGGGTTATCAATGGAATTTTCTTTAATCAAGGTCATGTATGTTGTGCTGGTTCAAGATTATTTATACAAGAATCTGTTTACAAAGAAGTGATGAGAAAATTGAAAGACCGTCTCGAAACACTCATCGTGGGTGATCCTTTGGATAAAAACACAGATATAGGTGCTATTAATTCTAAGCAACAATTAATGACTATTAATAAGTACTTAAAAATTGGTCAGGAAGAAGGGGCAGAGATGTATCAAAGTTCATGTGTACTTCCGAAAAAGGGTTTTTTCTGCAGACCTACCTTATTCACCAACGTATCTCAATCTCATAGAATTTCTGCTGAAGAAATTTTTGGTCCTGTTTTAGCGATTCAAACTTTTAGAACAGAAGATGAGGTAATTGAAAAGGCAAATAATACTCCTTACGGATTGTCAGCGGGTGTTTGGACGGATAAAGGTTCTAAAATATTCAATATGACATCTAAGTTGCGTGCTGGTGTGGTTTGGGCTAATAGTTTCAACATGTTTGATCCAACATCTCCCTTTGGTGGCTATAAAGAAAGTGGGTTTGGAAGAGAAGGTGGATTGCATGGTTTGGGTGCTTATGTACATTTAACTTAAAGTTCAAATAGTTTGAATTGTTCAATAGGTTTTAAAAAAGAGGTATCAATCTTAATTTTAAAAGTGCCTATTAAACTTTTTTAAAAAATATAATTATGGCTACTAAAAGACTTAAGGTATTGAAGACTTACAAAATCTATATCGGTGGAAAATTTCCTCGTACAGAATCAGGGCGTTTTTATGAGGTAAGCAATAAAAAAGGAGAAAAGCTCGCCAATATGTGCTTGAGTTCACGAAAAGATTTTCGTGAGGCGGTGATTGCTGCTCGTGTTGCCTTTGGTGATTGGAGTGGACGTGCTGCATTCAATCGTGGACAAATATTATATCGCATAGCAGAAATGATGGAAGGAAGAAAGCAGCAATTTATAGATGAAATTATTCAACAAGATACTACTGCTGCTGAAGCAGCAAAGGAAGTTACAATGGCTGTTGAAAGACTAATTTATTATGCAGGTTGGTGCGATAAATTCCAGCAAGTAAATAGTTCTGTAAATCCTGTTGCATCATCTCATTTTAATTTTTCTGTCCCAGAACCAACAGGTGTCGTATCAATTATTGCGCCTCAGCAAGATTCTTTGCTCGGCTTAATATCAATGATTGCTCCTGTTATAGCAGGAGGAAATACTTGTGTGGTTCTTGCCTCTCATCATAAGCCACTTTCTGCAATTACGTTTGCTGAGGTTGTAAATTCTTCTGACGTTCCCGGGGGTGTAATCAATATTATTACAGGGAAGCTAGCTGAGCTCTTGCCTTATTTTGCCGACCATATGGATGTGAATGCAATTATCAGTTCCTTGCCAGATCATGATCATAATGAAATGATACGAGATAAAGCTGTGTTGAATCTTAAAAGAGTAATTAATTGGAATAGAAAGATCTGGGTTTCAGACGAAAGTCAGTCGCCTTATATGATTATGGATACTCAGGAAATTAAAACTACTTGGCATCCTATTGAGAATGTTGGCGGAGCAAAGGCGGGTTATTAGAAAAGTTTCAGAAGTTTAAAAAATTTAATAGGTTAAAAGATTGACTTCTTATTTATTAATAGGAAAGTCTCTTTTACTTTTAATACATATTGCGCTCGCAAAAAATAGAATCCTGTATTAAAAGTAATTCTATCGTTAGATTCATTATTTATCACTTAATTATCGGCAAGACTGCTAATTCTATTTCTAAATAGAACATATTATTTGGTTTCACATAAACTAAATATATTTTTTATTTGAAAGTGATCAAAGAAAATACATTTGTGTTTTCTGGGGCATCAAACAGGCATTGAATTGGCGGTTTCGAGAATCTCAACCACCTATTGTATCAGTGCCTTGGAGTGTCTCAGTCACAGATTGCGTTGGTATTTGGGAAGAATTCTTAAAGGTGGTTGAGGTTCTCGAAACCACCTGTTGTGTTCTCGAAATCACCTATTGAGTTGGTGCCTTCGAGTGCCTCAGTCACCGATTGTGTTGGTGTTTTGGAAGAACTCTTAAAGGTGGTTGAGGTTCTCGAAACCACCTATTGTGTTCTCGAAATCACCTATTGAGTTGGTGCCTTCGAGTGCCTCAGTCACCGATTGTGTTGGTGTTTTGGAAGAACTCTTAAAGGTGGTTGAGGTTCTCGAAACCACCTATTGTGTTCTCGAAACCACCTATAATGTTATCGAAACTACCATATTAGTTTTTCTCAAAATTTATGATTTAAAATGCCTAGTTACATGTATATCCTTGAATGCTCAGATGGTAGTTATTATACTGGAAGTACAACTAATTTAAAATTGCGACTTTCGCAGCATCAAAATGGTAAAGGGGCAAATCATACCAAAAAAAACTTACCGGTGAAATTAGTTTATTACGAAGTATTCGAGCAGATATATGAAGCATTTTACAGAGAAAAGCAAGTTCAAGGATGGAACAGAAAAAAGAAACAGGCGCTTATAAATAACCAGCCTGAAATATTACCAGATCTATCTATTGCGTATAGAGATATTATAAAAGATGGAATAAAATAATATAGTGCCGGTGTTTTCTTGTACCTCAACCACCGATCATGATGCCGCCTTCGAGTGCCTCAGTCACCAGTTGGGTCGCTGGGTGATATTTTCAAAGGTGGTTGAGGTTATCGAAACCACCTATTGTATCAGTGCCTTCGAGTGCCTCAGTCACCGATTGTGTTGGTTGTTGTAGAACTCTTAAAGGTGGTTGAGGTTCTCGAAACCATCTGTAATGTTCTCGAAATCACCTTCTTTTCTTTTGAAACCACCTGTAATATTCTCGAAACCACCTATTGTATCAGTGCCTTCGAGTACCTCAGTCACCGATTGTGTTGGTTGTTGAAGAACTCTTAAAGGTGGTTGAGGTTCTCGAAACCAGCTGTAATGTTCTCGAAATCACCTTCTTTTCTTTTGAAACCACCTGTAATATTCTCGAAACCACCTATTGTATCAGTGCCTTCGAGTACCTCAGGCACCAATTGCGTCGCTAGGTGATATTTTCAAAGGTGGTTGAGGTTCTCGAAACCACCTGTAATCTTCCCGAAACCACCTTCAACCCTCCCAATTAGTTTTTCACTAATTTTACATAACTAAAAAAATAAAAAAATGAAAAATAAAGGACTCTTAATCGGATTGGGTGTTGTTTTGATTGTTTTTTTCTGGGGTTGTGGTGGTTATAATGGACTTATAACAAGCGATCAGGGAGTAAAAAAATCGTGGAGTAATGTTGAAACCAATTATCAAAGAAGAACTGATTTGTATGGCAGTGTAATTAAAACCATTGAAGGGTCAGCTAATTTCGAAAAATCTACATTAAAAGATGTATTGGCTGCTCGTGCAAAAGCAACATCAATCAATGTTGATATCAATGATCCCGCTTCGCTTCAAGCTTATCAGAATGCACAGGCTTCTCTGCAAGGTTCTTTTAGTAAATTACTTGCCGTGGTTGAAAATTACCCTGATCTAAAAACAACAAAGGCTTTTCAGGATTTTCAAGCACAGATAGAAGGAACCGAAAATAGAATTAATGTTGCTCGTCAGGATTATAATAAGGCCATCGAAGATTATAATTTAAATGTGAAGCGCTTCCCAAAAAATATTCTTGCGGGAATCTTTGGTTATAAAGAAAAGCCTTTCTACAAAGCAGATGAAGGTTCTGAAAAAGCACCTGAAGTCAAATTCGATATAAAATAAAATAAAACAAAAGCAAGTGTTCTATTTATTTAAGAAACATTTCTTTTATTATCATGTCTCTCTTTTTTAAAAAGAAAAATTTCTTCACCGCCGATCAGCATGAAAAAGTGATTGCTGCCATTCTTATCGCCGAACAGCGAACTAGTGGAGAAGTGAGAGTTTTTATCGAGGCAAAAAATCCTTTGATGGACCCGCTCGAAAGAGCTGCTGTCATTTTTGAGAAATTGAAAATGTATGAGACTGAAAATCGCAATGCTGTATTGCTTTAT
>Ga0209190_1001271_pt1 | contig 17660 bp, 16 predicted proteins | sample M_140205_XF_Meta_FD_187315 | JGI IMG/M metagenome (GOLD analysis project Ga0209190, IMG submission 187315) | Freshwater microbial communities from Lake Montjoie, Canada to study carbon cycling - M_140205_XF_MetaG (SPAdes) (version 2) | ecosystem: Environmental > Aquatic > Freshwater > Lake... | reverse complement strand
GGACGGATCGCTTTGTGACGTGGGTGAATACGCGCCTGCCGGATGGCGTGGTGGCGGAAAAGTTTGAGTATGGCACCGGGCCGCTGACGCGACGCCTGAAGCAGCGCGAGCGGGCGGATGCCATCTGCAAGAAGATCGGTTACTATCGCCGGGCGGGGTATCGGGTGGTGCTCGTCTCGCATAGCAATGGTGGCGACCTGACCGCCCGTGTGCTGAATGATGCAGGGGTGGAGATTGACGCCGCGCATCTGTTTGCGCCTGCGACGGATGACGAGCTGATTGCGCAAGCCATTCGTGAAGGGTCGATTCGGCGCGTTCACATTTACGGCAGCCGTAACGATGGGGCGCTGAAGTTTGCCCGTGCCACGCGCCCGCTCATTGGCTGGCTGGGCCTGGGCTATGGATCGCTGGGCCTGCGCGGACGTGATCTGGCCGCACTGTTTCCTGAAGTCGTGACGGATCATAGCAACGATGCCTTTGGGCATGGGACCTGGTTTCAACGCGGGGCTATTTTTGAAGACACGATGCGATTGATTGCCGCGAATGAACGCAACGACCAGAACCCGGAACAACCCGCCACGACGATCCTGCCATGAAATGCCAAACCTTTGCAACAGGAGATAACGGAGGAAACGGAGGATTGAATCAGAACTCTGTTACCTCTGTTATCTCCTGTTCCAAATTGATGACGCTCATCTTTGCCTGCATGCTCACGGCCTGCACGCATGACATTGCAGGGCTGAACCGCAGCCAACGCATGATCATCTACGGCGATGTGCTCGACCTCGCGGGGCATCCTGAGATTGGCGAGTCGCTGAAGGCGCTGGCGAAGACCTTTGCGAAGAACCCTGTGAAGAATGTGAATCCAAGCCAGCGGGCAGGAGTGCCCGCGCTCCCTTCTAATCCATGACACCCCTCGCCCTCGCACTACTGACACTGCTTGCCATGGTCGGCATCGTGGTAGGCGTGTTCTGGATGATCAACCCGCCACGCACATGAATTTCCAAACTTTTTCAACAGGAGAGAACGGAGGAAACGGAGGACTGATTCTGAACTCTGTTACCTCTGTTATCTCCTGTTCCAAATTCTGAACTCTGTTTTCCAATGAACGCCAAAGACATCGCACTCATGCAAGCCAAGATCGGTGCCACACCAGACGGATTCTGGGGGCCGAAGTCCATTGCCGCCTGCCAGGCGTATCTGCGCGGACTAATGCCGAAGAAGAACCCGTGGCCGAAGCAGGATCAGGATAGTCTGACCAAGTTCTACGGCGCTGCCGGGGATGAATCGAAACTGGTGAATCTGAACGTGGAAGGGCTGGGCCTGAAGTATGACGGCAAGCCAGTCCGCACGGTGCGCTGCCATGGCAAGGTGGCTGACTCGCTGAAGCGTGTGTTTGCTGCTATCGCAGCGGGACCGAACAAGGACGTGCTGGGCAAGTATGCCGGGTGTTTTAACAATCGCCCGATGCGCGGCGGATCGCTGCCGAGCCTGCATGCGCGAGGCGCGGCGGTGGATCTCGACCCGGACGACAACGGCAATCACGTTTCATGGCCGACCCGTGCGACGATGCCGCTGGAAGTGATGGAAGCCTTTGCGCGTGAGGGCTGGCTTTCTGCCGGTGCGTTTTGGAGTCGGGACGGAATGCACATGCAAGCAACACAATAACCAGCATGCGTAATCCCCGCGAAACAACCCCCTTTGAAACGCTGCCCATGGAAGTGCCGGGGGCGGTGGTGGGATTACTGTGGGTGAACGAAGACAAGATTATTGGCAGCGACCTGCCGTCCACGGGCACCACGCTGAATGCGTTCATGGCAGGCCGCACCGTGAATAAGGGGGATGCAGACCGGCGCGGTTTTGGTGCCTATGTTTTCACCGGCAATGGCCCGGTGGATGGTGGCTGGCACGGATTTTATTTTTCCAAGTCTTACAGCTCTGGCGAGAAGACCACGGCCTTCCGCACGGTGCCGGAGGTGCGCGGCGGCATCTACTGGCCGCCGATCTATGCGAGCGGGAACATTTACAACTTCCAAGCCTACGACAGTGATGGCGTCAAATACACGGCGGATACCATCTGGGACTTTAACCTGCGTGATGCCTACGATGGGCCGACGCGCTGCGTGATCGAATACTTTGCCAGTCATGAGCCGTTTAGCATTTCAGCACCAACGACGATGCAGCCGGAAGGTGGCACGTTCTATTATGGCGTGGGGCAAGTAAGCCTGCCGAGGTGCCTGCATCCTGAAATTCTGCTGACGTATTCCACGGGCGTCAATAACTCGCGCTATCCGCTGCAAGCGTTCAGCAGGATATTCCCTGCCACGAACCTGACTGAATGGCCCGCGACTCAGATCGTAGATGACGGGCAGACCTTTGACAATGGCATCTACATCCGCCGCACGGTGACGGCGTATCGCCCTGGCAGCTACTCGACAGGGCCGATCATCTCCACGCCAACACAGGCCAGCATTACCGCCACGACGGTAACGCTGGGTGGCAACGTGACCAGCGATGGCAGCAGCGCGGTGACCGTGCGCGGGGTGGTTTACAGTGCCACCGCCACGAATCCAAATCCCGTGATCGGTGGAACAGGCGTGACGAATGCCACCACTACCGGCACCACGGGCGTCTTTACCAAGGCCATCACGGGCCTGACCACGGCCACGGGTTACAGCTACCGCGCCTATGCCACAAACGCACGCGGCACCAGCTACACGACGCTAGACACCTTCACCACTTCCTAAACCTGAAGCGGGCAAGAGTGCCCGCGCTCCCTTCTTATGTCAGACCGACTGTCTGAACTCTTTGCGAATCGTAACCTCTCCTACACCGGAGCGGGACTGAGCTATGCAGGTGATGCGTCCGGACATGGCGTGACGCAGCCGGAGCAGAGTTTGCAGATTTGGCGCAATGTGAACGACAGCACGGCAGGCAGCACGCCGCACCCCTTCAAATGCCCCAAGTATACCGATGGCAGCACGGCGAGCACCGTGGCAGGTGGCACGGTCAACGGCACGCCAGTGACCAATAGCAGCGGCACTGTTTTGCCGACGGGGACCATGGTTATTTCCAACAGCGGCACGGTGTATGCCTATCTGGAAGTGACCATCACCAAAACGACGAGTGCGAGCGGTTATGTGATTGGTATTGCCAGCATCACCACGGCCAAACTGAAGTTTGCGGGCAGCGTGCCCGCTGATACAAGCACGGTGCTGTACCGGCAGGTCGCCACGTATGTTTCCGGTGTGCGCAACTCGCAGGACATCATCACCAGCATGTCGGTGGCTGTCCGTGGCTATAACTCAAGCGGCTCATTCATCACTTTCTGGGGGGCTGCTTAATGTTCATCGAAGAACAACGCCTGCCGAATTGTTTCATTCACTGCGTCGTGGAGTTGCTCGTGAATGGCGCTTACGACAGCACTCTTTATGACGATACCGAGATCAGCGGTGAATGGGGCCAGCGACCTGCGACCATTGGTTCTGACTTCTTCCTCAACCACTGGCGAATGTCCGACGACACCAGCGGCACGGGCGACGTGGGCAGCATGCGCATTACCCTCACCCACCTTTGTGACGAGATGCCGATGCGCTGGGACTGGGACTGGGTGGAAGACGTCACCACCGTTTCCGGCTTCATCGAACTGACTGGCAGCACCGTGACGAAAACCTTCACGCCCACTTACACGGACTTCGCCACCAACTTTACCAGCAACATCGTCTTCACCGCGCCGATTTAATCTTGAAACTCCATCGTTTTAACCGATAGCAAACTCACGCACGAAAGGATTTACCTATGGCTACTTCTTCCCAGTTCAATCGCGGTTACGGTGGCGGACTCGCTGCCAATGCACGGCCAAGCACCGGACTCGCGGGCGGTTCACAGCAGGGCGGTGGATTCCGGCCTAGCATCCCAAGCAGTTTCATGCAGCCGCGCATGGCCGCGCCATCCTATGCCAGTGCGCCGAAGCCTGCCGCGAAGCCTGCCGCGATGCAGCCGTTCCGCCCGCTGGCGGGCATGGACTACGGCGCACCGCCGCAGCGCCAAGAATCGCAAGCGCCGGACATGAACAACTTCTTTGGCTCGGCTCCCTTGCCCAAGCTGGGTGAATCCTCCTACAATCAGCAGCCGCCGAGTCCCTTCGGTGGGCCAGCACCGCTGCCCTCCGCCGCACAAGGCTATGGAGGGCAAGCCCCGTTTGGTGGCTTTCGGGCGCGAGGTGGGCCAGTGATGCCGGGACAAGCCTATGTGGTGGGCGAGCGCGGCATGGAAATGTTTGTGCCGCAGCAGCCGGGGATGATTGTGCCGAATCAGGCCATGCGTTCACCCATGGCAGCGACAGACAGCCCGATGAACCGCAACTACGGTGGCGGACTGGCTGACCGTGCCGCGACTCCCGTGGGACGCAGCGGGTATGACCTGAATCGCATCGCGCAACGCACCTTTCGCCAGACCAGAAATCCAAACATGATGATGAGCATGGATTCCCGGAACTTAATGCGTGAGCGCATGCAGGCACCGCAAGGCATGCCCATGCCGCCCGCGCCGATGGCACCGCCGCAGATGCCGAGTGGGCGTTTGGTGCCGGGACGTTCAATGGGATCGCAGGTGTGGCAGCCGGATGCACCGATGCAGCCTGACATGCCAGCGCCAAGCATGCCGGACCAGCGGGCAGGAGTGCCCGCGCTCCCTTCGATGCCGCAAGATTCCGCGCCTGCGAATTTTAATGCGCCCGCGTTTCAAATGCCGATGCTGCCGCCTGCCCTCACGCCGCAGGGTGGGCTGGACATCACGCAGCCATTGCCCGCCAGCACTCTGGGCGGTGGGGCTGGGACACCGCCGCCGCCGCAGTTCCAAAAGCAGACGATTGGTGCTGCTGAAGTGCTGACCGAGAACACGCCAACAGGTTCCAAGTTTTTGATGGCACAGAAAGCCCCGCCGCAACTGCTTTCCACGAATGCGCTGCGCATGCTTAACGAGCACAACCAGAAGAATCCCGACAAGCAGCTCATGCACACGGGCCAGTTTGAACCGAACGGCCAGCCGATTCTGGCACCGGCCAAGATGGACAAAGGCAGCGCTCCGCGTGTGACTTACACGAAGGACACGCTAGGCAATATCACGGGCGGAGTCGAGCAGCGCTACAACCCGCAAACAGGCAACTGGGAGCATCACAGCATCAAGATCATCGACGCAAATGGTGATGGCATTCCTGACAACCAGCAAGGCGGTGGCGGTGGCAAGCCTGGGGGCGGCTACTTTGACGGCCTGCTGGCACCGCCGCCGGGACAGCCTGCTGCCGCCACGACTGCCTCACCTGCAACTGCCATGGGGCAAATGCCGAATGTGGCGTATGCGAATGATCTCAACCCTGAGCAATCGCTGGCAGCAGCGCGGGATGTCTATGCCCGCACGGGCAATGACGCGGCACTGAAGCAGCATTTCCAGAATTTCCCAAGTCAGGCGGTGCAATATGGACAGAAGGAGTCACAGCTCTGGCAGCAAATCGGGCAGATGCCCACGGATACACGGCAGCAGATCGAGCAAAAAATGACGAAGATGCGCGAGGCTGACCGAATCAATGCGCAAATGCAGGCAGCAGCCAAAGGCATGCCTATTCCTGCCGACTACGCCGTTGATCCAGACCGCCGTCCCTTGCTGCCACCTGTGCGGCCTTATGTGGCACCGCAAGAAGATCCATTCCTTGTCCAGTCGTGGCAGGGTGCGCAGTCCTTTGCCCAAGATGCGAGTGCGGCCATCAAGAAAGGTGCTCAAGATTTGGCGGCGTATGGCAAGAGGAACCCGCTGATTGTAGTGAAGCGCTAAAATATAACTCCATGCCAGCCGCCCCCGATTTTCTTCAATACGCGCCTGCCGACATCTTGAAGATGGGGCAGGAGCGTGGATTGCCACCGGATCAAATCGCGCAGGCGGTGACACGCCACCGCGACAACATCGTGGCCTACGGACAGCAGGCGCATGGGGATGCCTTCATGCAGGAGGCCATGCCACGACTTCAGCAGGATACCAATGCCGCGCTGAAGGAACTGCAACCGAGCTTTGCCGTGGGCGATACCCTGAGCGGAATCGGGGAAGCACTGGGCAGCCTGACAACGACGGTGCCCGCTGCGTATCATCGTTTCAAGGAGGGCATGACCCGCCCGGATCAATACAGTCCTGAAGCCAAAGCAGCGTTTCAAGCTGAGCGTGACATGAACGCGAAGGCACAGCAGGAACAGCAGACCCGACTGGAGCGCGGGCAGGGCAGCACGGTGGGTGATACTTTCCGCACGGAAGTAGCGCCATCGCTGGGCTTTAGCGTGGGCAGCATGGCCGCTGCCATTCCGGCAGGCATGGCCGCAGGTGCAACCTATGGCGCACTGGCAGGCACCGCCGTAGAACCGGGCGGCGGCACTGTGGTAGGTGGCTTAGGCGGTGCGGTGGCTGGTGCCGTGGGTGCCGGTATCGCGGGCGGTGCTGCTGCTTACCAAATGGCAGGAGCGCAGTTTCTTGATGATGCGTTTCAGCAGATCGAAGCAACCCGCAAACAGCAAGGCCAGCCGTGGAATGAGGCGGACAAGCAAGCGGCTTATGAAGCGCTGAAACCTTTGGCAGAAAATCATGCCCTTTGGGAAGCAGGACCGGAAGCCGTGGGCAATGCCGCTACCTTTGGCCTGGGTAAAGTCGTGCTGGGTATTGGCAAGCCGGTGCTGACCAACCTCGCCAAAACGGCGCTGGGTAAAGCAGGCGTCAAGCTGGGTGCTTTAGCTGCCGATGCAGGCACCGAACTAGCCACGGAAACCGTGACACAGATCGGCCAAGGTAAACCGGGAGCGCAGGCCCAAGCCTATGCCCAAGGACAACCCGACTGGCAGCAAGCCGCGAGTCCGTATGATCGCCCTGGCGGCACGCTGCAAGCGCTCAAAGACGTGGCACCTGCAACCCTTGCCACCAGTGCGCTCATGCTCGGCGCGGGTGGTGCTGTCAAAGCTGCATCCTTACCTTTCAAACCCAATGCACCGCTACCATCGCCTGAAACAGCAACGCCGTCTGCAACGGATCCGAATGCAAGTGCTGCTGCCCAAATGGGTGCAACTCCTGCTCAAGCCGTTTCTACGCTGAGCCGCATTGCGGCGGAGAGCGTGGCACCGGAGGAAGATACCGGCGCTTTCAGCGCACAAGATTTACAAGGGGGCGCGGACACTCTTGTCCGCTCTGACTCTGAAGCGGGCAGGAGTGCCCGCGCTCCCTTCGATCCAGCAGGGGTGGGACAAACGATGTCCGACGTATCCGGTTCTCCCAGTCTCCCGCTCTCCCCCTCTCCTAGTCTTTCCCCAACTGCCAGCGTAACCAAGGATTCCGGGGTCACTGCCGATCAAACGGCGCAGAATACCCCCGGTGCAGGTTTGAGTCCTGCCGCTGGCGCATTTTTACCCCCACCGCAGGAGCGCAGTCCTGAAGCGCAAGCCTATGCACAGGCCGTGGAAGACGCACGCCTGGCTGAAGCGGCACGGTTGCGGATGATCGACAACAAGGCGCAGGGCATGCCGGTGATTCCTGACTCGCCTACGGGCAGCCGTGACATCCTGGACTTTGCCAACGAGAACCCCATTTACCTGCCACCGGGATTCAGCGAGCAACGCAACCTGCCGGAATACGAGAAGCTGAAGGAATCGAAACTGCCCCCTTACTGGCGGCAGTTCATCGCCAGCGGGAAGCGGGGCGGGAATCCTAGCACCGTGGCGCAACGTGCCTTCGATGCGGGATTCATTGCAGAACCCACCGCCGATGCGTATTTCACCGCGCTGCGTGAGGGCATCGACGGGCGGAAGCAATACCGGGCGCAGTTCGCGACCCGTGAGAAAGCCCTGGCTGCTGAAGAAAAGCAGGTGGTGGACTTTGACAAGACACAAACCAAGCTCGCCAAGAAACCGAACGCGCAGGAGGTGCCGTTTGAAGACGTGCTGCCGGGTGACAAAATGACCATTGATGGCGAAGAGGCCGTGGTCAAGAACGTGGAGCACAACGAAGACGGCTACCTGACCAACGTCGTGATCGAGGACGGCAAACGCTTTGGCCTGATGAGCTTCGACCCGCAATCACGCGGCGGCATTCTGGTGGACGAATACCAACCGCAAGCCGCACGGAATCAAACCGCTGCCAGTGACTTTGCGCCTGCGGACACCGCCCCCGCCTCGCTCGACTCCCTGCTGACCGGAACCGAATCAACCCGCCCGCGCAATGTGGGCGAAACCGCCCGCGCCCAGAACGCTGACCCGCTGGGGGAACTCATGGGCGCGAAGCTAGCCGGGGAAGCGGAGCAGGCGCAGGGGAAGATGGACCCGCTGCTGCTGCCGAAGAACTTCACGGGCAATGCGCAGGCCGGACTGGCTGCCGCTGCGCAAGGTATCAATTCAACACGAACTGATAGCCAAGTAACATCTCCGCCCTCGCCACTGGCAGCGCGCTGGTGGGCAGCGACCACGCGACAGGATGCACGGGCCATTCTTGAACCTGCCTCGCTGGAGGAACTAAAAGCCATCGCCACGCGGATGGATGAGAATGCCAACCAACCCAAGGCCAAGCTCATTGAGCGGCTGGTTCAACTCACGGGCGTTTATGCCGATTCCGTGAGCATTCGCGGCATCACCACGCCACGCGGGCCAATGCCTGACTACACGGGACGGAGCGCGGCAGAACAGCAACGGCTGCAAGAGCAGAAGGCCGAGCGTGCCCGCCAAAAAGCCTTAGAACCCAGGGAGCGTTTGCCCGCCAAAGCCAAGCCACGCACCGCTGAAGAATTTGCCCGTGACATGGCCGCCATCATGAGCACGCCTGGGCGTGATACCGTGGGCACCGTGCAGAACCGCACTCATTTAGCCTCCGCCTACTCCGCCGCCATGCGTGGCAGCAGCACGCAGATGCTTCCCATCCGTGCCGTCTATGAGCAGGCCAAGGCGCAGAACCCGGCGCTGACTCCGGCGCAGTTCATGCAGGAAGTGCAGGCGGGCGATGCCGCAGGCACGGTGCTGCTGGAGCCGTTCGATTCCCCGCAAGGCGTTAAGGACGCCGGGGAGTTTGTGGCGCGCAATGCCAGCGGGGTGCCGAGCACGCGCATGATGGTGCAGTCTCCGAGTCTCCCCGTCTCCGAGTCTCCCAGTCTCGACAGTCCTGCCGAACTCAAAGCCGCACAAGCCGCAAACGAATCGAAGCTGAAGGCGCTGGGCCTGCCGACGAAACCGGGCACACGGATCTGGGCACGAGGCGCGGTGGGGTTTGCGCTGAAGAAGATCAGCCAGGATGACACCTATCCCGCGACGATGCGGGCGATGGCGGACCTGCTGAGCAAGGTGGATTTGAACAACCTCTTGCTGAAGATCGAGGGCGATGCGCGACTGAGCTACGCGGGGAAGTATCAACCGCTGAATGCCGGTCGCGGGGAAATCTCTTTGAATACGCGAGTGACCGGACGCGGAGACACCGACATCGTGCAAAGCATGGTGCATGAGCTGCTGCATCACGCGACCTTCCGGGCGCTGCGGAGTCCGAAGAACGCCACGCAGAAGGGTGCCATCGCGGATCTGGAAGCACTGCGGAAACGCGCCCTGGCCGCGCTGAGTGCGCAGGAAATCGGCCGGCAGTTTGATTATGAACTGAGCAACACGGACGAGTTCATCGCCGCGCTGTTCACACGCGCCGACTTCCAAACGGCGCTGGCGGGCATCCCGCATGAGGCCGCGCCGAAGAGTCTGAGCCAGCGGGTGCGCAGTGTGCTAGATGAAATCTTCCGCGTGCTGGGGGAACTCGTCACCGGCAAGACCGTGCAACCCGGCAGCGTGCTGGAAGCGAGCTTCAGCGCAACGTTGCGGCTGATGGGGGAAGGGCAGGGTAATGCCGCGCAGGACATGCCCGCGCTGCTGAATCCGGCTGAAGGGCCGCAGATGCGGGAGAACCGGAGCCGCATGGCGTTGTCTGAAGAAGAGCAGCGGATGTATGAGACGCAAACCAATGCGGGCATGCTGGCGCAGGCCGAGCAATGGCTGGCGGGGGTGGACAATGAAACGGCGGTGCGCCAGCTTGAAACAGGACTACCACCGGACGGGCTACGCTTTGACCATTTGCCCGCGCTGACTGAACGCACGCTGCAACGGCTCGTTCAGACGACGACCAGCAAGAACGAGATTGAGCGACTGAAAGCCGAGGCGCTGCTGGACCGTGCTTTCACCGCGCATCAAGACATCATCAACCGGCAGGCAGGCACGGCGCTGCAACAAGTCGGCGCGGCGAATGACCGGCTGGCTGCCATCATGCCTATCATGGGGGCCAAGAAAGTGCTGATTGATCGAGCTGAAGCACTTGGCAAGGCACGCTTTGACGGTGGCTGGACGGCGCTGGTGCAGAAGATCAACGACTTGCTGAAACGCATCGAGGCGCTGACGGCAGGCACGGCAGCGCAGAACATCGCCAAGGGTGAGAGCACGCCGGGACTGAAGGCGATACTTAACGCGCTGCGCAAGAAGATGTATCCGGGCATGGACTGGACGGAGATTTTCACCGATCTGCCAAGCACGCAAAAGGCGCGGCAACTGGCGATTTATGACCGGCTGATGAAGGACGAGCGCCTGCAAGGACTGACGCAGGAAGAACGAATCGCCCTGACGAACGAACTGGACAAAGCCTGGATGCGGGAACGGCGCACGGTGTTTAACCGGGAGCTGACGAAGGCGGGTATTCTCGGAGAGAAGAACGCGAGCGATAGGCAGAAGGTGAAGAACGCGATGCCCCGACTGCTGCGACTCATCAACCTGGGCATGTTCAATAGCGAGATGTTCAGGGAGGTGATCGCGCCAGAATACAAGCTGCGAGTGATCGACGCAAAGACGGCAGCCACATTGCGAGGACTGGCGGATGCTGCCTATGCACAGCCTGAAGGCGTGCTGAGGAATCGCAAGCTGGGTGACCTGCTGAATGCGATGCAGTCGGCCACGGGCAGCACGCTGGCGGAGCTGGTGAACAACTACTGGACGGCGGCGGTGCTGAGCGGGACGCGCACGCAGTTTGATACCTGGATGGCAGGCGTCAACGGCATGGGCACAAACATGATCCAAGCGGCGGGCCTGCTGGTGCGGGGCCGTGGCAAGGATGCCGTGGCAGCGCATGCGGCCTGGTGGCGCGGCCTGCTGGACGGCACACGCGAGAGCCTGCAAATTCTGGCGAAGGGTGATTACTCGGTGCTGAAACGCTTTGGCACGGACCTCAACAAGGCGCTGGATGGCGAGAGCGGATTCCGCCCGCTGCCGCTGGGTGAAAGCCTGTGGAAGAACGGCAACACCTTTCAGAAATACATGATGGCACCGGTGATGATCTGGACCGGGCGACTGATGGCCGCTGCTGACCACATCAATAACACCGCGACGACTGCCGGAGCCATGGCTGTGGCACGGGCGCTGCATCCTGAATACTACGGGCGCACGACTTTCAGCGAGACTGACCAAGCGAACGCACGGGCGCAAGCGCTGCGCGAGGTGACAGGCGGCACCGCGCCGACGACGGCAGCGGACAGGGCCACGGTGAGCGTGCGCGTGCGTGAGCTGCTGTATGGCAGCATGCGCGAGGCGGAGCGACTGGAAGCGAACGAGATCGGGGACATGGCGGCATTCCAGAATGACCCGACGGGATTGTTTGGCGGGGTTTATGCCATACTGAAAGGCGGGCTAGGCATGGGGCAACGATTGCTGGAAGGTGAGGCCAATGACGTGCAGGCGAACAAAGCCTATCGTGCCATCATGGGACTGATGGCGGGCAGTTTGCATGGCCTGACCGGCACGCGGTTTATGCGATTCGGCTTTAACTTTGGCGCGGAGATCACGCGCTATGTGCCGGGCACGGCGCTAATGGACATCTTTTCATCCCGCAAGCTCTACGGCAAGGACACCGGGCCGATGCAGCGCGAACTTTTGATCGGCAAGAACGTGGTGGGCCTGATGCTGGGCAGCACACTGGCCGCGCTGTTCCTGAGCAATGACGATGACGACGACAGGGGTTTGCAGATCGAAGGCGACTGGAGCGGACTGACACCGCAGCAAGTCAAGGAGCGCATGAGCGCAGGCTATGAGCGCATGACTATCCGCTGGCGTGACGGTGACAAGGTGCGCCGGGTGTCTTACAAGCAATGGCCGACGATGGGACTCTTTGCCGTGGTAGGTGGCATGCTAGACGAGAAACGCCACAAGCCGGACCAGTGGGCGCAACGTGGAACGGCAGGGCATCTGCTGCGCGGCATGGGCACGGGCCTGCTGCAAATCAAGAACGTCTCCGCCATGCGTAACCTTGTGGAACTGGTGGGGGGCACGGGCTTTGGCGGAGATCCAAGCGGCGCTATGATCGACGATGTGATCAAGGTGGGAACAAACTTTGCCGGTGGCTTTGTGCCCACGGTGATGAAGGATGCCGACGTATGGAATGACCCGCGCAACTTCAAGGCTGAAGGCTGGCTGGAAGAACTGCAACGTGCCACGCCGATAGCGCGGCGCTTTGTGAACGATGGCCGACCACAACTCAACCTGCTGGGTGAGGAAGTGAAACTGCAACGCGCCCCCTGGAGCCGTGGCTATACGAGCGTGGAGAGCAGCGAGGCCAGCCGTGTGCTGGGTGCGCTGCTAGGCCGTGGCCTGAATCTGCCGCAGCCGAGTGACGCGGTGATGGTTTACCAGAACGGTATCAAGGTGCCGCTGGCAACGCTGGGCCGCGACAAGGTATGGCAGTATGAGAAGGCCGTGGGCACGGCTTACAAGCAATGGCTGGCGACGGAAGGCACCACGCTGCTGCAAATGCCGGTGAAGCAGGCGGATAAGGTGATCGAGCAACGGGCCGGAAGCATCAAACGGCAGGCATTGGCGCGGGTGACGCGGTAGCTTGCAGACTGTTCAAGGCTGACGCCAGCGTTTTGCCATACTTGGAACCCATGCCCTCGCGAAAGTCGCAAATCTGCGTTTGTCCGTCAGCGCTGCTGATAAATCCGCCTTCGGAGTCAGGGAAATATTGCCATGTTTGGCGCTCGGTGGTGCAGGTTTCAGAGTCCATGATGGAATGATTGCACGAATCAAGCAGTGCTGCAAGCAGCCGTAGATTTGACAGGCATGCTAGACTGGCAGCCTATGAAACGCTTCACTCTCTCCCTGCTGGTGCTCGGTGCCCTGGCACTCTATGCCAACCTGCCACCGTCTCCCGAAGGCGGGCAGGTGGGTCGCTACCAATGCACCGCAGGCACACTGCACGGCATGACCAAGCCGGAGGACCGCGAGGCTACCTTCCGCATCGACACTGCCACCGGCAAGACCTGGCTGCTGCAAGCCGTGCCGCTCCAGACCGCCAACGGCAGTCTTTTCCCGCTGGCCGTGTGGATCGAGTGCCATGAAGTGAACGGCGAGCTTTACAAGGCAGCCATGGCGAACCTGAACAAGTGACAGATTCCGTCTAAGGCACCGTCTAAGCCGGTGCATTTTGCGCTGAAGCCTATATTCTACAAGGCCAACAGCGCGCAGCCTACTCCCTTCTGAATCTGTTATTCAAGGTTCGAATCCTTGTGAGGCAACCACTCTAAACGGGGTGGATTGTGGGGTGAATGGGGCTGGAAAGGCCATTCTATAAGGGTTTCAGGGGTGTGCCGTGGTTTTTAGGATCTGAAATGGCGGATTTCATTTATGCGGAATTATGTTGAATTATGGCGGAGTTCCGTCTAAAGATCGATCTAAGCGGAGCAACTGCCGCCATCTTCACACATGAAAACTTCACTAGGATCATATTCGATTTACAGGCAGGCACAGAGCGGGGCGGGTGGGCCGTGGGTGCGTAAGTGGGTTGTCAGGTTCTTTGTCGGGGGGGATAAACCGCTGACGAGATCGAAGCATCCGTTTCTGATTTGCAAGCAATGCTTGGCTGAAGAGGGGAATCCGGTGGAGACGCGGCCAAATTGCAAGCAGTGCCAGGAGCCGGTGCATCGCTGGGCGAAGAAGTTTCTGGAGGCGCATACGGAACTGCTGAAGCGCGGGGAAATGGATCGGCTGGAGGAATTGATTACACCGAAGAAGTGGACGAGCGTGGCAGAGGTGCTGGCGGTTTACAGGGAGCGTGGGCCGAAGGATAGGCGCCAGCGGGTGAATTTCTTGGCGAGCATTTATGAGCAGACGACGGGGAAGGGGCTGGAGCGGATGCAGTGGGAGGATTTGACGCGGGATCTGGTCTATGACTGGATCGAGATTCGGCAGGAGGCTGGACGGCGTGGCTGGCTGGGGCTGTCGGCTGGGAAGAATATGCCTGCGAATGGCTGGGAGGAACTGCGGGAGATGCAACGGGCGCGCAAGCTACGCCGGGACACGGAGACGGTGGCACCGTGGAACACGACGATTCTGGGGCATGTGGTGTCTGCGAAGTCGATTTTCAACCCGATGAGTCGGGAGGATACGTTGCGGGGGCTGAATCTCCCGCCGCTGGAGGATTTTCTATCGGTGAAGCTGACGAAGATGCTGCCGGTGCCGAAGGGGCATCGCGAGATTGATGAGGATGTGCTGGCGCGGATCGTGGCGGAGCTGCCGACGCTGCGGGCGGAGAGTCCGCGGGTGTGGGCGTTTGTGCTGGTGTGCGCGTGGCTATCGGGCCGCCCTGGTAAGGTGCTGGAACTGGCGGGGGATGCGCTGAAGGTGCAGGCGGATGGCACGGGACTGATCACGCAGCCGGAGGCGAAGGGCGGGAATGAATCGTTTACGCTGGTGGATGCGGAATGCGTGGGGGCGGTGCTGGCGGCGCGGACTGAGGCGAGTTTGTTCGGGGTGCGGAATGCGACGGATGCCAAGGCGATTCTCAAGGCGGCGAATGTTTGGCTGAAGGGGCTGGGGATGGAGGGCACAAAGCTGATGAGCATGTTCAGGCATCACAAGCTGCAAATCCTGCGGAATCAGTTTGGCGATGAGATGGCGGCAGCGGCGGCAGGACATACAAGCACGGCGATGGTGCGGAGCACTTACACAAGGAACGAGAAGGTGGTGCCGCTGGTGAATCCGTTCGCGGTGGAGGCGGAGAGATTGCGGGCGTGAAGAATTTGAACAGGAGATAACGGAGAGAACGGAGGGCAGACACAAGAAAGCCGCAGGGGTGAGCCTGCGGCTTTTGTTTTGGGGCCTGGGGTTTTAGGACTTGCGAGCTAGACGGCAGACTTTGCGGTAAAAGCCTTTGGCCCAGCTCGGCATGCCTGGCGGCAGCGGCTCGTGACGCAGGACGCGGGCGCGGTGGCTGGCGGTGCGTAGTTGCCTATGCAATGCCAGTTTTCCGAGGCCGGGGGTGTGGTGTGTTTTCATGATCTTAGGACGGGGGTTTTAGGGGTGGGGTTTAGTGCCAGGTTGTTTTGGCGAGGGCTTGGGTGGCGAGGTATTCGGCGGCTTGGAGGTCGGGGAGGCTGTATTCTCCGCCGTGGCGCTGGGCCTGCTTTCCGGCGAAGATGATGCTTCGGCATGCGGCCAAGGCGTTGTCCTGGGTGGCGGGTTTGCTGCGTTCGTGGAGGCTCATTATCGCGATTTCGAGGGCATCGGCTAGGCTGATGCGCTGGCGGGTGGCGATGGTTTGGAGGTGCCGGTGCGCGGCGACTGAGACGCGGGGGAGGGTTTTGCAGCGTGGATCGGCTAAGGCGGGACGGCCTGCGCCGGGTGCGCGCTTGCGCGGGGTGCCGCGTGTGGTAAGATCGGCGGGATTGAGCCGGGGCTTTCCCTTCGGGGAGTGTGCTGGTGATTTCATGACTGTCTGTCGTGGCGGGCGCGGTGTGAAGACCGCGCCCGCGTTTGTTTTGTTGGGGTTAGGCTGTGGCTTTGGCGATGGCTGATTCTGCGGCGTGCATGGCTGCGGTGCTTTCGGCTTCCAGATTGCCCAGATTTAAGTCTGGGCAGTCTAGCAAACGCTGGAGCGCGGCGAGGAGTTCGGGCGCGGCAGCGATGAGGCGGGCGGTGGCTGCGTGTTCGTCGGCGTATGTGATGGCGATGGTTGCGCCGGTATCTTCACAATAGATTTGAGCTTGGTTGTGTGGGCTTGAGCCGGGAGAGAATCCCCATGGGGCGGGTGTGTGTGCTGGTGTGTTCATAGTGGTGGTGTGTTTGGGTGAGCTGAGATTAGGCGGCGATTTTGATGCCATTATTGAAGGTTTCGAGGGTCCATTCTGCATCGTCTTTATCTTTGAGCGTGCGGCCATAGCAGGCGGCAGAACCGCCGCCGATTCTGATTTCCCAGTGGCCCCAGGCTTTGACTGCTTTGACATCTTTGAAGCATTCGGAGCATTCTGCCAGAATGCGTTTGGCATAATGGCGGGCCTGCGTTGCAGTAAGTGTGTCGGATGAAGTTTTCATAGTGTTTGAAGTGGTGAAGTTTTCCGCGTGTGGGATGCGCGGCCCCCATTGTGGCTTTAGGCGGCGGTTTCTTCGGTGGTGGTGTCTTCAAAGGTGCGGCCTAGGATGCAGTCGGCGGCGCGGGCGGCTTTGCCTGCGGCCCAAATGATGGCCTTGGTGTCTTCCTGGAGGACGTTCAGCCAGCTTTGAAGATAGGCGGCTTGGTTTTCAATGACGGGCTGATCGATGCCGGTGTGAGCGCAAAGGTTGGCGCTCGTCAACTCTGCCACCAACTCTTCGCGGCTGTAGGTGTCGGAACCGAAATTTGCCTTTTCGGTAATGCCTGGGCGATTGAGGCGGGAAGGGTGGCCGGTGGCGTGGCCTAGCTCGTGAAAGAGGGTGCTGTAAAAGCCTTCAGGGGATTTGAAGGCGTGGCGGTCGGTCATATGAACCGAGTCTGTGGAGGGGCGATAGAAACAGGTGCCGCGTCCGTTTTCGGTGATGCTGGGTGCCTGGGGCATGCTGGCGACGATGCGCTCGCACTCTTCAAGCGGAATGAAGGGGCGAGCGTCAACGGCTGGGAGCGCTGGCAGGTTTTCGCACTGTTCGACATTGAAGACGTAGTAGTGGCGGAGCATTGGAACGGTTTTGTTCTTGCCGGTTTCGGGGTTGATGTCTTTGCCTTTGAAGAACTTCCAGAACACGACGAGCTGGCCTTTCTCGCCTTTGCGGACCTGTCCGCCAAGATCGAGCGCCTTTTTGAAGGTGACGTAAACGGGGGATTTGTAGGCGAGGGTTGAGAGCATAAGCCAGTTGATGCCTCGATAGGGGCGATTGTCCCAGTTGCGCGGTGTGTCATTGGTGGCGGTCCAGTCTTTACGCCAAGGGCATACGCCATTCCGAAGAGCGGCAAGAATGCGGTCGGTGACCTCTTGATAAAGGTCGCGGGGTGCTGTGGTGGTGGTCTGTGTTTTCATGATGAGGTGTCTGTCGTGTGGTTTGCCCTGGTGAAGCAGGGGCCGCCAGTGGTGGCGACGGAGGAAGTATGAAACGGGTTATTGATGCGTGCAACAATTATTTGAGAAATCTTTTCTGGCGTGGTTTTGCGTGGGGTTATTTGCGCGGCGTAACCTGGTAGGCGCTGGGCGTCTCGTTCAGGCGGTGGACTTCGGGCGGTGGTGGCTCCAATGCCATCCTTGCTTTGATCTGCGTATTTAGCCAAGCGCTGACGGTCATTCCTTGAGCATCGGCCTGCTGTCTCATCCACTCGGCCACCTCGGCGGAGATGCT
>Ga0209190_1001267_pt1 | contig 17706 bp, 19 predicted proteins | sample M_140205_XF_Meta_FD_187315 | JGI IMG/M metagenome (GOLD analysis project Ga0209190, IMG submission 187315) | Freshwater microbial communities from Lake Montjoie, Canada to study carbon cycling - M_140205_XF_MetaG (SPAdes) (version 2) | ecosystem: Environmental > Aquatic > Freshwater > Lake... | reverse complement strand
TTACTTAGGGTCGTAAGTATTACTTAGGGTCGTAAGTATTACTTAGGGTCGTAAGTATTACTTAGGGTCGTAAGTATTACTTAGAACTAAAATATTCTTTGATTGAATTAATAACTAATATTGCGCTATTAACGCATTCTTCATAATTAAGCATAATGTCATCTTTTGTAATAGAATTTTTATAAGATAATTTGATAATGCTAAAACTGTCGTGCGGATGTTTCTTTAGAAAGCTTACATAATTAAGGTCTTTTGATTGAATGAAATATTTGTCATAAAAATTAAACTCAATAATTTTCCCAATAGTATAATCTTCATTATCTAGCGTAATAGTGTAACAGTTTTCCATAGTATCTTCAATTTCTGTAATAAAATCAATATTTGATTTTATTAGATTAAGAGAGCTATATAACTTCTTAATTAATATATTTGCGCCAGTTTCAAGTAATCTAAAATTATCATAAATTCCAATTGTTTCTATAATAAAGTCAAAGCTGTTTTCCTCAAAATGCCGCTTTGCATCAATAATCATCCAATCCTTTTTTTTATTTACAATTTCTTCTTTGGTATGTTTTAGCTTGAGTTCTTCTTCTTTTAGAGCCCACGCATCTAAAATCTTTACTTGATCAAGCGAATTTCCATAACTACATGTGCTTACAACATTAAACATTCCGCTATTTTTAGCATTGCTAATTGAAAATTTTGCTTCTAAATGTAATTGTTCTTTATCATTATTTGAAGATAATTTTGGTCTTAGGCGCAATAAATCAATATAATCTCCACTAATTGGGTCAGGCGGAAATATTTTTTGAACCTCTGCTCGTGTTAAATATTTTCCGGTTTTAATATTCTTTATTTGAAAATCTTCACTACTAATAAAAATAATTAAATTACTAGCATTACTCTTATTTATTTCTAAAACATAATCATTATATGGAAAGTCTTCTAAAGCATCAATATGAATAGGCACACAGCTCAATCGTTGCTTAATTAATTCATTATTTAATCGTGATTTATTTGTAAAAATGGTTACATTATTTTTATCGTGCGGATAACTTTCGATTGCAATAATTGGGATTTCAGACAATATAATTCTTCGTAAACCATTAGCATAACTAACATTTACATTACTTAAAGTAAAAGTCAAAATTCCATTTTGCTCATCAACATTTGATACTTTTGCCTTATATGACATTTATTTATAATATATATAAATTATAAATAACCCTTATATTTTTTCAATTTTTATTTTATTTTGTAATTTATATAAATCTATAAATCTATAAGTCTATAAATAAAATTGATTTAAAATTATTTTATTAAGATTATTAAATATTATTAAATATTATTAAATTATGACATCATTTATCCAAGAAGTTGTTGCTATTATTGATCGTTCGGGTTCTATGTCGGGCAAGGAAGCAGACACCGTTGGGGGAATTAACTCAACTTTAACTATTATTAGGCAAGATGTCAAGCCCGGAGAGATTGTAAATGTATCTATTAAGTTATTTGATCATGAAGAGAATATGTTGATTAGGTCGCTAAATATTAAGGATGTAAGACCGCTTGAATTGCGGCAATTTGTTCCTCGTGGACAAACGGCGCTATATGATGCTATTGGTTCCACTCTTACCTATTTTATGGAGAAAAAACTTCATAATCCAAATAGTTATAATAAGTGTTTGATTTATATTACGACAGATGGTTGTGAAAATTGCAGTAAAAATTTTACTTCTAAATCTCTTAAAAAGCTTATTACAAGTGCTCAAGAATCGTATAATATTGAGTTGATTTATTTAGGTGCTAATCAAGACGCTATTTTAGAGGCTGCCAAAATTGGAATTCTACCGAGTCACGCCATCAATTATAGTGAAACAGCAAATGAATGTAATTCTGCATATAGGTCTGTTGCTAATGTTGCAAATAGGCAAAAAAGTAGCTTGAATACCGCATTTACACAAACAGAACGTAGTCAATCTTATTGTCCGGACACCCCACCAGTAAAGAGTGACTTATGTTCACCTCCTCCTCTTGTGCGTCAAAAAAGTATGATTAGTCGTGTATCATTTTAAAGCATAAAACAAAAAATGAAAAGTAAAAAGTAAAAAAAAAATAATTTATAAATAACTAAATGTAATTATTTATAAATTTTTTTTGAAAAATTATGCATTGGGTGGGGTTCGAACCCACGAGGCTTACGCCATACGAACTTGAGTCGCACCCCTTAGACCGCTCGGGCACCAATGCTAAAAAAGAATAGATTATTACTAAATAGTCTATTATAATTATTAATGCTGAGTCTTTAAATAATTATAATATATTATATTATTTAATCAAAAATACCTTTTAATCTATTTTTAAATGAACGCCTAGATGAACGCCTAGATGAACGCCTAGGTGAACGCCTAGTTGAACTCTTGGATGAACTCTTGGATGCACGCCTTGTAGCACGTCTCAAACTTGGCAGTTTTTTATTATATAAATAACCTCCCAACATACTATAATTTATAAAAATATTATAAATTATATTATACTATATTAGTTTTTTAAATTAATGATGGCGTCTGGTACGTCTATGTCTTCTTCTTTTCGAGCCTTTCGCTCTGCGTGAACGTCTTCTTCTGCCGCCGGTTTTGGATCCCTGTCCCTGCTGATACTGCTGACTCTGCTGACCACCTTCCTGAACTATAAGATCATTTGACGCAAACAACATTTTTTTATATATTATAAAAAGATTTTATTTTTATTTTTAATTAAATTAATTTTATTTTTATCAATTATATAATTATTTTTTGCTAAATTTTTTGGAATCCATTTTTTAAATTTTTTATTATAAAAACATTCAATAATATAAAATTTTTGTAGATTAACATATTTTTCTACATTAATATTTTCAAATTCTTCTTCTTCATCGCTTTCCTCTAAAAGATCTAGATTTTTATTCTCTTTTATTTTCCTAAATAAATCATTCATAAATACACTTGTTTTGTAGCTATCAATTAACGCATATTCATAAAATACTTCTTTATTGTTTTCTAAAATATATAAATTATATATATCAGGAGTTATACTTGCTGTTACTTTAAAATTATAACCATAATTATATTCATTTTTGTTAATTGTTTTTGACAATTGAATATTTAATATAAAATTTCCTAAATATTTATTACTACTATAACAAGAAACACTATATATATCATAATTTAACTTATACACTGTTTTGAAAATACTATCATAATTATTTAAAATTATTCCTAAATAAATATTGAAAATTGCGTTACTAATATGTTGAACAACCTTTTTACTTAAATTTAACTTCAAATTTAAGCTTGATGAATTATTAACGCTTATAATAGAATTATAATAGTTATAGCTCAATACATTGTCAATTACATAATAATGTTGTAAGCATAATGGTTTGTTATTATTATATTTGTAAAAATATGTTCCCACTAATAATACATTATTATAGCATAATGTATTATCATAATTTATTTCATATTTATAAAATTCATTACTAATATCATCTAACTTTTTATTATTTATAAATATTAATAAACAAAGCATCTCTTTTTTATAATATGTAAACCATAAATAGCCTCGCCTACCTTTTGGATTTAATATATAATAATAATCTAAATTGTTTGCTTTTGCTAAATTTGTTATATTAAAATTTGAATTAACATTCATTAAATTGTTTAATGGACATCTCTTGCTAATAAATTTAAAATCATTAAATTTGTTCAATGTAAGTTTTTGCTTCTGCTTAAGCATTTAATAGCTTAATAATATATTACACATTATATATTTAAATTAGTTGTCTTCAGTTTTAAAAAAAAATAGTTTTCATTTTTCATTTTTCATTTTGCTTATAAAATCATTTAATTCATATTTCATTTGATAAGTAAAATCAGTATTTAAATCTTTAAAACCCGTATTTATTTTTTCTACATTTTTTTCTATGTTTACTTCTATTTTTTTTTCTACTTTTGGCTCAATTGGTACATTATTATAAAAATCCTTGTTTTTTGTCGTAGTCAAGTTATCTTGAAAAAATAAATACAAGTTATGTAATAAATAGATAAGTAATATATATATGAAAGCCCATCTAATAATATATAAAATCATTTGTTTTGTATATTATTTTTAAAAATTTATATTTAATTACAACTCATTATATATTTTGTAATTACTTAAACAAATATTGCTAAATTATTATAACTTATTAATAATATGATTTCGTGTATAACATTGAAAAATTGCGCTTTTAAACAGTTTAAAATTAAAAATGTAGATGAAGAGAATATTTATAAAAAATGCGGTTACAAATCGTCTAATAATTTTAATAAATTATATACTTGGAATATTGATACTATTACACAGCTTGAATTATGGTCAAAACAAGATAGTGTCTCTAAAGTTTTCAATCAGCATAGCATTTTTTTAAAATATTCTATAAATGTAAATAATAATAATAAGTGTATTTTTTTACTTAAAAGCAAAGAAGAATATATCAATTTAGATAGCAAGTTCTTCAATGAATTTTTTGATTTAAAAGAAGTAATCGAAATTGGTTCTGCTAGTAATAATGATGATAATTCTCACGATTGTGATACAGATAATAAGACAAAGCATACTAAAAATCACACCGATAATGATAATGTTAATATGTTACAATGTGTAGATAAAGCTGAAGACTTTGAACATAATTCTGAATTAAGTTATGAATTATATTGTTATTCAGATGAAGAACCTAGTGATTTATAAAATTATAAGATTATAAAATTATAAAATTGATAATTATATAAAGTTTTATTTATATAATTATATAATTATTTAAGTGTTTATAATGAGTAAGTATTCAAGAACTATTAGTGATCCTGAAAAATTTCGACAATGTGTAATTGCTAAGATTAATCATAGTATTAATAATGACAAAATAAGTACAAACTTAGAAAAGGGAATTTATAATTATACATTAACTATGAGCGATGAAAAAAAACTTATTAAAAAGTGGTCTAATGACTCATTTGTTATTTTATATATTCAAAAATTGCGTTCTATATTATTAAATCTTAAAAATAAAGAAGTTGTTGACAAACTACTATCAAAGTCGTTTAAAGCACACGAGCTTGCTTTTATGAATCACCAAGAAATGCGTCCTGACTTGTGGGAAGTATTAATAGAAGAAAAACGTATTAAAGATGAAAATAAGTTTACGCCAAAAATAGAAGCATCTACAGATGATTTTATTTGTGGAAAATGTAAATCAAAAAAATGCACATATTATCAATTACAAACACGAAGCGCTGATGAGCCTATGACAACTTTTGTTACATGCTTAGATTGTGGAAATAGGTTTAAGCGATAAGATTATATTATATCATATGCTCATAATATATCTAGGTCATGTAGTTTCCAATATTCAAAATTATTATTTGGTAATGGTCGTTGAATAATAAAAGGAATTTTTTTTTGTTCTAATTCTAGTAAAGCAATTACATAATTATCAATAGTTTTCTCACTATTAACTATATAGGATTGCGCTCCATTATTTAGTTGCTTTACACGCATACCCAAAATCTTTGTTTTTTCATATTTTGTTAATAATGGTATAGTTTTGTGTAACTCATCAATAATAACACCATCTTTATCTCGTGTAACTTTGCACAATTCTTTTATTTCATTAAAATTTTTATGTAAACACTCATTATGATAATTTAATATATGATTCTTCTTGAAATGTTCATTTAATTTATAACTATCAGTATCGCCTACATCTTCAAGTTCATGGTCATACTTTACATAATTTGTTTTTGAATTGTCAAAAACATTGATTTTATCTGATGCATCATCTGATTCATATAATTTTTCTTCATCTATTTCTTCATCTTCAGATTCAATTACTTCATCTTCAGTATCAACATCAAGATTGCTTTGTTTATCTTCATTATCTGTAGATACATCCGCTTCAAGTTCATCATCTGTATTTTCGGGCTCTTCAATCTCTTCTACATCCTGTTCATCTTGATTATTATCTACCATTATATTAATATTCATATTTAAATATTTTAAATTTATATCAATTATTTATTCTATTATTTATTCTATTATTTATTATAGTAAAAAAAATAATAAATAATAAATAATGGTTTATATTTTATGTTGTTTTCCATACACAATCACAATGGCTACATAAATATAAATATTTCATTAGAATATCATCATACCTAATAAAAATAATTTCTTTCTTTTTTACATCATAATCTGACTTATTTGTTTCACAACTTTCATTAGGACACTTAATATAATTAATTCGTGGTAAAGTAATGTCTAATTTTGTGTATTTATTAATATGAACATTAAATTTATCTTCTGATACATTAATATTTTCTTTTAAAATACATTTACTTACATTTACTAGTTTATCATCGGTGGTACCGCAATTTCTACAATAATAAACAATTTTATCACAATCCTCATTTTTTAATTTAATATAATACATATTGTTACAGTTAGAACAAAAATCCATAATTAATTAGTATATATTTATAATAGTTAATTATTTAAATAATTACTCAATTTTACAATATATTAATTTCCAATATTAATTTCTAATATTAATTTCTTCAATATATCATAGTCTAAATCATATTTTAAATTGTATACAGATATATATAAGTTTGACCTTTTTGTGTGTTTTATATTATTAGTTTCGTTGCTAGTATTAGTTTCGTTGCTAGTATTAGTCTCGTTGCTAGTATTGCTATTGCTAGTAGTGCTAGGATTAATATTATAAGATACATTAATCAAATCGTGATATTTTACCCTATTATTATTAATAAACTCAATAATCTTTTCCTTGTTATTTGTAAATGTTTCAATAATAATCATTTTAAACTTATGCATAATCGAAATATGTTGCTTACTTAAATTATTAATTTCGTTAAAACACACAAATCTAATAACTTTATATATTGAAAATTCTATATTCTTATAACTAACCAAATAATTATATTTATGCACATCATTATGTTCCTCTTTAATCCCCGGCTCATTTAATAATGGATTAGCACACAGTATACTTGATAATGATAGCAATAACGAATGTATTGTTTGGCAAGCCGTCCAACCTTCGCCAGCCCAAGTATTCAAAATTGATAAACACACTTTTCCATTAGTATATAAATTCGGATTAAAACGCATTGTCCCATCATTTGTCAAATAATGAACCTCTGGTGGCGAAAAGGGATAATTATATGGATAAATAAATTCAAAAAAATAATATCCATATCCGTACGGAGTGTCCTTTTGACCTATTATTAACCCATAACCTTTCATTATATTTTCTTCATCGTGCATATAATATATATTTTCCGAACTTAAAGAAACACTATTAGTTATTATATATTTAACATCCTTTGCTATTCTTTTTATAGTATTATTATTTATACTCATAATCCATATTATATTTATAATATTATTTTTAATTAGATTTTTAAAATATTATAAAATTGAAATAAAAATATATTATTATATATAATTATTAAATAATTGTAATGACAAATAATATAAACGGTACTACTAATTCATCTAAATGGGATGAATATTTGAAATCACTTAAAGCAGATAAAGGTGTCATTACACATACTAAAATAGGGAATAAAGAATTAAATATTTATGGTGGAAGTTATAATATTACAAATTTATCCGAATTTTGGAATAAATATTATATGCATGTTTTTGAAGACAAAAACAAGGAATATTTGACTGAAAAGCAATTAATAGAAGACGGGCCTTTATTGGTTGACGTTGATTTGCGCTATGACAAATCAATTAATGAGAGACAACATAATAAAGACCATATTATTGATTTGGTAGCATTATATGCTAACAAATTAAACCTAATTTATGATATTCCTAATAATTCAAAAATAAATGTATACATTTATGAAAAGCCCAGTGTAAATGTTACTGAAGATAAAACAAAAGATGGTATTCATATTGTATTTTGTATTAAAACTCACAAAGCTGTGCAGTGTGTTTTGCGTAAAATGGTAATTGATGAAATTAAAGGTATATGGGATAATATTCCTATTACAAATAAATATGAAGATGTATTTGATGAAGGAATAACAAAAGGCTTTGTCAATTGGCAAATTTATGGTTCTCGTAAACCGCAGCATAAAGCGTATTGTTTGACTTATTATTTTGAATTAACTTACGATAATGATGAAGAAATATGGAATTTTAAAGAATTTAATATTTCAAAAATCGTTATTAAAGAACACTTACCTTTAATGAGTGCTCGTTATAACAATCATCCATCTTTTGAATTAAAAAATAATCAAAATATTCTTTCAAAAATAGAATTTGAAAAAAAAGAATTGCATAATCGCGAACACAAGCCAAAAGTGAATGTTATTAGTTCCAAAATCGACCTTAATATGTATGATTTTTCAAAAATTGATAATAAGGCTACATTAGACAACCTCATTGAATGTTTTATTGAAGAAATTGCCTGTACTGAATATGAAGTAAAAGAAACACATCAATTTGCTATGATTCTACCTGAAAGCTATTATAATAGTGGCGCTTATAATAAGTGGATTCGTGTAGGATGGGCACTAAAAAATACACACGAAAAATTATTTTTGACATGGATTAAATTGAGCTCCCTATCAAGTTCATTTAATTATTCTGATATTCCGCAATTTTATAATATGTGGAAAAAATTTGATATTAAAAATAATGATGGTCTAACAAATCGTTCTATTATGTTTTGGGCTAAAACAGATAATTTGAATGAATATAATAAAATTCGCAGCGAGACTATTTCGTATTATATTGATCAAACGCTACAAACTATGATTTTAAAAGACAAAGTGACCGAATTTGATTTGGCTGTTGTATTATATCAACTATTTAAAGACCAGTTTATATGCGTAAGTATTAAAAATAATCAGTGGTATGAATACAAAAATCATAAATGGGATGAAATCGATTCAGGAAGCACACTCCGATTATTAATATCCAAAAAAATGCACGATATATATTGTGCAAAATCGCATGAACTTATTGAGATCATTACAAAGAAAGAGAATAATGATGAAAATACCGAAAATTTAAAGATTCGTTCACATAAACTAGGCGATATTTGTATTTTACTTAAAACTACCAGTTGGAAAAATAACATTATGAGAGAAGCAAAAGAATTATTTTATGATAAAGAATTTATGAATAAATTAGATGCTAATCCTTATTTACTATGTTTCAATAATTATGTTATCGATTTTCAAAATAAAACTCACAGAAAAGGTAAGCCAGACGACTTCATTTCTAAATGTACAAATATTGACTATATTCCTTATAAAACTTTAACAAGTTCATGTAAATCAAGTACTACTAATAATTATGATTCTATTATAAAAGAAGTTAATAACTTTATGGATGAATTATTTCCAGATGAAGAATTGCGACGCTATATGTGGGAGCATTTAGCATCCACATTAATTGGAACTACTACTAATCAAACATTTAATATTTATACAGGCAGTGGATGTAACGGTAAATCAAAATTAGTTGAATTAATGAGCAAATGTTTAGGCGAATACAAAGCAACCATTCCTATTACACTAATCACACAAAATCGCAGCTGTGTAGGTTCAACATCTTCCGAAATTGTTGCGCTTATGGGTGTACGTTATGCTGTTATGCAAGAACCTAGTAAAGGCGATAAGATTAATGAAGGTATTATGAAAGAAATTACCGGCGGTGACCCTATTCAGGGTCGTGCCCTTTTTAAAGACAGTGTAACATTTATTCCACAATTTAAACTTGTTGTATGTACCAATGTACTATTTGATATTAATACAAACGATGATGGTACTTGGAGACGTATTCGTATTTGCGACTTTATGTCTAAATTTCTCGAAACACCATATCAAGATGAAGATAAATTTCCTAGATCTAATTTTCCATATCAATATTTAATTGATAAGAAAATAGACGAAAAATTTACAGTGTGGGCTCCAGTATTAGCTTCTATGTTGGTTAATATGGCATATCAAACACAAGGAATTGTTAAAGATGCCAAGATTGTTACAAGTATTAGTGATACTTATCGTGAGGGGCAAGATTACTTAACTGAATTCGCTAAAGACAAAATATTCAGAAAGCGCGATGGACTTATTAAAAAGACAGAATTATTGGAAGAATTCAAGAAATGGTATATTATGCAATATGGACGGAATAATATACCAAATGGAAAAGAAATTACAGACTATATGAATAAACAATATGGAAAATGTGCTAGAGGCAAATGGTATAATGTTGAAATTAATTATGATGATGCTAGTGATACTGAAGAATAGTGTATATGTTGTTATTTAATATTTTAATTTTAAATTTTTATTTTTTATATTATAATATTTTATTTTTTATAATATCAGCATAGCTTTTTGTATCATCTTTTATATTATTAGTTTCTAAAATATATATATATCCTTCATATATTATATTTATTAAATAACTTAATATTATTGGAATTATTAAATATATTAATAATATTACTAATATTTTCTTATTCTTATATTGTTTTTCTCCGAAAAATTTAGAAAATATTAAATACAAAATAAATAAACTATAATATATTATTACCATAAATTTATTGATATATTTATAAAAGTCATTGTTGCTAGTTTGATAGCTATTTTTTCTATTATCAACGTGTAAATTAGTTTTATAACTATCTATTTTATTCTGTATTTTTTCTAATTCATCTAATTTATTATTTATAATTTTAGCTACTGATTCTCTTTGTAAAAAAAGACTTTCATAACTACGAACAGATGTAACATAATATGTATATAATTTATCTAATATTGCCTTTTCATCTGATAAAAATTGTCGTAATGAAACATATGAATTGTTTGCACAGTCTTCTTGAAATTGAGCTACGTCAACATCTTTAAATCTTAGATGTCGATATCCTATAGCGTCTCTTACAAACTTATATAATTTTATATTATTATCTATATTATCAAAATTCTCTTTTTTTTTATTATTGAAAGGCTCCTTTTTTTTACTATTATTGAGAGGCTCATATAAACCCGGAGTGGAAATAGCAGTCCATCTATCTGGCGCCGGTGTAATAGCAGCTGCAAAATTCGGTGGTATATATTCATTATCTACAATATTTGATATGTAACTAGGGATTATGCTAGCTGCTTGACATTTAGCTATAATTTTTGCTGCTGCTTCTGAACAACTACATTCTACACATTCTTCATTGTTATTTGATGCTCCCTCTTTAAAACCTTCATAAATATTACGACTCGATACTACATCTGGTTGTACAAGTTCCCACTGACTTCGGACATTATTGCGTGCGTTTTTATATGCGGTAATTAATTGATCGGCTAAGTCAGGACCAAATAATCCATTCATAGCTGCTGCTATAGTACTTTCCAGTGCGTTGCTTCCCGCTTTTTCACATTCCCTCCTTACATATGCTACTTCTGGTTCACAATCTACAGGTATATTACAACTTGTTGAACTACCTTGTCCCATATTTTATTATATTATTTATTATATATAATAATATATAATAATAATAATAATATACATAATAATACTAATATACATAATAATACTAATATACATAATAATAGATAATATACATAATAATACATAATAATAATATACATAATGAAAAATTAACCTCTAAGTCGTTGGGCTTGACAAGTTTCTGAGATAAACTCATTAGGTGCGCTACAAGATAAAGAATTTTGGATAAGTGTATTTTTCGTAGTAGTATTATTAATAAAACCCTCAGTATTATATGGGTAAACTATTGTGCTATTATTCATACTAGCAAAACTATCAAATACATTATCAAAATTTTCAGTTGCCATAGAATCTGCTGTTTCTATACATCTATTTTTAGCTTGATCATATGACATTGTAGAATCACAACAATCTGCTCCTACACAAGTTAAAGTTAATGATGTAAGTGGATTGGTCTTTCTAGTAATAGCACCCTCTTCTTCTAATAAACGTGCCTCTCTATCATATGGTACTTTGATTTTATCAAAATCCAAATTATCTCGCTTATATATATCAGCAAAACTGCTAAAAATAAAAACTATTGTGAAAAAAATGATAATTATTGCAGCAAACATAAACACTATATTTGGAATAACTTTATTTTTATTAGCAATAACAAGAGGCACTAAAAGTATACAAGCTAAAACTATAACTTTTAATATACTTATATATTTTTCGCGAGACTTATTATAATAAGTATTTATTTCAAGTTTTCTCTTTTTATCATTATTAACTTGACTTAATTTATTTACAACACTATTTACTGTTGTACCTTTTTCATTTGTATACATATAATCCATTAATATATTATTAGCAATTGTATCTTTTTGTGTTAATAATTCCGATGCTTGAAGTAACCGGCCATCAGTCATATTTCGTGCTTCTTGATTAGCTAGAGCAATTGCGAATCTTTGTAATTGTCCAGTAGTATAAATAGCAGTTGGATCAGTTGGATCAGTGCTAGTAGTAGTAGTAGTATTATTCTGATTACCTTCAATAGTTGTGAACCTAAGATTATTTGTGAAGGGCTCTGTAGGACTTGCTGCAGGTGGCTCTATACTCGCTACGGGTGCTGAACTACCACCTGCTATTAAAGAATTAGTAGTATTCTGTAGAAAATTATCTGCTATTGAACTGTGGTGTTGCGCGCTAGTAGCTGATGTTTCAGCATTTTCTGTATATTCTTGTGCGTTAGTGGCTGCCGTTTTAGCACTAGTTGCTAATGAAACGGCATCACTTTCTGCTGTGCTAGCACCTGTTGCTGCATCTATAGCATTCTGTGCTGCCGTTTGTGCTGCTGTTGCTGCTCTGCTAGCATCAGTTGCTGCTGATTGTGCATTAGTTGCGTCATTATTTAATGTTTGTATTACACCTTCTGCTCGTGTAATTAAAGCTTGAAATTGTGATTGTTGCGCAGCCATTGCACTAGCATTTGCATTAGCACTTTCCATACGCTCAGCTATAGGGAATAATTTTGTTCTAATGTGATTTTTTACTGCTTCGTTTGAATACGCATTAACTGCGCCTCTTATTCCAGAAATCAATTCTAATCTACCATTCCTTTGTTCCTCTAGGTTTTGCATATTGTTAAGTTCTATTTCTCGATTTAATACTTGGTCTGTAGCTTTGTTAAGCATAATAATATCACCAAATGGAATCAAAGCTTGACCAATTACTCGGAATTGAGCATTTGGGGAACCCATAAGGTTTGCTATACCAGTCCTTATTATTTCAACCTCCTCTGTTCTGTTTGAAATTCGCTGATTTCTGTCTGGTAAACTATCAGTTACTCTTTCTTTAGTTACTCTTTCATTTATCCATATCTGTATATAATTCATTTATTTATAACAATATAATATTAAATTATATTATTTAATTTAATAATTTAATAATATAATTATTTAATAATTTACTTATTTATCATTCTTAAATCATTCTTAAATCATTCTAATCGATTCTTCTAAGTTTTCTTAAATATACTATTACTATTAATAAAAATATTGCTGTAAATATTGACCATAATATAAACTGAATATTTTGACTTTCATTTTTAAGTTCACTGTCTTCTAGTTGTGCTCTTCGTGTTAAAGTGTCTCCTTTGATTTTTTGTAAAAAATTATAACTGATATCTTTAACCTCGCCTAATGGATTAACATAATAATATCCCATAATATAGGATTAATATTATATTAATTTATTATTTTTTTTATTTATTATTTTATTTTATTATTTTATTTTATTATTTTATTATTTTATTTATTTAACATAAACCGAATAAAGAGAAATATAGAAACAATAACAATAAAATATATTATCATAAATCTATCACTAATAATAACATTATCATTTAATCTATATAATATCAATAAGATTATTGTAATAATCATAATAAATGCTAAAATAGTATAAAATAAATTATCTACATATCCACTATTCTTACTATCAGCAAGTTTACTTTCTAATAATGGTGTCTCTTTTGTTATATCACCTAATTTTCGTAATTTTTTATAATTTTCATCTCCTGTTATATCTTCTGTAAACATACTAGTTCTACTATTTTCTGTAACCAAATTAGCTCTATTATAACCTAATAAAGCTGCAAACCTATCTATCCAATTGTTTACTAAATTACTTTTAGCAATACCAGCATCGTTTATTTGTTGAGCACTTCTACTTTCGTTTATGTTTATGTTTGCAGCTTTAAGTTCTGATACTAATTGATTAGCTGAATCAAAATACGCATCAATATAGCCAAATTTGCTTTTATTGTTTTCAAAATACTTTTTATTTATATAACCAGTACCATTATATGCATAGTCTACTCCAGGTAGTATTGTTGAATTACAATTAATTTTAGTACTCATATTTGTATTTGTATCAAGATTAGTAGTAGAATCTAATGGACTAATATATAAATAACATTTGCTTTCATCAATAACACCATCAGCATTATCTATCCTTGTAAAAAATTGACAATTTGCGGTATTGTCACATTCATATTCACAATTACTTCCAGTGGTAATAATTTTTTCTGTCAACGGTGATGGCTGATGGTTATAAAACCTAGTTCTTCTATTTTTACATACATCTACATATTTGGAAACATCAAAATTCTCTATAATATTTGATTTATTGTCTATTTCGCTATTTAAACTATTTTTAATTATAGATTCTACAAATATTTTATCGTTAAAGTATAACAAATACACGGAAGATACAATTATAAAAAAAATTACAAAAAATTTGAATTTATGTTTGATATTTTGATTATTAAATTTATTCTTACTTTTCATAATGTATTAATATTTTAATATATAATATTAATATATTTATAAATGTTATATAATATTATTTTATAATTAATTGCTTCAACTACTAATAATATAAATTTTATAAAATATGTATATAATAGTTATTCCTAAAACATATAATAATTGTAAAGAATTTCTTTTATATAATATATAAATCAAAAATACAATAATAAACAAAATAAATATAAAATCTATCAAATTTGATATAAAAGAAGTATTAGTGTTGCGATTGCTATTGTTATGATTTCTATTGTTATGATTGCTATTATTATGATTGCTATTATTATGATTATTTGATTGTGTACAATCACAATTCATATTGTTACAATCGCATTTTATTTTACTACAATTTCCATTAATACATCCTAAATAATCAATTGAATCAACTATAGAATTATATGAATTACTTGTTATTTGTTCTTTCATTTTGTGTTGTGTTAGTATTTCTTTTGAGTTTAATAGATCATTATTTTGAATAATATCTTCATTTAATTCTTCAGAATAAAATATTATTTTATTTTCATTTACCATTATATTAATATAATATTACTAATATAATATAATATATTTTTTTTGAATATAATTGCTTTTTATTTTATTTTTCATTTTATTTTTTCATTTTATTATAAAAAAATATTGCTGTAATAATAATTAATAATAAAATACTGTTTTCAACAATCTTAAATTGTGTCAAGAGAGTGGAATCATCTAATCTTCCGTTATTTGCTCCGCCAGAACTTAATAAACTAGTAAGTTCTTTATTTCTGCGTTGTATTTTTACATTTAGAGCAATTATTGTTTCATCGTCAAAATGATTTAAATAATTTATAGAAGAAATATCTATAGCAATATTATCTAATTTAATAAATAACTCTTCATAATTTTGTTTTAATTTAATAATTTCGCCATCTAAAATCCTATCATTAACTGTAGTAGGGTCGCATATATAATTTCTAAAAGCATTTGCTAAACTTCCGTTTTCACTATGTCCACCAACACGACCAAAATTAACACCAGTATCAATCTTTAGTAAATATTCATAATTTTTTAGACCTCTTATGCCATCTTTATATACTTGTGGGTCTTGTAATGTAATATTGCGATTTTCAACACTAATTATAGGTTTTTTATAATAAGCATAAGCATTCCTAGGAGCGTAAACTTTATTATCTACTAGATACTTAAAGCATCGCGGATTAGATAAACCGCTATTAAATAGTAGGTTATTACAAGTATCTGTTGGTTGTGGACTATGTCTATTATAAGGAGCTATAAATGTTCTATCAAATAATTCTAAAGCTTTTGCAATAATCGAATCACTACCTGTTACAGACGAAGAACCTTCATAATCTGGTTTAGGTATATAACAATTAGTATAACTATTAGTACCAATAGATGAAATATCATTAATTAAAAAAAATTCGCTGTCAGTTCTTAAAGCTTGTACTTCACAATCTCTCACGCTTGATGCCAAATATTTATTATATGAGTTTAATATATTTGTATTGAAGCTTAATTCCGTCATAATAGTGCTTCGCTCATAACATTGATCAAATATGTATAAATCTTGATTACTCATTTAAATACTATATATTATTGTTATTATATTACTATATAATATAATTTGTAATATTTGTAATATTTGTAATATTTGTAATATTTGTAATATTTTAATATAGCTTACATACTCTATAAAAGTCGGATTGAATAGCAGTTCTGCTATTTCTCTCTATTTTAACAACATCATCAGGACGAATTCCTAAAACAATTGAAACAGGACTGAAAAAGGAGATATCTGGTATTTGTGATTTATCCATAACATTATATTTTTTCATAAATTGTTCTTTTTCGATTAATGTTAACAAAGTATGCTTTGGAACTAATGTATGCTTTAAAATATTGAATTGTAGGCGTTTAATGTTTAATAAGGATACATAAATATTTTCAGAAACCCATATATCTTTAATATTTTCCATCATTGTATCATTTGGTTCATCTTTTATAATAATCATTAGATCATCTTTTTTCTCTAAAATTGTCTCAATATGAAATAAGTCCTCTACAATATCATATATATTTTGTGGCTTAATTAGCTTACTAATATAAAATTTTACATATATCTTTTTTTTTGTATTATCATTTTCTAATAACATATCTAATTGGTTATTTTCTAGCAAAATTCCAATTTCGGTAATACCAAAATTTGAATATTTAGTTATGTTAAATCCACGCTCTTGCAGAATTTCTAATAAAATTTTGCGTGAATTATAGATGCTAATAATAAAGCTATTACTGTTTGTCATAATTAACTTATATTAATATATTATCTTTATTATAATTAATTTCAATTATAATAAAAATTAGTCTTGATTTATTTTCAAATATTAATTTATCTTTAACCAAGTATAGGTCTTTGATTCTTTTCATATACCATTGGATAAGGCATAATTACGTTTTGTTGTCGTTCAAAAAAATCTGCTAAACCGAGTGTTCTAATGCTTGGAACAACCACATTACATGGAGTTTCTAAATTACTTGACCCTATACCTCGTAATTGAGACTCTATATCTATTGCATTATTTGCTAATGCATCTCTCGATAAATGGCTAGGTGTGTAACCAATTGAAGGAATAAATTCGGTAACAGGTCGACCACTAGCAGAATGTAAATATAGCTTCTCTCGTAATAATTTTTCTTTATTGGATTTTTCTAAATTGTAATTTAATTGAGTATTTTTATTTCTTGTTGATGTCATATTATTATTAATAACTATTATTATTTATTT
>Ga0209190_1001265_pt1 | contig 17720 bp, 28 predicted proteins | sample M_140205_XF_Meta_FD_187315 | JGI IMG/M metagenome (GOLD analysis project Ga0209190, IMG submission 187315) | Freshwater microbial communities from Lake Montjoie, Canada to study carbon cycling - M_140205_XF_MetaG (SPAdes) (version 2) | ecosystem: Environmental > Aquatic > Freshwater > Lake... | reverse complement strand
TTCATTTTTTAAACAAAAAGCCCCAAGTCTCTCCGCCCGTTGAACCTGAGCAATGACAACTCGGCAGACGGAGAGACTTGGGGCGATGGGTGGGCATTTTCATTGGTAGCAGGTTCAATTGCTTTTTTCACTCTAGCTCACAGTGCGCCTATCTGTCCACTGCTCATTGATCGCCCGAAGGCGGGCCACGTCTGCGCTGAGCTGCTCGAGGCTGAGTGGCTCCGCATTTGCTCGAGGATCCTTCCCCTGCTCTTTAATCACCTTCGCCCATAGTTCATCCGCGTGCGTTCTCCCTTGCCCGCCGTTGAAGCCTGGGTGACGTGCCAACATCCGCTCCATCGCTTCTGCCATTAGCCAGTTTTCGCTTTTGATAGTGATCATCGGGTGAGGAAGTAGGTAATGACTGCGCTCGTCACCGCGGAGACGGTGCCAATGATGAGGATGAGGCGAACCGCCATCCGCCGGGATGCGCGGAGGCGGTTGCTTTCGGCGTTGTGAATGAGGCGCCGTTGATCGGCGGTATCGACCATGAAGGGGGCGCTCATACGGGCTGTCCTCCGCTGATTTTGATGAGGTTGCGGAGGCGGGCAGTTTCAAGCCGCTCGGCTTTCAGCTCCATTGTAAGGTCGGTAATTAGGGTGGTGAGGGTGCGCCGCTCAATTAGTGTCGCGCCGATTGCCACGGCCTTCGCCGCCTTGATGCGCTCGTTTGCGTCCTCGCTTTTCGTGGAGATTTTCACGAGCGAGTCGATGTTGATCGACTCGGCGAGGGTTTGCGGCGTTGATTCGACCATGCCACCGAATGCAAGGGTTAAGTTGTCGTTGGTGAACAGGTTCACGATCACTCCTGAGATGGTTAAGACTGCGGTTTTTTTTGTCATTATTATTTGTGGTTAAGTTGCCGAGGAATCCTCGGCACCTCAAAACCCGCCCCCTTGAGAGGGGCGGGTGAGGGTGAGGATGGCGGGTTATTCTGTGAGTGACTTAGCTTTGGCTTCGTTAATGAACTCGAAGCTGATGCCAGCGCGTTCGAGCTTTGCGATCAGCTTAGGGGTTGGTGAATACATTGCGGGAACGCTTGGTCCTCCTGCGGCTAGGCTTTCTAAACGCTTGCTTCGGTCATTCCATTTGCAAGGAACAATCTCCGTTCCGTTGTCGCCACGGGTGAGAACCCGAAGCGTTTTGTTGTAGGCCAACCCAGTCGCTGACTTGATTGCGATGTAGCGGTCAGAGGTGAGGATTGATGAGTTGGTAGTTGGTAGGTTGTTTGTCATAGGTTGAACTTAACCACCTTCTCCACAACTTGTAAACAATTATTTTTAAAAAAGATTAAAAAAGATGCATTTACCTAGGGGAAAAAGTTTTTAAGCCTTCGCTTTTCGCCCCGTTTTTCTCGCCGAAAAGTCAGCGTTTGAGAGAATTAATTGAGCAATTTGCCCGTGATGCTTTTTGTTGCATTTGCTTCCCTTGCTAAACCATTGGCTCACAGTGCCATAGGTGACGCCAAGGTGCTCGGCGATGCGACTTTGCGCCCCGCGAATTAGCTTGCCATTCGCGTCGCTAAAGCGTTGGAAGAGAAGGGATAATAGGGGCAGGGAAGCTTCGGGGAGTCGTGGCGATGGTTGGTTCATAATCTCCCCCAACCATCGCCGAGTTTATTATTTATTTCAATCTTCCCGCATGAAGATTAAAATAATCCACCCGAAGAGAAGGAGGCCGAGCGTCCAGATGAGAGCGAACGCGGTGGAGGTTTTCAGCTCATCATTGATCATACGGTGAAGCGGATGCGGCTTCGGATCTGTGAGATTTTTCGGAACTTGCGCCACACCCCGCCCCCTTCTCTGCTACCGACGCCGTCGGTGTTGCCTTCAATCGTAGCCACAAGCCCCTTCGCGGGCGAATCAATCGCCAGCCCAACGTGCGAAAAAGTAAAAATCACGATGTCCCCAGGCGCGATGTCGCCCGCCTGCGGGTTAAGCTTTGTCCACGTCGAGCCGTCTTGCTTCATCGACCAATTCTCAAGATCCCAAGCCCCGGCGGTGCGCGGTCGTTCAAAGGTAAATTTCCGCCCGCTCTCCTCCTCCTCAATTGCTCGCATAACGAGCCAGTCAACGAAGGCGGCACACCACGGCCAAGGTTGATCCGCAGGTAGCCACGTTGCGGATTTATACTCGTTCACGCGAGGCCCGCAATTCGTCCCACCAATCTCTTCCACCCCCACTTCCTTTTTCGCTAATTCAACGAGGCGTTGGGCGAGTCTCATTTCGCGTACCCCCTCGGCTCAACAAGTCGCTCCTGCCCGTTCGCCGCTCGGTAATAGTCGAGCAGGTTTCCGGTGAGCTCGAGCGAGAATTTGCTTCCACTTTTCGTCTCGTAGCTTGTCGCGCATGAGGCGAGCATTTGCGCGAGGATGGCGAATATGAGCAGTTTAATCATTTGCTAGGTGAAGCCCCCTGATGGTCGCGGATGAGCCGTAGAATCATCGTGGCGATTGCGCTGATCACAAACAGCTTCGCTTTCCAAGCGGGCGGGATGATCGTTGCCACGTCGCCGAGGGCGTAGGGTGCGCCCGAAAGAGCGGTGAGAGTTGAGGTTGCGATTGAGCCGTAGCCCGCGAGGTTTTTCGTGTTCATAGGTCTTTGGTTTTTTGCTTTGGAAACTTGCTCTCCGCCTGCGCCACCCGCATCCACTCCGCCGCCGCTTCCTCGTCCCGTAATCGTTTGCGTTGTAGTTCTTTTTGCGCTCCCCAAAAATTCCAAACCAGCACGATCAACCCGCTCACATACATCGTGGTCTGTAACCACATATTGAGTTCCGCGTGAACGAGCGGGGTTAGGATTCCCACCGTGGTCACGCTCACATTCACGCCGACGCGCTGGTAAAATCCATCCCACTCGTTCGCGAAAAACCGCCCCATCGCTGGGAGTAAATCGTTCATGAATAACGATTAGACTGGGGTCACAATCGGGGGCGTTGGGAAGAGCGCGTCGAACTCAGCGGGAGTCGTGACTGTCACGCCGTCAAGCAGGTCGGTCACCGCCTGCGCCGCCACAATTTGCGCGTCGTATGCTGACTGCTCGCTCACCCGTTGGCGAAGGTAATTGGCGATCATTCCCACCCCGTAATCCTCTGCGCTGACTGGGTTTGGATTGCCGTCTACAACGGGATTCCAGCCGCCTGAGCGAGCGAAAAGCAGGGTGGCGGCGTCTCGCTGATCCTCGGTCAGAAAAGCGACATCAATGGTGATAGTGGTGGTACTCATAAAAATTAGTTGATCCGCGCCCAACTGCTTCCGTTGTAGAAAAATAAATGATCGGCTTGCGCTCCATCTGTGCAGTAAGCAAGCGCACCTTTGACTGCGCCCAAAGTCGTCGCCGCCGTTGCCAGTTGAGCTTCGGTCATCTTCGGCAAAAGCACCACATCAAGCGTGTCGCGACCGAGCTTGATTGCGTTGTTGCTTTCGCATCGCGAGTCGCTCCCGATAGCAGTGCGGTAAGTGCCTGTCGCTAATGTCGTTCCAGCACCTGCGCCGATGATGGTATTGTTGCCTCCGCTGGTAATATTTTTGCCAGTCAACCCACCGACAACAACCCCGTCCACATCTCCTGCATCTGAGCCAATGCAGGTGTTCAGCGTGCCACTCGTAATGTTTTGCAAACTGGCTTGCCCAATCGCAGTGTTGTATCCGCCGTTGCCGCCAAACTGCAAAGCAGAGTAGCCAACCGCAACATTTAGAATGCCTGTGCCAATGTTGTAGCCAGACGAAATGCCGATTGCGACATTGTTGTATCCGCTCGTAATGAACTGCCCAGAGTTGCCTCCAATCAGCATATTATTTGCCCCGCTAGTCATTGAAATACCTGCGTTTGTACCCAGTCCAATATTGTTCGCGCCAGTCAATGTGCCTGCCGTGTTGCCAGTGGTCAGCCCCAGCCAAATATTCCCAGTGCCACCGAAGGTGTGGAAAATTCTGCTCCCTGCCTGCGTGATCTGCCCCGCCGTTGATGTCGTCGCGACAATGTCCAGAAGCGTGCCGACAAACAACTTTTTGCTCACCGACGCGCCACCTGTCACAGTCAGCGTTCCTCCTGCGGTTGAGTTGGTTGCGTCAGTGTCGAGGGTCAGACTGACAGCCTGCGAGAATGTCTGAGCCGCCGTAAATGTCTGTGCCACAGACAGGCCCGCAAGGGTCGTCGAGGTGATTGGGAGCGTCAGCGTCACTGTGCCGAGTGCGCCCGTCGGCGGGGTGATGAGGATCGTTCCGCTCGTCGCATTGCCGAGCGTAATAGTGCCGAGCGTGCCACTCGCGCCGAGGGTTATTGTCGAGGAGTAAGCTGGGGTTGTCAGCGTGCCTGCGCTCGTCAGCACGCGCCCACTTGCCACCGCCGCCAGTGCAGTGGGTGTTGCCCCTGCCCCACCGCCCACGACCAACGCGCCTGCTCCCATTGCTCCACTTGATGCCCATGCTGTTCCGCTTGAAAAGTAAGGAATGCCGCCACTCGTCCCTGCCACTGTCAGCGCAAGCGTCCCTGATGTCGTAACTGGCGAGCCACTCACCGAGACAATCCCGCCCGTAAATGACTGCGCTACGCTCGTCACTGCGCCTGCGGTATTTGCCACCCAACTCCCCACGCCTGCGCCATCGGTTTTCAAAACAAATCCATCTGTGCCATCGTCGGTGGGCATTGCATAGGTTTTGTGAACGGTAAATGTCGCCCCACTATCGACGACGAGCGTCCCAGAGCCCGCCGCCGGAGTCGCCCCCGTCAGCGTGTAATCTGGGAGAATTGAGCAGGTGATTGCTGGGAGCGTGGCGATGTTGTTGACCGTGTCCCTCACCTCGAAAGCGGTGGAGTTTGTCGCGGGCGTAATACCCACCAAATAAGCCTGCAATTCGACGCTGTCGATGAGCAGGGTGAACGTGTAGATCGTCGCCGTTCCCGTCCCTGTTTTCGTGCCGGTAGTAGTCAGTAAAAGGTAGTCGCCAAGTGGGTCGTCGGTGACTTTCACCCCTGCAATAAAGCTCGGAGTTGTAAGCTCAATCGGCACCCCGCCTTGCACAAATCGCACCTTAAAATCAATCGTATTGCTTTGCCCGATAAACAGCGAAGGTTGAGTCGCCAGCCCGCCCGCCGAGGTCGTCCAGCGTCGCCGATCAAGGTCGTAGTAAAGTTCGATGTCGAGGGTCGCCATAGGTAGGAGTTTGGTAGGTGATCGCTAGTTTCGCAACCCCGCGAAGCCGTGGAAGGTTGCCGCGTATTCGCTTGGGAAGTCTTCCCTGACCATCTCACTTGCGTGGTGGAGCTTTGTGGGGTTGTCCTTGTTGCCTGCGAGGTGGACATAGCCGCGGTCGATGTAATCTTGGCGGTTTTGGTTGGCGTGAGGGAGGAGAATTTGAGCGTCTGGAAACTCGGCGGCGAAGGCGGCCTCACCGATGAGCACTGAAGCTTGGTAGCCGTTGGCAACGATCAACGCCGAGCGGTTTAGCGGATCCAGTGCCACCGCTAAGCTTCGGTCGATCACCGCGTGAATGCGCTCCGTGGCCTGCCCGCCCATGATGCCACCCGCCAAGCATTGCACCGGAGGCGGTTGATGGCGGGAGATCTTGAGCGAGTCGTTGACGCGGTGAAGAAACGGGCGCGTTGGATAGAAAAACTCTCCCGCAAAGTCAGCGCCTAGGATCTCGGGCGGAAGTGCTTTGCGAAGGAAAACGTCGAAATCGATGTGGATTGAGTTTGCCCCTGCAATTCGCAACGCCTGGAGCTTCGCAATGTCGCGCACATGATCAAGCTCAACGGGGATAGGTGGCAATTGCTCCACGCGGTCAACGCTGAGGCGCAAGCGGTCAATCAAGGTAGACAACCCCGAAGCATCGGCAACGAGCAGAGTCGCCATGCCAGCGCGCCGAGCGTAAGCGAGCGCCCCCGTCCAAAGCCACGCGTCGTGAAGGGTGAAAGGGAGCGAAGCCGGGCGGCGCCAAGAAAAGACTGCGGTCAAGGAAGCCCCCCGCCTGCGGATCCGCTCCCCGACTCGGTGTCAAACTCCGCCAGCGTTTCCCCGCTCACGTAGTAGAGCCCGCCGCGGATGTCCCACTTTTTCTGCCGAGTGAAAATCTTCTGCGAGAAGGTGCCGGAACCGCTCCCGCTGATGTAGATTCGCGCCTCCTCGTTGACGGTCACGCCTGCGGTAGAGATTGCCATTGTGCCAACGCCGACCGAGTTGGCGGTGATCAGAACGGGGATGGTAAAAGTGTCTGCGGTCACATACGTCGCATTATAAAGCCCGTCGATGTCTGGGGTTGTTCCGCTGTTTTCTATCCAAACAAAGTAAGGCCCGCCCGTCGCGGGGATTCCGTGGCCAGCGGCAATATAAACAGCCGTCGGGAAAACCTGAGGAGGTGTCCCCTCTCCAATCTCGTCAATCGCCACCGCTGTTTTCCTCGGCGGATCGCTCCTCATCCATTCGTCGGGGTTGGCTTGGTCAAGGCTGAGCGGGGCGGTGTCGTCGCTCGGGTTTGTTGAGCCGTATTTTTTCGACCGCATCACGTAAGGGTCTGCTCCCTCGGGCTCGCCTGTCGTGGATCCTGCGGCGGTTGCCGCCGGGTCAAGGTCGATACTCCTTCCCCTGCCCGTCACCGAATTTGCCACGGTTGTTCCGCGCCCATCGACCAAATAAGCGCGCTCGAATTCGTCGGCGAGTTGATTCACAAGTGCCTTGATTTCAAGGTACGAATCGGCGCGCGGTAGGATGGGGATGAGGTTGGGCATTAGTTAGAAGGAAGCAAAGAAACGACATTATCCTCGCACTCGAAGTACGGGGTGCCGAAGACCGGGGTCGCTGTCATCGTGGTTGTCAGCACAACGCCCACCGGCGTCAACGCGGTCACGAGCCCGGCGGGCGCGTTTCCGAGGTAAACGGTGCCGTCTTCGTTGCGGATCTCGCTTTTAAAAATCGTCGGGGTGTAAGCGATGTCAAGTGTCGTGTAGGTGGGCACCGTCGGGCGAGAAGCCTTGATATATTTGTAAGTCGATTGCCGGGTGTAATAGGAGAACGTCCTGCTCGCTTTGCTCGGTGTTGTGCATGAGATCGTGCCTGTTTGCACCACCGTCGTCCCGCTTGTGAACGGGTCGGGGATGCCGTCATTCAGCCCTAAATAGTTGAGCGTGATCGTTGGAAAAATTGGGTCGTGGTCGCTGTCCCAGTTTTGAAGATACCAAGTTTGAGCATTAAAAGTTGTGGTGTCACCTTGGGCAAGCGCGTTGACATATGCGACCTCCTCGGGTTGCGCTCCTTGCACCTTGCGCGTGAGCGAATCCATCCCCCATACGGCTTTGGTGGCAACGGGAGTGGTGATGTCGTTGAACACGTAGCCCGCCCCTGCCGATGGTTTGTAAGTGGTGGTTGTTGGCATTTATTTGGCTCCGTTGATTCCCTTGTTGATGAGGTCGAGGATCTCGTTTGTTTTCGTCAGGTTGCCTTTGGCGGCTTCCTGTCGTTGCTTGGCAAGGTTGAAGCGGGCGATGGCGTCGCGCGCTCCCTGTGGCATATCTTTTCGCGCTCCCCCCCCGAGCCCGCCCGTTGAGCCCAGCCCCTTGATCACTTTGCCCGTGGCGTCAAGTTGCTTCGTCCCAAGCCCACCTTCCGCCCCGAATTTATTTGCCTGCACGACGTCTTCGCCCATCGCCGTGCTCATCTGAGCGGCAAGTTTCGTCTCGGCTTTTGTTGGTTTTTTCACCTTGCCCGTGAACACGTCTTCAAGTCCCTGCTTTGCTTTTGCAAGGTTGTCGTCTGCGAATTTCATCGCCTCCTCCGCCCTGTCTTTCTGCACCTCCTGCAACGCTTTTTCCGCCTGCAGTCCTTCCTTGTAAGCGGCGGCTTTCTCGGCGTTTTCCTTGTCCATCTGTTGCTGGAAAAAGTCTTGCTTTTTCTGCGCCGCATCCGCCTCCGCCTTCGCAACTTTTTCGACCAAATCAAGCTTGGTTTGCTCCAACTTAATTAGCTCGGTCTGTGCGTTGACTTGGTCGATGCCTTCGGAGCTGGCGATGTATTCTTGGAGGTCGAGACTCTTCGCCGTTGCCGCCTGTAGTTGCTCATTAATGGTCAGTTGCGAAGCCATCGAATCAGCTTCGGCTTTGTCTCGTGCCGCGACCGCTTTTTCCATTGCGTCCCCCTCTTTCTCGATCGCGGCAAGTTTTGCTTCCTGCTCCGCTTTCACGCGGGGGTCAACGGGTTTGATTTTTTCCTTTGGATCTTTTGCAAGTTCAGGTCGCCGATTCTTAAAGTCAAAGCTTGTAAGCTCAGGCTTCTTGTCGGGCGCTGTAATTCCAAAGTAGACAAGCGCGTCTTTCGTAGCGTCCTTAATTGCGTCACCAAGTTGACTCCACGCGACCTCTTGCTGTTCTGTTTTTAAGCCTTGGGCAATTAAAGCTATCAGTGGTGCTGTGGCAACTTTTGCCTCAACTCCCATTGCCTCAATTGCGTCGCCGAAGTCAGCAACGCCTTTGATTTGAGCGGGCGGGATCTTTGGAGCCGCCGCCGCCGCCGCCTTCATTGCTTCAGCGCCGCCCAACAAAGCTGGAGCCATTTTCGACGCTGATTTGCCGAGCAACGTCATCGCCGCATCCAACGCCGCCCCCTTGTCTGTCGCCCTCATCATCGCATCAGCAATCACATACATTGCCTCATCTGCGGTCAGCCCTGCAATGTCAGCGAAAGAGATCCCGAGCGCGTCCAAAGCCTTCCTTGCGGGCCCGTCTGCGGTTGTGGCAATGTCTTGAAGCGAGCGGGTGAGCGTGATCAACCCTTTTTTTGTCGTCTCGGCGTCGCTTCCGCCTGCCAGAAAAGCCCCGTTTAGCCCCTGAATCGCATCAGTCGTGATGCCTAGTATGTCGCTTGTGTCTTGAAGGTCGCCCGCGAAGTCCATGACTGATTTCCCAAAGGCGACGATTGCGCCAACCGAAAACGCGGCAGCGAGCGAAGCGACTCCGCCCTTCGCCATATTTTCGAAAGAGGCAGCGATCTTGCTCCCTGCTTTATTCGCCCCCGCCTCCATCGTGCGAAGCCCGCGAGCGAATGCGGATGAGTCGAGGGAACTTTTGAATTCGAGTGATTCGGTGGACATAATTATTTGTCTGAGTTCGCCTTTAGCACCTTCACAATCCCCCGCTTGCGGTCGAGGTAGGTTTGGCGGTCATTGATGACAAAGCGGATCGCTTTCCCGAGCGCATCCGAAGCCACCGCAATATTCCCCACCCCTGTCTTTTCCCCCTTGTTGTTGCGAGTAAAAACGGCGTTTTTTATGACGCCCACGAGGTTGTTGATTGTTGCTTTTTTTGCTGTGCCTTTCGATGCGGATCCGCTCGCAAGCTTCGCCCCGCGGTAGCTTCCGCCAAGCGCCTGGATCGCTGGGATCCACCCCGCCCGAAGCGCGCCAATGCCAGATTTTCGCCTCTTTAAAATCTTTGCCATCATCTCCTTGTGTTGCACGCGAGTCCACTTTTTCATCCCGAATTTCTTGTTGCACGCCATCGCCGCCAACCCTGCCAGCACCCTTCCACTTTTTCCGCCGAGTGCAGAGTTGATGCTTGATGCGGTCGACTTCGGCGTGAAGCTAGCAGAGCGAAAAGCCACGTCCCTCATCGCTCGGTTGACGATATCCGCCTCTGGTTTTTTCGTCTGGTTTTTCACCGCCACAAGCGCCGCGCGGAACTTCGATAAATCCACTTGCATCGTCATATTATTTCGCCTCCTTCGCTGTCCAGGCGCACCCGCCTGCAATCCACGCCATGATAAATCGTGCCCCCTGCGCATCGCTCGTAATAGAGCTCCCACCACGCGGTAACGTAGTTGAGCCCGTCGGCGTAGCTAAGTTGCCAGAGGATTTCATGCGGTGATAAGCTACCATGAAGAACAGCCGAAACGCGAGCCACGAAAGCGGCTTCGCGGCTCGGCGTTAGACGTTTGGGTTTGCGGGTGCCCAGTCGCTGTCAGGTAAGTTCGGTTGGCTCGTCGCTGATGCGATGTCTGTCCAGATCTCATCGGCAATTTTCTTGATCGCGTCGCCTGCAACTGAGCCACGAATAACGCCCTCCGCATCTCGGTAATTGACTCCGATTTTCTGCGCGTCTGCCCACTCCGCACACGCCAAACGAAACGCCCTGCACCCCTCCTCGCCCCGTGCGCGGTCAATTGCGCGAGGGGATTGGTGGCAGAGATAGACTACCATCGTCGCGCTTTCAAGCGGTGAGGATGAGCCGACGTCGAGGCGTTGAAAGGCGGTCTGCCGGGCGAAGCTAAAGGGGAAAAGTTGACGCTTGTTGAAGTGATAGACTTTTCCAAATTCTGCTTCGGCTTCGGGCGGGGCGGTTGGTAGTTCGGTTTCCATAAGTTAGATTTTGACGGCGCGAAGCGACGCGCCGCGGATGGTTGTGCGGGTTGATTTGTCGCCCGTTGGTTCGGTGGAAGACGTGCCGATATTGTGAGCGATGGCGGGGATGAAAAGGTTGCCGTCCTCGTCTCGCCGACGCCAAAGAGCGGTGGTGTATTTGTCGCCAATAAACTCCGCTCGGGTCTGTGCCAAGCGGCGAGCGATGCGACCGGCGTCCTTCGCCTCGGTGGCAATAGGCACCTCGTCAGCAACCCCTGTCTGCCCTTGCTCGTCCCACCCTAAGCAAAACGCGGTGAGCACCTCGCACCGCTCGAAAAAGTAAATCACATTGCCTGGGATCCCTTGCTTCCAAATCAGCCTAATCGCGTCCTCATGAGTCAACCCCTTCGCCCGTGGCTCCCCTGTTTTCGGGTCGATTTGCCCGCGAATAAAGCCGAGCGTGTATTGATTGAGGCCTGCCAGTGTTCGCCCGTCTGATTGGGCGAATTTGCAACCCATCGCGGAGAGCGCGATGGCGAGTGAGAGGTTGTCGCAACGAAAAATTTGCGACTCGATTGGGACGTTGTTCGTGCCTGTTTCCATGGGAGTTCTGTGCGGTTTTCAGGTGCCCGCTCCTGTTTGTTTCGGTGGAGGTCGCTTAGGTGATTCCGCCGCGCGCTTTGTAGTCTGCGCTGAATGATACGAAGTCACCTTCGCCGTAGGTTAGAGAGGCTTTTTCAAGGTAGAGGCCGGTAGTCGGAGCGCCGAAGATCGCAGTGATCGGGGTGCCGGCGGAGAGGGTCGTGTAAGTGGTCTGTGGGACGAACGCGGTGCCAAGCACTGACAGCAAACAAGAGCCCGTGTAGGGGGCTGTGACGCTCTTTACTCTGGTCTTTCCGCTGATAGAAAGACTCAGTTCCATCGGCCCGTAAGCAACGCCGTTGACGATGCCGAAAGCGTTGTTTTTCTCCTTGATGAATTGGGGCGAGATGTCGAGCGAGACGCTTTCGGCGTCAACGAAAAGCTCTTCAGCTGGTAGTGCGTAAGCGGCTCCAGCGGTGCCGATAAGAGTGACGGATGGCATATGGTAGGTAGATTAAATTGCGGTGGATGAGAGGAAGCCCGAACCGAAGTTTAGCGTGGTGGCTGATGTTGCCATGCCGATCACGGTGACGAAGCTTCCCGTGGTGTTGTCGGCGGGCGTAATGGTGAGCCCGCCAGCGGTCGGCGACGTGCAGACAGCGGTGCCGGTGACGAGCGTTCCGCCGAGGACAAGAGCGGGATCGCTTCGGAGAATGGAGATTGTTTGCCCGGCGGATCCTGCGCTTTCCGCGATGCCCACGAAGGTAGCGGCTAAGAGCGTCAAATTGTTGTCGCACTTGCCGTAAGTGCCTGCGGCGAGCTGGTAAAGCGCCTGCCCTTGAGTGATGGTTTCAGCTGCCACGCCGTTGAAACGGATGGCGTTTGCGCTTGGGACAAGGTTAGCGGGTGTAATGGTAATTGCGGCCATAGATTAGATGGTTGGGTTGCTGTCGAGAGGAGGAGGAGGAGTGAGAACTGCCTTGGGTTTCGGCGGAGGTGGTAGGAGCGAGGCAAGCTGAGCGATGCGCGTTGCAAGCCCCTCTGAATAAGCTACTAAAGCGAGGGAATCTTCGGGGAGCGTTGCGATGAACGCTGTGCGCATCGCAATATCTGCTTCGAGTTCCGCCCTTGTTGCTTCGTCAATTTGCTCGCTCATGTCTCCCGATATTGGGAGGGGAGCCAGCTATTCGCAACCCACAGAATCAGCGGAGCGCGCAGATGATTTCTACCGTCATTGTCCGCGCGTAAAAGGCATCCCCTGCCTCTTGGTCGAACGAGGATTGGCGGCGATTGACGCCGTGCATTCGCAAAGCGGCTTGCGCGGCATCCATTACGCTTGTGAATGATGGCACATCGTAGCGTAGCGGGCGCGTGGCGTAGGTGTAGAGGTCATCAAGGCTCATTGCTCCCTCGGCTGGAACGGCGCTTGTTTCTGCGCGGATTTCGAGCGTCACCGCGTAGGCTCCTGAGCGTCTCACCAACTCCTCCCCGCTCGTCGCCGTCAGCGTGATGCATGGCATCGGCTGGTACTCAATCGGGAGCGTGTCGCTGGCAACTTCGGTCTGCGACAAGCCAGAAGATGCAAGGTTGATTCGCACCTCGGCAAGCTCGGTCTGATAGGTGCGCAGGACGGCGGAAAAAGCAGATTCAACGGCGGCTTCGAGTGTCATTATTTTTTAGTTCGGTCTTGGGCGGTCATGTAGTAGACGCCGTTATTGGTGTCCATGTCGTAGAGGTAGAGATTTGGAAGCCCAAGCAACTCAATCGCACACTGCGCTGGTGGATCACCATTGGGAAAGGTCGAGACAAGCATTTGAAACGGAACGCCGCCATCTTCGGTGAAAGATGAGAGGGAAAGTTTGGGGCGAAGCGCGATTGTCGAGAGGATGCACGGGCCCGTGATCAGATTGACAGTCGCAACGTAGGCGATGCCGGTTGCTTCGGTCTGCGCGTTATAGAGTTCTGTCCAGGCGTCGGTGAAGTTGCTCATCGTCTAGAGATTGTGCCACCGCCAAGCTTGAAGGTCAATTGACTGCGCGGTTTCGACAATCTTGCGCGCGGCGGTTGACCACTCCCAGACGGGAGCCGTGAGGATCGGCGTTGGCTCTACCGACGCGGCGGTGACGAGCTTGGCGTGGATCTCGTCGATGGTCTGCACCGCCCACCCCATAGAGTCTTCCGTGGCAAAGATTTTGTGCGTGATCGCGTCGCGGATATCGGCGTGCCCTGTGAGCGCGTTGGCGACGATCGGCCTGCCGATTGATGCGTATTCCATCGCCACCAAATTCGTCCCGCCTTCGCATCGGTTCGGGAAAAGCCCGCAATCGGTAGCGGTCATTTCTTCGGCGAGTTGCCCGTGGGTGAGATGAGGAAGGATTGTGAAGCGGTGGAGCGGGATGCCGTTGATGAGGAGCAGGTTTGCGAAAAATTGCTCTTGGGTGGATCCGTTCGCCGCGGTGTCGATATGCGGAGAGTCTGCCATCGTGGCGAATAAGCCGGGCCACGGGTTGTGCCAAGCGCACACGAGGTGCGCGGTTGGGTGGGTTTCGATCAGGCGACGGAAGGCGGCGATGACTAGGTCATGTCCTTTCCGCCACTCAAATTTCCCGCCGCTGAAGATGCGGAAGTGTCCGTCACGCGGGCGAGGTGGCGCCCACTTGAAAACTCGCCGATCAACTCCTTGAATAAGCGGGGAGGCGTTGTGGATGTCTCGCTCGGCGAGGCGAGCAACGCACCACGACGAGCCAGCAAAAACAGCGTTGTATCGATGGGCGTTTTCCCTTGCTCTCTCCCCGAGTTGCGACTCGAAAAACGTGATGGCGAGGTTGATTCGCGCGCGGGCTGGGGTCGCTGGGTCGAGGTCGTGGTTTGCCAGTGGCATTACAACCACGTCGGCTTTCTCGGGGAGGTCGACGAGTGGGGTGAGACGGGCAATCTCGGTGCGCAAATAATGGTTTGCCACCCCCCATCCAAAGCCTTGCCCCGGTTCGCCAGCGTAGAAAATTTTGATCATAATTTGGTAGCGGTGAACGCGTAATACTCGTCTGCTCCTGCGCCAGTTTCGAGCGGGATGCTGACCATCTGCACATCGTCGAACCCTGCCTTAAAAAGCAACTCCGCCCACGCTTCGCTCCCAAAAACTGAGTAGTGGTTGGGGTTGCTTTCGTGGCGGCATGATGTATTCGGGGCGGGCATCTCGGCGTAGAGTCTTCCATTCGGCCTGAGCACGCGGGCGATTTCGGTGAGAGTGAAAAGCGGGGCCAGGGAGTGCTCGAGAACGTGCCGTGCCCACACGCCGTCAAAGTAGGCATCGGGGAAAGTCATTTCGTTCTGATCCATTTTGAACACCTCTAAATTCTTCGCTCGGCACGCTTCTAAATCTTCTTCTCCGATGCCGATGCCAACTGCTTTGCAACGTAGCACATCAAAGAGTTGCAACGCTCCCCCTTGCCCACACCCTATGTCGAGGATCTCCGCGTGATTAGGTAGCGTAGCGACAAAAAGCGGGGCCATGTGCCCAGTGATTTGCGAATGAATGGACGAAGGCGGTTCTGGGTAAACGTCTTGCTCGGCGCGTTGGAGGAGAAAGTTATAAAGCCTGTAGTGCATCAGATATTTGGGTGAGCGGGGTTTGCCAGTCGTCTGCGGCGGGTTGGCGAAAGAGGCGAAGGCGTGGATACCACGGCGAATCGGTGCGGGCGAGAAGCCAGCGCCAATCTGGGGAGTATGGGGTTAGCATCCACACGGGGCGACCGAGAGCCCCCGCGAGGTGAACGCACGCGGTGTCAACGCTGATGAGGAGGTCAAGGCACGAGAGAATTTGTGCAGTGGTCGTCCAATCTTTGATGGAAGCTGAGAGGTCGTCTTTGAGCCCGCGAAGCTTCTGAATTTCGGGTTGCTTTGGCCCTGCCTGGAGAGAGTAAAAATCGTGAAGCGGGTTTGCGTCGATGATCTGTTGGAAAGCTTCGGCGGGGATTGATCGCGCTTTATCTTTGCCGTGAGCGGGTGAGCCCGCCCACACGATGCCGATGCGCTTCCTGAGTAGATTACTCGTCTGCAACGAATAACGCTCCCAGCGTGGCATTACGCGCAAACAATGAGCCGTTGGGATGTTTGCCAATGTCGTCTCGGCGAAGTGGGGGGCGTCCATCAAGGGAAGGTGATAGTCAAACGCGGGTTCGTGGCCAAGGTGACAGATCTCGTCGATGCCGTCGAATCCTTCGGCGATGCGGTGGAGGGCGGGTTGAGCGCGAAAAACTACGCGCGCCCCCTGCGCCTTGAACCATCGGGCGTATCGCAAAAATTGAAACGAGTCGCCGAACCCCTGCTCTTCCGTGAGGATAATTGTCTTAGCGTCTAGGGGTTGCCACTCCCACTTCGGCTTGTCGGTAATGAAAGGTTTCGTCTGGTAGTTTGGCACCTTCACCCGCCATCGGTATTCCTCCCACCCTCGCTTGTAGTCGCCGAGAAGGAGCGCAATCATGCCAGCGCAAAAGTGGGCTTCGGGTGAGGCGTCGTCTTGGCTTAGCACCACGCGAAACTCCTCGTCAGCTTGATGAAAATTGCCGAAGTGCCGGTGCGAATCGCCGAGGTTGACGCGGGCGGCTTTGTGCATGGGGTGCATCTTGAGCGCGAAGCCATAGGCGACCATCGCCTTCTCGCTTTCGCCGATGGATTCCATCAGCAAACCGAGGTTGTTGAGCGCGTCGGCTTTGCGTTCCATCGTTGCTTCGGGCGAGGAAACCACGCGATTAAAAAAGGTGGCGGCTTCGTGGCGTTCTGCCGATTCGGTTGCCCGGCGTTGAATGCACACCCCGACATTGAAAAGCACGTCGGCGTCTTCGGGGGCGTCTTTTAAATGCGCTCGCCAGATCTTTTCCGCCCCGCTTCGGTCTTCTGCTCGAGAGAATTTTTCAGCTTCGCCAAGCTTCTTGCGGTTCTTTTTTCGAGCTTCGTTTGTTGTCATTTGGGAGGAGCGATTTAGTCGCACAGACAAAGCATCTTGGCAAGAAAAAGGCGCAGTGCCTTTCGGCACTGCGCCAGTTATGACAAATAACCGAACCGAGGTTTAGACGATTGATTTCAATCCTGCAACCACTAATCCAGCTGTCCACGTTGCCGTGGTGCCGGTGGCGGTAAGCTGAGGTTGCACGTAGCGTTTGACGGCGCGGGTGTCAATTGCGCATTGCGCAATTCCGCTTGTCGCTGTGCCGACGTTGCTGATCACCCCTGTTGCCGCGTTGGCGGCGAAGGTTGTGTTGTCGGCGCTGTCAAGGATCGAAAAGGCGAGCGTGCCCGTGGCGGCGTTCGGTCGCACCCAGTTAAGGGTAACGAGAACGTTGCCGATATAGGCTTGCAAGTCGACGCCTGCGTAGGTGGTTGTGGCGGCGGTGATTGCGGTGGGAGGGAGAAGGGCGATTGCCGTATTCTCTCCATTTAGATCGGGTGATTGTGGCATAGGTTTTTTGGTCTTTTAATTGTTGGTATTGAGGCGATTACGTGGTGCTGACGGCGAACGATTTAGCGTGGCGAACAGCAACGTCGGTGAGGTGCTGAATGACAATCCGAACCTGCCCTTGCATCGACAGAGAGTAAGGGTCGACGATGATTTCATTTCCACCGGCCCCCCAGTCAGCGATAATCAGGTCATCGAAGTTGCCGAAGATCACGGAAGGAAGCGTGGTGAGCTGGTTCGTGGCCATCGCGGTATACCCGTTGACCATGTTGTTTTTCCAGACGGGGATGGAGTTTGCGGCGGCGATTTCGGCGACGAGCTTGGAGTTGCCACGGGTGGCAACGCTGGTCAGGTAACCGAGTTTTCCGAGGAGCGCGTTGCTGGTCGCAACGTTCGTCTCGAACTGCACCGCGTTCGCGTAGGTCATTGAGTTTGCGCCGGCGAGCGTCACGGAAGTGGAGAGGCCGGGGGTGTTGTAGATGCCGAGCGGTTGCCCTGCGGTTCCACTGCCAGAGGTGGCCGCGAGATCCTTCGCGATCGCCAGCACGCGCATCAAATCTTCGCGTACAAACGATTCAACGTCAGGCGTGGATTGAGCGAGCAACTGGAAGGTGAAGGCGGTTGCGGCGGCGAGGCGGTGAGGGGTCAAGCTCACCTGCCCAACGGTCTGATTCGATTCGGCGATGGTAGCGTTTTCGCTGAGCCAAGACGCCGTTGCCCCGCCAGTTTGCGAGGGGATGGAAAGGTTGCCCTTCAATCCGCTGATCGTCCGCGCGCCCATGGCTACGGTGTACATCTGATTGCGGAGGAGTTCGATAAGGGATTGACCTTGGAAGCCAGTTTCGACGAGCGCACCGGCGGCGGAGAACACGTTGGAGGCCAACGCGCGCTTGTGAGTCATCACATCTTGCGGGATGAAAAAGCCTTGAGTTTCGCGCCCCGTCAATTTCGCGACGGTGTCGGAAACTTCTTTTTCGAGGCCCGTCAGCTTTCCATGAGCCGCGCCGGAAAGAGCGCGAACGAGCGAGTAGTCGCCGAGGTTGCGGGCGCTCATGCCAATCCCCTTGTCCTCTGCGCTGACGCGGGTCACGCCCTCGAAAGCGTCGAGAGCTTCGTGACGGAACGCTTCAAAGTCGGCTTCGCCAGTCTTGTGCTTTGCGCCGATTTCAGCGGCGGCCTTCTGCCATTGTGGATGCTTCAAGGAAGCGGTGAAGTCGTCGATTTTTTTGCAACGGCTTTTGAATTCGGCGACCGCTAAGTTGCGCTCGCTGGTTGGGTCGATGGTGATTTCCATTTTAGGTTTTGTTGTTGGTTGGAG
>Ga0209190_1001264_pt1 | contig 17724 bp, 17 predicted proteins | sample M_140205_XF_Meta_FD_187315 | JGI IMG/M metagenome (GOLD analysis project Ga0209190, IMG submission 187315) | Freshwater microbial communities from Lake Montjoie, Canada to study carbon cycling - M_140205_XF_MetaG (SPAdes) (version 2) | ecosystem: Environmental > Aquatic > Freshwater > Lake... | reverse complement strand
GAGCAGGCATCCCCAGAAGGCCACCAGCCACTCGGGCCTGTTCTCGCTGAAGATCACGACCTTGTCGCCCTTGGCGAGGCCAGCCTGGCTCAGCCGTGCGGCAAACGCACGTGAGGCGCGTCCGACATCGGCATAGCTGAACGTGCGTGTGCGAAACGAGTCATCGTGCACGATGAACGGTCCCTCGGCCAACGCGAGGTCGTCGAAGAAGTCGATGAGCGTGTCTCGGCGCACGGGTGAATTATGATGGAAGCACCGAGAAAAAATCAGGACGACACGGCGCGCTGTCATCGCGGACTGGCGCGGCATCGCCCGGATCACGTAATCTGATGGCACTGCATGCGGATATTCCTCACGGGCGCCACCGGCTACGTCGGTAGCGCCGTCCTCGACGCTCTTCTCAAGGCCGGACATCAGGTCACGGCGCTTGTACGCGACAACGAAAAAGCCGCGCGGGTGTTGGCGAAGGGTGCGTACCCGGTCGTGGGCTCGCTGGCCGATCCCGAATCGTACCGTCCCACCGCCGACGCGCAGGACGGCTACATTCACACGGCCTTCGACGACTCCGGCGCAGGAGTGCCGCTCGATCGGACGACCATCGATGCGCTGCTCGCCGCGGCGCGGCGTCCCCGTACGAGCGGAGCGCTGACCGCGCCTCCGCGATTCTTCATCTACACCTCCGGTACCTGGGTGATCGGACGCTCATTGGAGCCGGCGGATGAAAGCGCGGCGCTCAATCCGATCGCGCTGGCCGAGTGGCGAGTGGAACACGAGGCGCTGGTGCTTGCTGCGAACGCGCCGCAGTTGCGGACCGCAGTCATTCGCCCGTCGGTCGTCTATGGCGGCGACAGGGGGCTGATCGGCGATCTCTTCAAGATGGCGACCAACGGCCTCGTGCGGGTCGTCGGTGACGGCAACAACCACTGGCCGGCAGTCTACGACCGCGACCTCGCGGACCTCTACGTCCGCATCGCCGGCAACGACGACGCGTCGGGCGTGTTCCACGCCAACGACGAAGGCGACGAGAGCGTCAACGACATCGTCGCAGCCATCTCGCCCTATCTGCCGCACAAGCCAGACGTGCGTTACGTGCCGATCGAAGAGGCGCGCTCGAAGATGGGGCCGATGGCCGACGCCATGGCGCTCGATCAGATTGTGCGCAGCACGCGGTCGCGTGCGATCGGCTGGAATCCCAGCCTGCACTCTGTCGCGGGCAACGCCGCGCGCCTGCTGGAAGAGTGGCGCGCCGCGCGCGCGTAAGCACTCGTCTCGCGCTCGCGGCGTCCGGCCCCGGCGCCTCTCTCGGCCGGTCCCGTTCTCTCGCCATCACCGCATCGATCACGCCGTAGTCGAGCGCCCGCTCGAGGCGGGCCGCGGTCGAGCTACGGGATGAAGTAGAAGGCGAGCGCGATGATCGCGTAGACCGAGATGAGCTGCAGTCCTTCCACCCAGTTGCTCTCGCCGTCGTTCACCACCATCGACGTCGCGACGACCGAGAGGGCAATTGCCGTGATCTCGAACGGGTGGAAGATGAGCGACATCGGGTGCCCGATGGCGAACGAGTAGAGGACCACCGCCGGCGCCACCAGCAGGGCGATCTGGGCACTGCTGCCCACGGCAATCTCGACAGCCAGCGTCATCTGATCGCGTCGAGCTGCGGCGATGGCCGAGTAGTGCTCCGCGGCGTTGCCGACGATCGCCACCAGCACGACGCCGACGAACAGCTCGGTGAAGCCGAACTGCTTCAGCGCCGGTTCGAGTGCGCCGACCAGCAGCTCCGCCTGCACCGTCGTGAGCAGGGTACCCACCGCCAGCAGCATCACGGCGGAGGCGACCGTCAGCCCGCCGTGCGAGTGATGCGGCGGCTGCGTCGGCCGGAAGAGATCGCGGTCCGACGTGAACGCGTACACGAGGCTTCCGGCGTAGGCCATGATCAGCACGATCGCCGTGCCGAGGCTCAACTGGTTGATCGCCGGCGGCCGCGCCGCCAGTGTGCCGTACAGCGTCAGGTCGAATACGGCAGGCATCACCAGCGCCACGACGGCCAGGAAGAGCATGGCCGACGTGTTGGTCGCCGCGGTGCGGTTGAATTTCTGGGAGCGCCGGCCGAGGCCGCCGACGAAGAAGGAGAAGCCAAGCACCAGAAGCAGGTTGCCGATGATGCTGCCGGAGATCGACGCCTTCACCAGTTCGACGTGCCCCTGGTTGAGCGCCACGACCGCGATGATCAACTCGGCGGCGTTGCCGAACGTCGCGTTGAGGAAGCCGCCCAGCGCCGGCCCAGACCGATCGGCGAGTTCCTCGGTGCCTCGCCCGATGATGCCGGCCAGCGGAACGAGCGAGACCGACGCAGCGAGGAAGACCCACGGCGATGCTGGCAGCGTCAGGCTGAGTGCCCAGGAGAGCGGCGCACAGACGACGAGGAGGTTGAGGCGATTGCCGGTGATGGCCTTCAGGGCCGCACGAAGGGACTGCACGCCTAGTCCGCGAAGCGATCGAGGTCTTCGTCGTCCGCGCCTGGCAGCAGGTCGAAGAACGCATCGAGACTGCGGTCGAGCGACCGCCGCAACTGCGGAATGGTGCCGTCGAAGGTGTGGAGCGTGACGCCGGCGGTGGTGCCGTCTGCCAGCGTGATCGTCGCGCCGTCCAGCCCCTGCATCGAACCTTCAGGGATGAGCCGGACGCCGTAAACCAGAGTGTATCGAGCCATAGGGAATTCTAGAGCATTGCTGATTGCTGATTGCTGATTGGCAGGCCGACCAATGACCAATGACCAATGACCCGTGGTTTCTACGCCGTCCCAGCAAACCGCGGAGTGCTCTTCCACGTCTGAGCCGAGAAGCGCTAAGGTGAGGGTGTGAGGCCTGCATTCATGACATCACTCCGGTTTCGTGTCGTCGCCGCTGCCGTTCTGCTGTGTGCCGGTATCGCCGGCTTCGAGGTTCGGCGCGTGTCGGCGCAGGCGCCGCAGCGCAGCGACGTGCCGAACATCGCGTTCGAGAAGTTCACGCTGCCCAACGGCCTCGAAGTCATCCTGTCCGAGGACCATCGGCTACCGCTGGTGGCCGTGAACGTCTGGTACCACGTCGGTCCGGCGAACGAAGAGCCCGGCCGCACCGGTTTCGCGCACCTGTTCGAACACATGATGTTCAACGGCTCGAAGCACGTGCCTGGCGATTCCCACTTCAAGCTGGTCGAAGGCGCAGGCGGAAGCGACGTGAACGGCACGACCGGCACCGACCGCACCAACTACTTCCAGACGCTGCCGGCGAACCAGCTCGAGCTGGGGCTGTGGCTCGAGTCGGACCGCATGGGCTACCTGCTCGACTCGCTTGGCCAGCAGGAGCTGTCGAACCAGCAGGACGTGGTTCGCAACGAACGACGCCAGAGCGTCGAGAATCGCCCCTACGGCATCGTCGACGAGGCGCTGAACCACCTGCTGTTCCCGAAGGGCCATCCGTACTACGCGAGCATCATCGGCTCGCACGCCGACATTCAGGCGGTGCAGCTCGACGATGTCCGGACGTTCTTCACCAAGTACTACGCGCCTGGTAACGCCACCATTGCCCTCGTCGGCGACATCGACAAGGCGGCGACGAAGAAGCTGGTCGAGAAGTACTTCGGTCCGCTGAAGGCCGGCCCCAAGGTGCCGAAGCCGACGGTGCAGACCCCGCCGATCACGACGGAACGTCGGGCTGTGGTGACCGACCGCGTCGAGCTGCCGCGCCTGTACATGGCGTGGCTGACCGCGCCAATCTACACGCAGGCCGATGCGAATGCGGACGTGGCGGCGAGCGCACTCGGCGGCGGGAAATCGAGTCGTCTCTACAAGACGCTGGTCTACGACCGGCAGATCGCGCAGGACGTGTTCGCCTATCAGCAGTCGATGATGCTGACGTCGACGTTCATCATCCAGGCCACCGCGCGTCCCGGTCACACGCTCGAGGAACTCGAGAAGGCGATCGACGAGGAGTTGGCGCGGTTCCAGGCAGAGGGACCGACGGTGGCGGAGGTGGAGCGGGCGCGAAACGCCGCTGAAACGCAGCGCATCCGCGGCCTCGAGCGATTGGGCGGCTTCGGTGGTGTGGCCGACCTGCTGAACGACTACAACCACCACGTCGGCGATCCCGGGTTCCTGCAGAAAGACGTGGCGCGCTACGCGGCGGTCACGCCGGCGTCCGCGAAGACCTTCGCACAGACGCTGACGAAGACCAGCCGCGTCGTCGTGCAGGGCGTGCCCGGCGAGAAGAGGCTGGCGCCCGAGGTGCCGAAGGGTGACGCGGCGACTGGCGCCGCGAAGAAGGGCGCAGGGATCAACGCCGACGCTCCGTGGCGCGACACGCCGCCGACGCCGGCGGCATCGCGCGCGCTCGCGCTGCCGGTAGCGAAATCGTTCACGCTCGCCAACGGACTCACAGTGCTGCTGAACGACCGTGCCGGCCTGCCGGTCGTGTCGGCTGAACTCGTGCTGAAGTCGGGGAGCGGCACCAATCCGGCGGGGAAGCCGGGCCTGGCCAACTTCACCGCGGCGATGATCGACGAAGGGACGGCGACGCGGTCGTCGCTGCAGATTGCCAACGAGGCCGCGCAATTCGGCGGCACGCTCACGACCGGTTCTGGTGTCGACTCGACGCAGGCGTCGGTGACAGCGCTCTCGCGCACGTTTCCGCAGATGCTGACGCTGCTGTCCGACGTCGTGCGGCATCCGAGTTTTCCGGCGGACGAAATGGCGCGCCAGCGCGCCAGTCGCCTCGCGCAACTCGCGCAGCAGAAAGATAACGTGAACGCGATTGCGAGTGCCGTCACGGCGGCGGCGCTCTACGGCGCGTCGCATCCCTATGGGTCGACCGAACTCGGCACCGAGGCGTCGGTGAACGCGGTCACTGTCGACGACCTGCGCGCGTTCTGGACCCGGAACTACGTGCCGAACAACGCGGCGCTGGTGGTGTCTGGCCGCATCTCCGAGGCCGAACTTCGGCCGCTTGTGGAGAAGGCGTTCGGCGACTGGCAGCGCGGCACCCCCGACGTGCCGGCAGCCGTGGCCCCGGCGACGACCCGCGCCTCGATTGTGCTGGTGGACAAGCCTGGCTCTCCGCAGACGCAATTGCGCGGGGTGTCGATCGCGGCGTCCCGCGTCACGCCCGACTTCGAGGCGATGGTGGTGGCCAACGACATTCTCGGCGGTCTCTTCACCAGCCGCATCAACCTGAACCTGCGCGAGGCGCACGGCTACACCTACGGGGCGAACTCGCAGTTCGTGTTTAGGCGCTCGCCCGGCTTCTTCGTCGTCGCCACCGGTGTGCGCACGGATGTCACCGCGCCGGCGCTCTCGGAAATCGTGAAGGAGCTTGGCAGGATTCGCGATGGGGTGACCGGCGAGGAACTGACGCTGGCGCGCGATGCGGAAGTGCGCTCGTTGCCCTCGGAGTTCGAAACCAGCAGCAACGTCACCACGACGTCGGCGAACCTGTTCCTGTTCGAGTTGCCGCTCGATCACTACGCGAAGGCGCAGGCGCGCTATGCGGCGTTGACGGCGGAGCAGGTGAATGCCGCCGTGCGCAAGTACATCGCCCCCGACAAGACCCTGTTCATCGTCGTCGGCGACCGCGCGAAGATTGGTGCGGAGCTCGAGAAGTTGAAGCTGGGACCAATCGAGATCTGGAATGCCGACGGCACGCGCGCGACGAACTGAGCGAGGTGGGTGGGGGTGACGTAGCGGCCGACCTTCAGGTCGGCCCGGTCTGGCGAACCTGACGGTTCGCGGCTAGCTCCTGCCCATTCCACAACGCGCTACAACTGCGCCGTCAGGTAATCGACCACGCGCTCGAACGGGTCGAACCCGAACGCCTCGGCGATCGAGGGGCGCAGGTTGGAGTTCGCATTGATGTCGTAGAAGACGCGGCGGCCGTCCGGTGTCTCGAGATACTCGATGCCGCCGACGTCCAGCTTCGCGGCGCGCACGATGCGCAACGCGGTCTCCACCGCCTCGGCGGGCACTTCGGGGAAGGGATAGAACTCCGGCGGCACCGTCGCCTCGGGCGCCGGAATCTCGCAGATCCCCTCGCCGTCGTCCGGGTTGCACACCGGCGACGGGCACAGGTTGAACCGCCCGTGCGTCACCACCCGCATCGCATACAGCAACTGCCCACCGAGGAACTCGAGCCGGACGATGCCGCGTTCCGCGTCGTGGGGGAGCAGTTCCTGGAGCAGGAACAGGTTGTCGGGTTCCCAGATGCCAGGGTTGTGGTCGAACAGCGCAGCCACGTGCGCGAGCGAGTCGGCCACCTGGATGCGCGCGCCGCTACCGCCCTGGTCCGGCTTCAGGAGCGCCGGCCACGAAATCCGATGCTCGTAGTCGCGCAGCGCGCGTGGATCGTTGAACGTGATCGACAGCGGCGTGTCGATGCCGAGTTGGCGCAGCATCGTGGCCTGCACGCTCTTGCTGAGTTCGAGCGCGAAGACGTCCGACCCGTTCAGCACCCGCGCGCCCTGCTGCTCCAGCGTGCGCATGAACGCCAGCGCCAGCGGCACCGCCCGTGTGTTGCCGCGCACGTAGGCGCTGGGGCTGGCCTGGTTGAAGTAGAGCTGTGCCCGCGGTACATCGGTGTTGCTGAAGGCCGCGGCGGTCACGCTGAACGATTCGTAGCGAACGCCGCGCCGGTCGAGGGCGGCAAAGAGCGGCTTCTGCCACTCCGGGTGCTCGTGGATCACCACCAGGTCGGGCGTCGAGTCGGCCATCGGTCTATCGTAGTTCGCGCGTTGCATCGATGCAGCCTCGTGCCTATCATCGGCGCATGCTGAATCCGCGCCGATCCGGAGACCCGTATGCTGCGTGAGCGACAGCGCGACCTGGTGCAGCAGTTCCAGGCGCTGCACGCGTCCGGCACGTTCGTCATCCCCAACCCGTGGGACGTGGGCAGCGCGCGGCTGCTCGTGTCGCTCGGGTTCACGGCGCTCGCCACCACCAGTTCCGGCTTCGCCTGGTCGACCGGGCGCCCAGACAACCACGTCACGCTCGACGATGCGCTGGCGCACCTGCGGACGATCGCGGCCGGCGTCGACGTCCCGGTGAATGCCGACTTCGAAGGGGGCTTCGCGGTTGACGCGGCGGGCGTCGCCGCGAACGTCGCAGTCGCCTGCGATACCGGCATTGCCGGTTTGTCGATCGAAGACTCGACCGGCGACGCGCACGAGCCGCTCTTCGCGTTCGACCTCGCCGTGAAACGGATCGCCGCGGCGCGGCGCGCCATCGACGCGAGCGGCACCGGCGTGTGGCTGACCGCGCGGACCGAGGGGTTCATTGCCGGCCGGCCTGATCTCGACGAGACCGTTCGACGCCTGCGTGCCTTCGCCGACGCTGGCGCCGACTGCCTCTATGCACCGGGCCTCCGCACGGCCGAGCAGATTGCGGCGGTGGTGCAGGCCGTGGCGCCGAAGCCGGTGAATGTGCTGGTCGGCGGACCATTCACCACCGTCGCCAGCCTCCAGCGGCTCGGCGTGCGTCGCGTCAGCGTCGGCGGTGCGCTGGCGCGCAGCGCCTGGGCGGGCTTCCTCACCGCGGCCCGAGAAATCGCCTCGGAGGGGACGTTCGCCGCGTGCGGCGCGGCGGTGTCCGGCGCCGAGATGAACGCGTCCTTTTCGAAGTAGCGGGCGATGGTCGCCCGCCGCCATCGAGCAACTGGCGGAAGGGAAGTCGCGGAACTGGAAGGACGAGAAGCGCTAATCGCTGAAGGCGAGTCTGCCGAAGGCTGAACGCGACCAACGACCAACGACCAACGACTATGGCGGTATACTCTTGCGCAGTCAGGTCCGCTCCGGCAGCGCCATGTCCACGATCGCACTCAGCTTCGTCATCCCGCTCTACAAGAGCACCGAAACCATCGCCGCGGTCGTCCGCGATATCGAGTCGCTCGAGATCGCGGGCGGACACGAGATCGTGCTCGTCAACGACGGCAGCGCCGATCGCACGAGCGAGGTGGTGCGCGCGCTGATGCCCTCCGTGACCGTCCCCATCATCTTGGTCGAGCACGCGCGCAATTTCGGCGAACACAACGCCGTGCTCACCGGTTGGCGCCACGCCCGCGGTACCCACATCGTCAACCTCGATGATGACGGGCAGAATCCGCCGGCGGAAGCGAAGCGGCTGTGGGAAGAGGCGCGCCGTACCGGGCTCGACGTCGTCTTCGGCCACTACCGGATGAAGCAGCACTCGGTGTGGCGCAATGCCGGCAGTTGGTTTGCCAACAAGATGACCGACTGGGCGCTCGACAAGCCAAGAGGCTTCTACCTGTCCAGTTTCCGCTGCGTCACTGCGTTCGTGGCGACGCAGGTCGTGACCTACGCCGGCCCGTTTCCGTACATCGACGGCCTCATCCTTCAGGTCACGCAGCGTATCGGTTCCATCGAGGTGCGCCACGAGGCGCGCCAGGCCGGCACCAGCACCTATACGCTGCGGCGGCTCATTCGCCTGTGGATGGCGGCGTGGGTGAACTTCTCGGTGCTGCCGCTGCGCGTCGCCACGGTGCTCGGCCTGACGATGGCCACGGCCGGCATGGTGGCGCTGGCAGTGGTGGCGTGGTTGTGGCTGCGCAACGTCGGTCCGGGCTACGGCTTCGGCTGGCTCATGGCAGGACTGCTGGTGTTTTCGGGTACGCAACTCGTGCTGCTCGGTCTCATCGGCGAGTACATCGGCCGGACGTTCCTCACCGTCAACCAGCGGCCGCAGTCGGTCGTGCGCGAAGTGATCTCGAACATCGCCGACGCCTAGCGTCGTCGCTGCGGACCTTCAGGTCCGCGACAGCATGCTGACCTGATGGTCGGCAGCGACGTACATCAAACGAGCCGCGTCGCGATCAACACACCCGGTAGCGTCAGAATCACGTCCACCAGCAGCGGGCCAGCCGCCTCGGTTGCGAGCAGCGCGGGCGACAGGGTCGAGATGCCGAGCGCCGCTGCGCCAAGCGCCACGGCACTGCGGTGTTCGAGCGTGGCCACTGTGGCTGCCGCCACGATCAGCACCGTCGCCACCCCGAGGGCGGCTGGTCGTCCGAGCAGGGCTGGCAGGCTGGCGACGCCAGTGGCCCGGTCGGCCGCTTCATCCTTCAGGTCGCATAGCAGGCAGCCGGCCGAGAGCAGGAGCAGCAGCGGCGTGGTGACCGGCAGCTGCAGCACGTGCCAGCCGAACCACGAGCCGTCGTTGAAGGGCAGCGCCGCCGCCGCCCACGTCCAGACCAGCGGCAGCAGCAGCGCCTTGGTGGCGAGCCGGCGCTTCAGGCGTGGATAGAGCATCGACGCCGCCCCGAGCAGCGGGAGCAGCACCGAGGTCTGCAGCGGCAGGCGGCACGCCGCCACCATGCCGACCAGCGTTGCCGTGGCGGCCGCGGCAACAAGCAGTCCGCGCAGCCAGGAGGCGTCGGCGGTTGCGGGCGGATCGATGAGCCGGTCGAGGCTGTAGGCGGCCGCGATACCGGCCAGCAGCACCAGCAGCCCGTCGCGATCGGGCGCGCGGCCTGTGGCTCGCTCGATTACCACGGTGAGCGACCAGCCCAGGGCCAGCGGCCACCAGTAGTGCAGCAGCCGAAGCGTCGAGTTCCGCACCAGTCGTCTGCCTCCCGTGTGATCATACGGGGATGCCGCGTATTTGCGTCTTCACGGGATCGAGCGAGGGGCGCCGCTCGTCCTACAGGGCTGGCGCCGTCGAGCTCGGGGCAACGCTCGTCGCGCGCGGCTTCGATCTGGTCTACGGCGGCGCACGGGTCGGCCTGATGGGCGCCGTGGCCGACGCGGTACTCGCCGCGGGCGGACAGGTCATCGGCGTCATCCCGGAGGCGCTCGTGGCGCGCGAAGTGGCGCACACCGGCCTGACCGATCTGAGGGTCGTCGCGTCGATGCACGAGCGCAAGGCGCTCATGGCCGAGCTGTCGGACGGCTTCATTGCCATGCCCGGCGGCTGGGGCACCTTCGAGGAACTGTTCGAGGTGCTCACCTGGGCGCAGCTGGGACTGCACCGCAAGCCAGTCGGACTCCTGAACGTCGAGGGCTACTTCGACCCGCTGCTCGCGTTCCTCAGGCATGCGGTGACGGAGCAGTTCGTGCGGACCGAGTTCGACCACCTGCTGCGGGTGGCCGATTCGCCGATAGAACTCCTCGATCGTTTCGAAGCGGACGCGCCGCCCCAGCTGCCGACGTGGATCGACCGGGCATCCAGCTGAGGCCCTATACTCTGACGCTTACAAGGAGAGACCCGTGCTCATCAGCCGCGACCTCGCGAGTGCCTTCAACCAGCAGATCGGCAATGAATTCGGCGCCAGCATGCAGTACGTGGCGATTGCCGCGCACTTCCAGCAGAAACAACTGACGCTGCTCGCCAAGCTCTTCATGGCGCAGGCTGACGAAGAGCGTGCGCACGCCCTGAAGTTCGTGCAGTACGTGCTCGACACCAAGGGTGCACTCGCACTGCCGGCGATTGCCGCGCCGAAGCCGACCTTCAGCTCGTCTGAAGAGGCCGTGGCCGCCGCGCTGGCGTGGGAAGAGGAAGTGACCCGGCAGATCGGCCGGCTCATGGATCTCGCGGTGAAGGAGAACGACTACCTCGCCCAGAGCTTCCTGCAGTGGTTCATCGACGAGCAGCTCGAAGAGGTCGTGAAGATGGACCGCCTGCTCGGCGTCATCCGCCAGTCGGGCGAGAAGAACCTGCTGATGGTCGAGGCTTACCTCGTCCACATCGAGAAGGCTGGCTAATCGTGCAGGGGCGCGACCGCTGGCACAGGCGGCGCGCTCGAGTTCGACTCACCGTGGGATCCCGGTAGGCACGAAAGGCTCCCGGTTCTCGTGGAGCCTCGCGTGTCGCTTGGTATGGTGTCGCCGCGAACCTTGCGCGCTGCGCCGCGTCCTCCACCGTCATCGCCAGCGTGTCCCGGTCTTCCATCTGGGTCCTGGCGTTCTTCGCCAGGTCCTGCCGCTCCGCGGAGATGATCTGGAGTCGTGTGGCCGCGCGCAGAAGGACCCGATGACCGGAAGCCGGTGTCGCGCGGTGGGTACAATGCCGGGATTGCGGCAGACACCGTGGACGTCTGTCGTCGTTTCCACGCCTGCGAGTCAGGATGAGTGGCTGCGCTGCCTGAGACAAACCCTGCCTGGGATGGCAGCGTCTACCGAGAGACCACACCGATTCATGGCCCTGACCGCGACGATCTACAACTTCGACATCGACCTTGCCGACAGCGATCGCGGCGTGTACGAAACGCTGGCGCTGCGCGTGGCGCAGCACCCGTCCGAGTCCGACGACTACCTGATGACGCGCGTGCTCGCCTACGCCATGGAGTACGTCGACGGCATCGAGTTCTCGGCTGGCGGGCTCTCGAACCCGGACGAGCCGGCCATCACCGTGCGCGATCTCACCGGCACCCTGCGGGCCTGGATCGAGGTGGGCACACCGGATGCCGACCGGCTGCACCGCGCCTCGAAGGCGTCGCCGCGCGTCGCCGTGTACGTGCACCGCGAGCCGTCGCAGTTCCTCGCCAGGCTGGCCGGCGAACGCATCCACCGCGCCGAGGCGATTGAGATCTACACGGTCGACATGGCGCTCATCAATGCTCTCGTCGCCCGGCTCCAGCGCCGCATGAACTTCAGCCTGTCCCTCTCCGACCGCGAACTGTTCATCGCCCTGGGGGCCGAGAACCTGACCGGCGCCGTGACCCGGCGGCCCCTGTAACGATGGCCGCTTCGACTGGATCGTCGAGGACGCCTCGATCGACGTCGCCGGCCTGCTCGTCTGCCGCATCGAAGACGAAGCGCCGACCTGGGCTACCAGGTGTTCGAGCCGTTTGCCAATCAGCGTGATATGCCGAGGCGCTCCCACTCGTGCTGACGGTGGTCTTCAGGCGCGAAGGCTAGTCGCCGCGCTACGTGAAGATTGCCGGGCGCTGGCGCGACCACGAGCGGTGGGCAATGACGGCTGAGACCTACAGGGACGTGTCACGCTCACGATGAGACGTGGTGCGTCGACGACCGACAACGGGGCGCCCGCGCGAGGCGGGCGGATGTGAGGACGAGATGGCGGAGACGAAGAGGCAGCAGCACATCGTGGCGATCGGCGGGGCGGCCTTTCGGGCGGAACCCGAGAACCTGGCCGTGGACCACTACATCCTGAACCTGACGAAGAAGAAGCGGCCGACGGTCTGCTTCATCCCGACCGCGAGCGCCGAACCTGCCGAGGGCATCGCGACGTTCTACGACTGCTACACCCGTCTCGGCGCCACACCGAGCGTGCTGCGGTTCTTCCAGCGCACGCCCGATCTGCGCGAGACGCTGCTGACGAAGGATGTCATCTACGTCGGCGGCGGCAATACGAAGAGCATGCTGGCCGTGTGGCGCGAGTGGGGACTCGACGTCGTGCTACGCGAAGCGTGGAAGCGTGGTGTCGTGCTGGCCGGCGTCAGTGCCGGCGCCATCTGCTGGTTCGACACGGGCGTCACCGACTCGTGGGCCAACCATCTGGCACCGCTCGACTGCCTCGGCTTCCTCGCCGACACCTGCTGCCCGCACTACGACGGCGAAGCCGACCGCCGCCCGTCGGTGCACGACTTCGTAACCCGCGGCCTTGTGCCGCCAGTGCTGGCGCTCGACGACGGCGCGGCCGCGCACTTCATCGGCCGCTCGCTGCACCGCGTGGTCACCTGGAAGCCGAACGCGCGTGGCTACACCGTGAAGCTGCGGCGGGGGGCGGTGCTCGAGACCGAGTGGCCGCACACGGCGCTGGCCCCCGTGTCGCCGCGCTGAACCCAGCGTAGGAACGAGGACTCGATATGCGCATCATCACGTGGCCGCGAACACTTCGACTCATTGCCGCACTCGCGGTGCTCCTGGCCTGCGTGCCTGTCCCGCGCGCCGCGGCGCAGACAGTGGCCACGCTGCTCGGCACCGGTGTGCCGGGCGTATCGGACACACAGGTCAACAACCCCTACGGCATCATCGTCGGCCCGGACGGCGCGCTGTACTTCTGCGACCTCGACAACCAGCGCATTCGCCGCGTCGATCCGAAGACGAAGGCGGTGTCGACCGTGGCTGGCAACGGCAGCCGCGGCTACAGCGGTGATGGCGGACCGGCCCTGCAGGCGTCGCTCAACATGCCGCACGAGATCCAGTTCGATCAGGCGGGGCATCTCTACATCGCCGAACGCGACAGCCATGTCGTGCGCAAGGTAGACATGAAGACCGGTGTCATCTCCACGGTGGCCGGCACTGGCGTTGCGGGCTTCAGCGGCGACGGCGGACCCGGTGAGCAGGCGCAGTTGCGCCAGCCGCACAGCATTGTGTTCGACCGCGACGGCACGCTGCTCATCTGCGACATCGGCAACCAGCGGGTCAGGCGCCTGCATCTGGACACCGGCATCATCGAGACGTGGGCCGGCACCGGCGTCGCCGCCGACACGCCAGAGGGGGCGCCGGTCTCCGGCACACCGCTGCGCGGGCCGCGCACGATGGCGATGGCGTCGAACGGCGACCTGTTCCTGGCGCTGCGCGAGGGGAACGCTATCTTACGTATCGACGCCGCCACCCGCACGTTCCACCGCGTCGCGGGCACGGGCGAACAGGGCTATGCCGGCGACGGCGGGCCGGCCCTCGCCGCGAAACTCGGAGGGCCGAAGGGGCTGGCGTGGGCGCCAGGACAACTCTTCGTGGCCGACACCGAGAACCACGCGATCCGCCGCATCGACCTCGCCACTGGCGTCATCACCACCGTCCTCGGCACCGGGGAGAAGGGCGACGGTCCAGAAACGACGCCGCGCGAGTGCAAGCTGTCGCGGCCGCACGGGCTGCTCTTCACGGCGGGCGGGCTGTACGTCACCGACAGCGAGGCGCACCGTATCCGGCTGCTCAGGTAACCGCATCCCGATGCTGATCCGCTCGTGGCGGTCCTGCGGTAATCTTCCGGGGTGAACACACCCCGGCCTGACGGTCGGCTCAGGCTGCGGCATCTGCTGACCACGGCTCTGGCGGCCGTCGTCGTCTGCACCACCGCGTTCGTGACTGCGCAATCGTCAGACCCGCTGCCGCGCGTGACGCCGTCAGCCGCCCGTCTGTCGCCGGAGCCGCTGGCTGCGGCCACGGCGGTGCTGCAGCGGCACGTCGATGCCGGCCAGTCGGCCGGTGTGGTGGCGATGCTGGCGCGCGACGGCAAGCTGGCCTACGTTGCCACCGTTGGCGTGCAGGACATCGCGACGCGTGCGCCGATGACCGAGCGCACGCTGTTCCGTATCTACTCGATGACGAAGCCGGTGACGGCCGTCGCCGTGATGATGCTCTTCGAACAGGGCGCCTTCACGCTCGACGAGCCGGTCTCGAGATACCTGCCCGAGTTCGCGAGCGTCACCGTCCGCACGCCGGACGGCTCGCGGCTGCCGAGCCGAGCACCGACCATTCGCGATCTGCTCCTGCACACGTCGGGGCTCGAGCACCGCACCTCAACGAGTTACCGCGATGCGCAGGTCCGCTCGCGCACCATCGGCCTGCCGCAGTTCGTGAAGAACATCGTGCAGGTGCCGCTGATGGACGACCCCGGGACCCGCTACCGCTACAGCGAGTCGACGACCGTGCTCGGCCGCCTGGTCGAGATCTGGTCGGGCCAGCGCTTCGATACGTTCCTGCAGACGCGCATCTTCACACCGCTCGGCATGCCCGACACCGGCTTCTACGCTACGCCCGCGCAGCGTCCGCGCCTCGCCACGGTGTATGCACCGGGCATGAGGCCGGTCGAAATCGAGGCGCTGCCGTTCACCGAGCCGCCGGCGCTGCTGGAAGGGGCCGTCGGGCTGCTGTCCACCGGCCCCGACTTTCTCCGCTTCGCGCAGATGCTGCTCAATCGTGGTGAACTCGACGGCGTGCGGTTGCTGAAGGCGGACACGGTGGAGACGATGGTCGGCAACGGCCTGCCTGACGCCGTGCTAGCCTCGCGCGGCAACGGCGTGATGGGCTGGGGGCTGGGCAATGTGAACGTGGTGATGAAGCCCGAGGCGCTGCGCTACCCGGCGAACCGTGGCGAGTACGGCTGGGACGGCACCGCCGGCACCATCTTCTGGAACGACCCGGTTGCGAAGACCGTGCTGTTGCTGCTGACGCAGAACTCGCCAGCCGACCCGGACAACCTGCGCGCGCGGTTCAAAACGGCCATCGCACCGGCGGTTGGTCATTAGTCGTTGGTCGGGCGGGTTGCGTAGTGTCCGGCTGTAGCCGGACCCGGACACGCGGGGGCAGAACGTCGTGCCCTTCGTGAAGTGAATTCAAGCTCGGGCGGGTCTAGCAACTAGTGACTTGCGACTAAGGAGGCTGCATGGAGCGCGGTGTGAAACCATCTCGTCGTGAAGCGATTGTCGGCGCGGTCGTCTCTGCGGGCGCGATGCTCGGCGGCGCGTCGCTCGCGGCGGCGCAGGGCACCACCACCCGGACGCCGTGGCGGGGCGGGGGAGCGTTCGCCAACGTGAAGCTGATGGTGTTCGACACCTTCGGCACCGTGGTCGACTGGCGCGCCGTCGTCATCGAAGAGGGCGCGCGGCTCTCGAAAGCGAAAGGGTTCACCCTCGACTGGGGGGCGTTCGCCGACGAGTGGCGTGCGGCCTACGGACCCTCGATGAACCGCGTGCGCACGGGCGAGTTGCCGTGGACCAAGCTCGACGTGCTGCACCGCATGTCGCTCGATGTGCTGCTGGCCAAGCACGGCATCACCTCGCTCACCGCCGACGAGACGCGCGAGTTCAACCGCGTGTGGCATCGCGGCCGGCCGTGGCCCGACTCGGTGCCCGGGCTGACCCGGCTGAAGACGCGCTTCACCATCGCGCCGATGTCGAACGGCAACCTCAGCCTGCTGACCAACATGGCCAAGCACGGCGGGCTGCCGTGGGACTGCATCCTCGGCGCTGAGCTGGCGAAGCACTACAAGCCCGATCCCGAGGCCTACCTGAGTCCCGTGGAGTTCTTCGACCTCACGCCGCCCGAGGTGATGATGGTGGCTGCGCACCAGACCGACCTCGCCGGACCGAAGCGTCTGGGCCTGCGTACGGCCTACGTCCACCGGCCGTACGAAGGCGGCAGCGCCGGCACGCCGACGATGCCCGTAGCCGGCACGTTCGACATCATCGTGAAGGACCTGCGCGAACTGGCGACGACTCTGGGTGTGTAGCGACATCCCCCAGCCTCGAACCTCCACCCTCCCCAGTGGAGCAGTAGACTGGCGGTATGGCTGTGCCCGCGCGTCACACCGAAATTCATCGTGCCGACCGCATCGGCTGGCTGCGGGCCGCCGTGCTCGGGGCTAACGACGGCATCGTGTCGACGGCGAGCCTCGTCATCGGCATTGCTGCGTCGCACGCGTCGCCATGCCAGGTGTTGCTGGCGGGTGTCGCCGGTCTCGTCGCAGGTGCGATGTCGATGGCGGCGGGCGAATACGTCTCGGTCAGCTCGCAGGCCGACACGGAACGGGCCGACCTGGCGCGCGAGACGAAGGAACTGGCCACCGACCGTGCGCACGAGCACGAGGAACTGGCGGGGATCTACCGGGCGCGCGGACTGGACGCGGAGCTCGCCGACCGCGTCGCCGAACAGTTGATGGTGCACGACGCGCTCGGCGCTCATGCGCGCGACGAGCTGGGCATCACTGACATGCACAGCGCCCGCCCCGTGCAGGCGGCCTTCGCGTCCGCGGCCACATTCGCCGTTGGCGCGGCGATGCCGTTGCTGACCATCCTGCTGGCGCCGGCCGCGCACGCGGGCGAGGTGGTGGCCGGAACGTCGCTGGTCTTCCTCGCCGTGCTTGGCGGTGTCGCGGCGCAGGCCGGAGGCGCTCCGGTCGCTGCGGCGGCGTTGCGTGTCACGTTCTGGGGCGCGCTCGCGATGGCGCTGACAGCGGCGGCCGGCGCCTGGTTCGGCGCAACAGCCTAGGCCCACCCAACCTCCAACCTCCGCGTCAATGGCTATCCCCCGTGCTGGTGCTGATGCGGCGCCTCGAGCCGCCGGTCGGGCACGAGCCAGATCAGCGCCACCGCCACGAAGATCGCATCCGACAGCCACTGGTTCACGAAGGCGAGCGGCACGGACGAGATGTAGAGCGCCAGCGACAGCTGCCCCTTGCCGTTGCTGCCCACCGCCTTCGCGAGCCGCGATTCGGGCCCATGGTGCAGCAGGATCGCCTTCTGCAGCAGCGTGAACGACACGGCGGACATGATCAGCACCGCGCCGTACGCGGCCGTCGGCACGGGCGCATTGTGGTTCTCGCCCATCCAGCCGGTGACGAACGGCACCAGCGACAGCCAGAAGAGCAGGTGATGGTTGGCCCAGAGGATCGGCCCGTTCACGCGCTCGGCGGCGTGCAGCGAGTGATGGTGATCAGGATGGCGAATACGCCGTCGCTGAATGCTTCGAGCCGCGTCTTGCTCATGTCGGCTATCGCTCCTGCTGTGCCGCGTACAATCGCGTCGTGCCCATCGATTTGCGCTCTGATACGGTAACCCGTCCGACCGACGGCATGCGTGCCGCGATGGCCACCGCCCCGGTTGGTGACGACCAGTTTGGCGAAGACCCGACCACCAACCGCCTGCAGGAACGCGTCGCCACGCTGCTCGGCAAGGAAGCCGCGCTCTGGCTGCCGACCGGCACGATGGCGAACCAGGTGGCGCTGCTTGCCCTCACCCGTCCTGGTGACGATGTGGTGGTTGGACGCGCGTCGCATGC
>Ga0209190_1001262_pt1 | contig 17733 bp, 28 predicted proteins | sample M_140205_XF_Meta_FD_187315 | JGI IMG/M metagenome (GOLD analysis project Ga0209190, IMG submission 187315) | Freshwater microbial communities from Lake Montjoie, Canada to study carbon cycling - M_140205_XF_MetaG (SPAdes) (version 2) | ecosystem: Environmental > Aquatic > Freshwater > Lake... | reverse complement strand
TGCAGATTCGAACACTCATAAAAAAACGATCGGGTTTTTTGTTTCATTTCGTTTAAAATTTACCACACTCGCGACGGTTTTCTTCTAAGTTTATTGCTTCTAGTTGAGTTACAAGACGCGCAAGTTGCCCGAAGATTACTAGCTTCATACTTTTGTCCACCATAAGCAAGCGGGACTATATGATCAACCGCCGTAGCTAGGCCAGTGCATTTTGTTAGGCCGATCTTGCATCGGTAGCCGTCGCGCTGGAGTATCTGTAGACGTGTACGTTTCCATAGTGAATCGTTATAACGGTATTTCTTGCGAGGGATCGACATAAGTAAAGGCTAGTTATCTTTAGTCTTTTCTTTAGGACATCTGCTCGCGTCCCATAGACAAGCGTTCCAAGCGTCCCATACGCTTAACTTATAAAGTATTAAGCCGGCGCGTAAATTGTTTAGTCCGTCTCTTAATGATTCTCTTGTGCATAGTTTTAATTCTTTGCATATCTGAGAGTTAGGGTTTCGCTTCGGGTCGTATACGATCCCGTTTAATTGTAAGAGTCCGACGTCAGATAAGTGATTAGTTTCGGCGTATCCGATTATCTCGCACGAGTCCGGGCCGTTACCGCCGACGACCACAGATCCCCCGATCCGCGTCCCGCATCCGCCGCTTTCGCGTAGAATTATTTCGCCGAGCTTTTTCCAAGTGTTCTCCGGCCAGCCGGCGAGCGCCGCTAATTCGGGTAGCCACGATATATCGCCGTGTCGATAAACGATCTTCGACGGATCAAAGTCTTTAACGTGGACGGGATCTCGTTCGTCTAAGCGTGAGGGAAGCGAGTTAAACGCGATCCCGTCCGCTTCTAATTGTAGTGGAGCTGGAGCTTCGGCGTAAGCGGTAAGAGTTAAAACGGACATCCCAATTCCGAAAGCCGACACGGACGCCATACGATAGACATAGCGCCGGTATCGGTAGGCCGGCGAAAGTCTGTCGCTTCGACTAGGCCGAGTTCGGTTAGCTCTTGTCGTCGCTTCCCGGCGCTCGATCTCAAGATCCCGAGATACTCCGAAAGTTCGAAGTCTGTCGCTTCTCCTAAGAAGTTTAAAGCGTCCCATACTTTTATCCTTTGGTTAGGGCCTCTAACGCTTGCCGACTTTGCGGCTAGGTGAGACGTGTCCGGATCGGTAGTACGGACGAGTCTAGTCGCTTCGAAGATCGAGAATAAGTTCTCTTGAGCGTTGCCCATTATTTACCTTGAGTCTCGTCGGTGTAGTGCTGTATTTGTTGCTCGAGTGTATATAACGCGCATTTTTTATAGTGATCTTCTAACTCGATTCTTGTCTTGTTGAAGTCTGCTCCAGCTTGCGAAGCGACATCTATTAGCGCCGCTATGTCTGTCTGTAGTTGTAGTAGATCTTCGGTTAGGTTTATAAATAGGGTTTTAAGTTCTTCGCGTACAAGAGTTAGCGCTATCTCGTTTTCTAAAACTTTTTTTAGTAGTCCCTCTACGGCTTGAAAGATCGCATTATTTATTGTTACTTGATCGTTTACTCCGGCGAATTGCATTAGTTCTAGAAACGTCGCGGATATCTGCTCGTCGTCGTAATGATTGTCGTCGTTCATTTATTTATTCTCCTTTGTAAAGAAACTTAGTAAAGCTAAAAACGCTATAAACGCGATAAAGAGTCTTGCGGTAAGTTCGTTAGGTGTCATAGTTTTATTATGTCGGCTTGTAGGACGGCGCGACGTTCGGCCCAAGTACCGCGCAAGACGTCTTTCTGAAAGTCTGCTAGCTCCGTGTCGTTCGCGATTGTTTCGGCCGCTTTCATAAGATCCGCAATAGTTTTAGCGTTAGCAAGAAGATCTAAATATTTCTTTACTCCGATCGTTTTTATGTTGTTACTTTGAGTCGGCGCGGGTGCTGGATCTCTTGTCTCGATACGAGTAACGGGACGCGGATCGGGTTCGGCTTGTCTTTGCTTCGCTCGAGTTATTTCTTCGGCGCTTGCTATTTGTGAGCCGTGATAGCCGGCGAGCGCTAACGCTCGTCCTACTGCCGACGTTTCGCATACTTCTAAAGCGCTTGTCTTGTTTATCTGACTCGCTCCGATTACTTCGTGAGCGTGTCCGGTAGAGATCGGGTTTACGTCGTCGGCTTTTTTATATATGGTTGCTTTGAAGATCCAATAGTTAGAGCCGGCTTCGATTAGTTCGGTTATGACTTTGCCGTCGGGATGATCTGTCCAATAGCGTTCGAGTCTTTGCGCGACGGTTTCGTAGTTTTGTAGTGCCATTATTTGAGTCTTTTCTTTTGTAGGGAAGTTATGCGTAAACATATATCTAACATAAGTTTTCTAGTTACTATCGGGTTTTCGTAGATATGTAGCGTCCCGTGTTTTGCTTCGAATTCGTCGCACTCTTGCAAGGCCGCTAACATTTCGCGAACGCTATTTGGTTTTGTATTCCAAGTGATCGGTGGACGTTTCTTTTCGTTTTTCATTTTCCCTCGTTTTGTTATTTTGATATTTTGACTACTTGCGGATCTAGCCAGCTGTACTCGTTTCGTAAAGTTTCTGCTAGGTGTAGAGCTTCTATTTCGTTAGTAAATTGTTTAGCGCTGGCTAAGACGTTCGTCCGAATTATTCCGCTTTTACCGTAGGTAGCAATAAAACTAAACGCTTGTTTTTTGCATATCTGAGTGCCGGCGATAGTAATTATAAATAAATTCCGTGTAGGCATTATCACTCTCTTTCTTTCGACTCTTAGATAGTAACTAGGGAGACTTGCATAGTCAAGGATTCGGAGTTATAGTCAGACTTCACAATTTGAGGGAAGCACGATAGGCCGTTATCCGGTGCAACGGATCGGGGCGAGAAAACGCGGTAACGCGGGTAGATCGCGCTGTCAGTAATGCGGCGCGAGGCAACGATTAAAAGATTAGGTAGTCCGGGTGAGGCATCCGGACGGGGGTTTTTTCTTTTTTTTTCTTTTGTGGCTAGTCGCGAATTGCTCGAAGCGAAACGTCTAAAACTTTAAATTTCGGTTATCGCTTTTGCAGCTGTAAGAAGTGTCCAAGCGGAATTAACGCCGGCGACGGTTTCTAAAAGTTTTGGCGAGACTTCAACGTGAATCCAATTACCGCCGGGAGCGCCTGCGATCGTCGCTTTTGTGTAAGTCTGCCACGTTTTACGATCTACTCTCCAGCCGCGACCGAAAGGTTTCGGATAGTAGTCAAGAATCATTTCTACGCCGAGCGTCTCAAAGTTTGCGGTTAAAAGTTCTAGTAATCGTTCGCATTTTGCGCGACCGTTTTCTACTCCGCTAAAGCCGATATCTACCGCGCGACCTGTCCCGTGTACTGACGGGATGCCGGCGTGGTTTACTGCTCCGCTTGATCTTTGCTCGCGCACTACCCAAGATCCCAAGTTTTTTAGTTCAGAGTAAGTTAAAGCGTTTTTTATCCAAGCTTCCATAGCTGGACGTTTTGCTTTTACGTTTCCGTCGAAGCCTGTATATTTCATAGTTCGCCGACCGAAGTAAACGAAACTATTAGACCTACTATCGCGACGAGCGAAGCTATTTGTATCGAGCTATATAAGTTTGCTGTAGTTAAAGTAATCTGCCCGAAACGATTAAAAATAAGAATCGCGGCCGTGAACGATAAAAGAAAACGCGTAAACATTTTTTTTAGACGACTTACTTTTAACGGAATCATTTTTGAGCGTTTAACGGTTTGCCGTCTTTAGCCGAACGGCCGACGAAGCTAGCTATAGCTGGATCGCCGATCTTCGTCGAAGCCCAAGCTAGAAGCGCCGAAAGCATCGGAAGCGACATCGCGATAAGAGTCGGATCTACTTTATATTTCATAGCGAGATAGGTAACGATTCCGAGTATTCCGCCTTTAGCGCTTTGGTCGTATGTCTGATTCATTTTTATTTATCCTTTTGTAAAAGTGTTGCGACGATATAAATAATTAAAGTAACTATCGTAATAATTATTCCCGCTTTACGAGTAGCTCCCGAAAGCGTCCATAACGTAATCGCGGTAGCGGCAAGAGTCCAGCTAAGAGCTTTAATTTCGCCGTTTAGATCCACCCGTTAATCCTGCCATACCTACGGACGAAAATACGCCACTAATCGCGACAAGCGCTCGCCGTTCGCGTACCGTCGTATTTTGTCCGATCGGTCGATAGTCGTCGTAAGCGCCGGAATAGACGTTTACTTTTGCTTCAAATTTTGTTTTTACTTTCAATGGCGCTTGCTCGATAATTGCGATAATTTCGGCGGCTTGCTCCGGAGTCGGATCGGTGTCCGATAGCTGTCCTAAAGTTTCTTCAAGTTGAGTGTCGCTAACCATACTGAGCGCTTTAAGAGTGAGCGGTACAGATAAGCCGGCGATATCTGCCACTATCGGAGTTTGCTCCGCGATCGTGGTCGTAGAGATCGGATTCGTACCAGTTGGAGCGCTCGTAGGCGTGATTAGAGCCGTTATAGGCGTCGTTAGCGGCGTTTGTGTACTTGTAGGCGTCGGAGCGGTTGTAGACGTAAGAGAGCTAGTTTTCGGGAGTGTCGTCGCCGTAGGCCGTTTAGGTGTCGTTACTAACGGGATCGTCGTAGGTAATCCCGTTACCAAGACTTCTTTTACTAACGGGATCGAAGTCGGTAATCCCGTTATCAAGACTTCTTTTAGTAACGGGATCGTCGTAGGTATCAAAGGCTCTATAGATCTTTTAATAGTTGTCGTCGTCGGCTCTTGAGTAGTTACCGGGATCGTAGGCATCGGGCCTACCGGCGGATTCGTTTCGGGGGTCTCGAATCGGGTCGTAGTAGTCGGCGGCGTAGTAGTCGTCGTAGTGCTGGACGTTGAAGTAGTACTAATAGCTATCGGAGTTTTTAAAACATCTTTGAAAATTGTCGTCGTAGTACTAGACGTAGTTTCCGGAATAGTTGTCGTCGTAGTGCTGGACGTTGAAGTAGTGCTAGTAGTTGTCGTAGTGCTAGTAGTTGTCGTAGTGCTAGTAGTTGTCGAAGCCGGCTCGCTTGTAGTTGAAGAAGTAGAAGTAGTCTCCAAGAATAAAGTCGTCGTCGTGCTCGAAGTCGCGCTAAAAGTGGTAGTCGTCGTATTGTGATTAGCCGAAGCCGGCAACGGATAAAACGAAAAGCCGAGCGCCGGCAGAATTATTAAACTACGAAAGAAGCGCGAGTAGTTCATCCGACGTTAGTCCGAGCCGCGTTAAGACGGCGGCGCGTGTCGCTTCTTTGTCGGCTTGAGCTTTTGCTAAAGCTTCGGCGTTTTGCTCGGCTGTAAGTTTGTCGGCGTTAAATTGAGCTAATTCCGTTTCGTTAAAATCGCGAGTAGTTGTTTCGCCTGTCTCGATATTAAATATAGTTTTTTGTGGTGTTGTCATAATTTCCTAACTATTTGCGTATCCGTATATTCTGACTGTCCCGCTTAAAGTTGCCGCCGTACTGCTCGAAAGCGTAAACGAAGTAAAGGAAGTCGCGCCCGTATGCGCTCCTACTGTGTAAAGCCATTGAGAGCCTGTGTAATTTAGTCCCGTTGCTAAGACGGTTGTTTTTTCTGCTATAAACGGCGACATAATTTCTATGCGAGTACTTTGTGGTGCTGTTGATGCGCCTAAATCGTTTAAATAAATTGACGAAGCGCTAGAAGAACCTTGACTAAAAGCCCAAGCGGCAGTTGCATTTGCATACATATTAGAAAATACATAGCTAGACGTCGCCGCTCCTAGTGTTAAATTCATATTTGGAGTTCCTGTAGACGGTGTTAAAGAATTTACGGTTACTAAATAATTATCGTATGTCGCACTAAACGCGCTACTAAAAGTCGTGCTAGTTGTACTTAACGCGCCGCCGCCGATATAAGTTAAGCCGCTGGACGCGGTAGGGCCTGCGGACGGATAATAGATCGCGGCACTAGCGGAAGTGAAGTAGAGAGTCCCGCCGCCGTACTGAGGTATCGCGAGCGAGCCGGCCGTAGTAATCGTGCAAGTACCCGTCGTGAGTGTGCAAACTCCGACGCCGATATTAGATATGAAAAACGTATCTCCAGCGCTATAGATCGAAGTGTTTATAGTTATCGTCGTCGCGCTCGCGGAGTTCATTATTACGCGCGTCCCGATATCGGTAGTGGTTGTCGGCGTGTAGCTTGTCGTTTTAGTTGTTACCGTCTGATTAAAGTCGTTGCTTTGTAAAGCGTTTACTTGAGCGGCGGTTAAAACTTGTCCGCTAGTAAAAGTTTGTTTAGCCATACGCGGAGTCTAACCTAAGCGCCTAGCACGTTAGAGGAATCTAGTTTTCCGTATTGAGCGTCGTTTAAAAGTAGCTCGTAAACAAGATTCGTAGGACTCGTAAAGATTCGCATACGATGACCGCTAAACGGGTCGATCGTATGCTCGATTCCCTCTATGGCTAGTTCGCTAGTTATTGAAGCCGGCGATCCGCTGGAGAAGCTTCGGGTAATTTGTATGGTGTCGCCGATCTCGAGTAGCGCGACGGCGTTTTTTTGTGGAGTTGTAAGGCTTGCGAAGTTTACTAAAACGTCTGAGAATCGCGGCGCTGGAGTCCCGTCTATGAGATATTTGGCGAACGTGAGAGCTTGCGCGTCGCTGGAGAGTAGCGAGCCGGTTATAGATACGGCTTGTATCTGATAGAGCGCTATCGAAGCGCTATCGGTGTCCGTCTGAGCTGTACCGCCGACGCGCTCTACTGTCGCCCGGTTTATAACTTGATCGGTGGAGTAGTCGATAGAGAGCGCCGAGTACGGCGTATTTACTCCAGCGTCCGAGAAGATTACTGTCGCGCCGGCGAGAGTGTTTCCTATTCGAGCGTCGTAGGTGAGATAGCCGGTACGCGAAACGTACACGCGGCCGGATTCGGCGTCGTCTGATATTGAACGTAAATAACTTAAGACCGACGTACCCTCGCTTATCGGATAATTACCTAGCGTCGTAGTGCCGGTCGCGATGTCTCTTGTCCCGGCTGGATAGGCGACTTCGGGCCGATCAAGAATTGTGGTAACTCGAGCGGACGATAGTTCGGTGCTAGGTGTAAACGCGTTAAGAAAAGTATTAGATAATAAAAATAGATCATCGGCGCAAGTTATAGATACCGTCGGCAAGTTTTTAGTTTGTGCCGTCCCGTAGTCGTATGCAAAACTTACGACTCGTCCTTTAAAAATATAGTCGCCATTACGAGATAAACGTATCTGTCGAAGCGGCGATAATCCGGGAGTGTCGTCGGCTTCGTTATAGTAAACGGAAGCTTCGTTAAACGGATCGAAAGCGCGAGTCGGATCTATTGCCTGTATTGACATTATGCCGGGAGCTATCGAGTCGCTAACCGTTTTTTTGCCGCGAAACGCTCGAATACTTGTAACTTGAGACGTGATCTCGGAAAACTGATCTACGCCGTCTAAAACGTAGCTCGTATTATTTAGTTTCCCTTGCTGTAAGTCGTCAAGTGTGAAGCCGTCGCCAAAGCCGGTGTCCATTTCCAAGACATAAGATCCGCCGGTTACGATCGTCGCCATATTTAGCGCGTTACCACAATGTCGGCCGGCCCGCTAATTAGGTTATAGAGCTGTAATTGTTCGACTATAAGGTTCGGAAGTCCAGCGTCGGCCGTAACCGTGTTTACTGTGATATTTACAGTAGCGGCCGCATTTTCTCGCGCTGTAAGCATATTAGCGATTCGTTCGGCGTTACCGAAAGCGAAAGAAGAAGAAACGGGAGCGCCATTATTGCCGGCGTTTATTGCCGCTATTTCTGCCGAAGATAGACCGCCGCCGCCGCCTTTACTGCCGCCGCCGCTTGAGCTTGCCGGAGTCGAGATCGTCGTCCCTGTAGTCGGTGCAATAAAAACGGGATCGGGTACACGATCGGCGAGAGTCGGAGTCGTTACCGTTGTCGCGCTTCCAGCTGGAGCGCTAATAGTCGGCAAGGTTAAATTTATTGCTCCCGTTTTACCTATGTCTACTCCCGGCAACATATTTAAAACGTCTATCGCTTTATTTACGCCGGCGATTATTCCGTTTACCATAGTTTCAATCGTGCCGAGTACGCCGTTAGCTACTTTTACTAGAAACGTCCCGATACTTGCGAACGCGTCTATAAATAAAAAGATGACGTCTATCGCTGGCCCGATCGCTTTAGCTAATATCTCGAACGCTACTTTTAATACGACGCCGACTACGGGAGCGATCTTTTCTTTAATGAGTGTATAAAACGCCTGTAAAAAGTTGAAGTACTTTATAATCGTTTCGCGATTCTCGTCTATCTTTTGCGCGACGATAGTAAAAATTTTGGCTAGTCCCTCGAAGATCGGAATAGCGATAGAGAGCACGATCGGAATTAACGTATCTTTTATAAATCCGACGAAAGCGAAAAACGCGGGTATTAAATTCCTTTGTACGAATTCGACTAGCGTTTTTATTACCGGAAGAAAATAAGTTTGAAAAGCCGGGACGAGTGTCTCGGTTATAAAAGTGCCTACTTTAGTTAGTTGCTCACTAAGCGCGGGTAGTACCTTTTCGTTTATAAAAGCTACTGACGGCGTTAAAACGTCCGCGAAAACGCTAGTTAGTTTAAGCGCGACCGGTAATAAAGCCATACCGATATCCGTAACTACGTTTTGAAGTTGTGCCGATAAAATTCTTTGCGTATTAGCTAGACCGTCCGAAGTTCGAGCAAAGTCGCCTTGAGCGTCTCCCGTCTGCTCATAAATAACCTTTTGCGCGGCAAGGATCTTTTGTTGAGCGTCAAGCGCTCCGCTCCCGCTAAATATGCCAAGCTCTAAAGCCGCTTGTTTAAGTGTGGCATCGTTTAAAAGAACGCCGTAACTTCGTAGCGGTTCGGATTCTCCACGAAGCGCCGCGCCGATCGCGTTTATCGCTTGCTCCGGACTTGTATTATTAAACGACGCTAAATCTGAAGCGAGTCCCGTAAAATCTGTAGAAAACGTAGCCAACTTTTCGCCGGTAAGACCGGCGGCTTTACCGAAAATACCGAAAGAAGCCGAAGCGTCTAAAGCTTGTTGTCGAGTTTGTCCGAGATTAGTTGCCGCGTCGCTAGCAAACTTTTCTATTGACTTATTAGCGTCGCCGAAAACTACCGCGACTTTTGAGATAGTTTCATTTAGATCCGAAGCTTTGCCGATCGCTAAAACTGCTCCAGCGCCTACGGCCGCAAAGCCGGCCGCCGTTGCTATACCTATTTTTTTGAAAGATCCGGATAAACGATCTAAAGACGATTCGGCTTCGCCTACCGCTTTTTTTAGCGGGCCGGCGTTGCCGACGATAGAGACGGTAATCGGTTTAGCCATAGTTTTATCCTAGATCGTATTTTGTTATTAGATCGGATACTAACTCCGCGTAACGATTAGCTACTTCGCTCTTACGAGCGTCTATTGCTTCATAAAGAAACGTATTAGGTTTAATGCTTCGAGCTGGCCAGCCGAAGTGAATCGGGCCGGCGTACTGTACGCCGACGTTACCGGCTCTAACTTTTGCGCTTTTCTTTGTAGACGCGTTTCGAATCGCGGCCGCTAAAGCTCCTGTAAGTACCGGGACATATTTTTTAGATTCGTTTATAACTATTTCGGCGACTTGTTTATTTGTTTCTAAAAATTCAGTTTTATTTAGATCGAGCGCGTCGGTAGATAGTTTTCTTAAATTTCGCTGTACTTCGGAGAGTCCGGTTATTTTAATCGGATCGCGTGAATCTGCTCGAAAGCCGAACGTCCCGGTCGCCATAGTTTTATCTCCGTCCAGCGTTTCGCTCTTTGTTACGTCTTACTAATCCCTCGTAGATTAGTTCTAAAACTAGTGGAGACGTGTTTATAAGTTCGTTAGGCGCGATACCTGTCTCTATAGCAAGCTCCGCGATATATTCGCTAAACGAGTTACGCGTTAAACTTTTGGGTCGTTACTTATTTCCACGTCCGCGACGGTTTTAGTCCACTCATCGAACGGCTTAACGGCGTTACCGCCGTCGCGCTCCGCAAGCCAAGCAAGATAATAAAGATGCTCCATTTTTGTATCAGTAGTAGAAAACGCGGTAGAGATCCCCATTTTTGCGTAGCGTTCGAAAGCGATAATCGCCGGCGGGAATACGGGTAGCTCCGTCTTTTCGCCGTCGCGTCTTTCAACTATTAAAACTATTCTTAACACTATTTAAGCTACGGCTTGAACGATCGCGCCGCCGGTGTAAGTTAACGTAATTTCAACTAGCTCCCCGACCGCCACTACGAGCGGTACTGAACTTAAGAAGCCGCCTGTATGAGTGTACTTAGGCGAACTAGCACCCGGAGCGGCCGCTAAAGGTTCGTAAACGATAACCGAAGTAGTACCGACGTCGCCGAAAGCGAATTGAATCGCTTCGGCTGTAAGAAAACTTCCGAGCAAAGTAAAAGTAGTTTCCGAATTTTCTAAGCCGGCGCTATTCTCGACGTATGTCGAAGCGAGCGTAGTTGAATCCAAGTTCGGTACGTTTCGAGTCATTGAAAGACTTCGAAGTTGGTCGTTAAAATCTACGCCGCCGACCGTAAAAGTCGTAGCTTTTCCTAGTTGTATTACTGTTGCCATAAGTTAAATCTCCGTTTCGTCTTTAATAGTTTTAGCATACTTTCGCGCCGGCTTTGTGTCATCCGATAATTTTATAGACGCGATTACAAGAGACTTGCCGACGTCTACTCCAGCGGCCGCTAAATCTTGATCGGTTACGATCTGCCCTACTGTAAACGCTTTAAGACGCGACGAGATTATTTCGTAGTTAGACATTTATCCCCATAGTTCTAGAGTGTAACGATACGCGAGCATTTCCACGCCGCTAACACTAACCGATATCGGAGTAGCCGAGATGCAAGTAGAGCTAGCTACGGTCGCTACGGATGCTTTAGGGAGCGTCGGAGCGGCGTCTAGCTTTGCTTTGATTGAAGAAGCTCCCGAAGCGACTAAGAAGCCGTCTAAATAGTCTTGAGCGGCGCGATCTGACATCCTGCCGGTGATAAGTATTAGATCTACTGAGCCTTTATCGAGTCCGCGACTAAAAGCGTAATCCCAAGTTATAGAGATCTGCCCAATAACTAAAGCCGGCGGGACGAGGCCGTCCGGAATCGTATCGTAGACGCGTAGACCGGTTATATTTACGGCGGTTTTTATGCCGTCTCGAACGTCCGACGGAATCACGGAATCACGCTAAAACTTCTCTTCGGTAAGGCCTTACCATAGCTTGCACGTCGCGACCTAACGGCGACATACGGATAGCGCCTAACTCCGATAAGCCGACGACGCCGCCTACACTCGAAGCGCGTTTAACTAGATCAGTAGACAAGATTAAACAAGCTTCTTCGATGTCGTCCGGCGGAGTCCCGTTATACCATCCAAATTTCGCGGTTACTTGTATTCCGGGACGGAGATTAACGGGAGACGGGAATAGCGTCGTACCGACGAGCGTAATGATCGTATATGGTCGCTCTAATTGTGGAGCGTTAAGCGGATCTAAAATAAAATCGGTGTTAATTGTTAAAGAAGTTGCGTAGCTTCCATTTCCGGCGCTATCGGTTTTTACTAATAATCCGGTCGTCGTAGAGATGTCATCCACGAAAAGACGGTAGAAGTCCGTCGCGCGATACTGTCTCGCGGTAGCGCTGGAGTCTGCCCAAAATCGGCGGTTAGTCATCCGATCTATAGATCTCGAAGCGGACTCAATAGCTTTTTCTATGTTTACCGTTTCGTCGGCAGTAACCGACGACATACCGGTATAACTTTGAAAAGTAGCGACCGTCGTATATCCGTTAGAGATCGCCATTTTTTACGCTTTCTTCTTTGTCGGTTTCCGTTTCGGTTCTAAGGTTACTACTTCTTCGCTTGCCGGTATCGGCTCGTCTTGCGGCCGAGTGTTGCCGGTCGAAAGCAGACCGTCAAGACGAGCTAATTCCCGATCTACTTCCGCTACGCGTTTCGGTAAATTGCGAGCAACATATCCGGCACGTTCAAGAAGTAAATTATATTTTAAATTTTGGTGAAAGTTAAATACCATAACTTAAGTTTAACTATCTCCCGGAGACGAGCAAGGAGTAAAAAAATCTCCGGGAGATAAAAGTTAAAACGTCGGAGTAACTAATCCCGTACCGCCGATATACGCTCCAGCAAGCGGGCGACGGCCAGCGGTGAAAGCGCTAAATCCGAATAGCACGATTCGGATAGCTACCTTACCATCCGGCTGTTCGAAGCGAACATACGTCGGCATACCCGGAGCTTCCCATAGGTGAAGCTCGTCGGCGCTAACGACGTAAATAAGATCTTCGTTAGATCCAGCGCCGTTAGTAATTGTTACGTTCGCGTCGGTGATAATCGGCAAGCCGAGCATCGAGTATTGTCCGCTTTGACCGTAACCAAGACCGCTATATGTACCGGTCGCGTTCATCGGGCCGTTCGCATTAGGTACTACGAGCGGACGTCCTGTAGTGTCCGTCGCGGCGAGCAAGAAGCCAAGTCGTCGCGGGTGCATAATGATATGGCTAGGGCCGGCGAATACTGCCGACTGTACTCGCTGGATCGCGTCTACGATCTTCGGGTAAAGCTCGGCGACTGTAGGACTCGCGTCGGTGTAAGTTACTACCGCCGTTAGAGCCGTGTTAAGTCCCGTAGGTTCTCCGGATGATCCCGAGCCGCTTAAAATACCTAGATCTAGTTTAGTGTTATAAGCACTAATAAGATCTGAAAGTACGACGTCCTCGATATTCGCTCCGCGTAAGATCGCTTGCTTCGAGACGTCTTGCATACCGCTAATGGTGTTCACGTTTACGGTTAGAAGTGTGTCGTCGATATTTGTCTCGGTAGCTGTATCGTTCTCCGCCGCTTGATACGAAACCGCTGTACCGGTTGTTACGCGTGAGATATTGACCGTCATACCTTGAGCCGGTAGGACGTGCTTACGGCAGATATCCGCTACGGGACGTCCAGCGCGAGCAAGATTCGCGTAGAGATCTATCAAGTATTGCGGGACTACAAGTCCGGCGAATTGAGCCGTACCGACGTCGCGCTTTTGAAGTGTGATCTCACGGTTATAGCGGTTAATTCTTTCGCCCGCTTCGTAGTTGTTATTAAATTCCGCCGAGATCGCGTCCGCAAGAAACGAGTTAGCGCCGCGAGCGTGATAGGTCGGCTCTTCGCTTGTTACTTTCCATCCGCCGGCTTCGCGTGTCTCCGGTGTTGAAACTTCGACTCGTTTAGCAAGTTCGTTAGCGGCTTGTTTTCGTGTTTCAATTTCGGCGACTTGTTGAATTCGTGCGTCGAGTTTTTCAATTTCAAGAGCTAACGCTTTTACGTTCGCGTCTTCGACTTCTGTAATGTCGCGATCTTCGTCGGCGGCGCGAGCAAGTGTCGCGTCAATCAACTCCATTTTTTGTACTCGTTTATCTGAGAGCTGGTTTAAAAAATTGTTCATAAAGTTTTATCCTTTTAGTGAGTGTCGGTTTTTGTGTCGAGTTGTCTTGCTCGTTTCTTTGCGGGTGTCGAACGTGTCGAGGTGCGTCAAAGACTAAAAGAGGTGTCGTGGATCTAAGAGTACTCTAAGAGTGTTCGGAGTTCAAGTATTCCCGCCAGCTTGCTCTCTTACTATTTTATCGGCCCAAACTTTACCGGGATCGCCACCCCATAACGCCCAAGCGATACGACCGGCGGACGGATAACCGGGTTCGTTAGGCGTGAATCCTTGACCTTTTTTATCTATTTCGTGCCGCGCTAAAAACGATCGCATCCTTAAAACTGTGTCGTAACTAAGATTCCCGTTAATGATGTCTCGAGCGCGAGCTACTCCGATCTCCGTCCCGCCGCGACCGAACGCGCGACGCCACTCAAGACCGCGACGCGCTTCGGCTCTCATTTCTTGAGTCGGTGTAAAACTTTCGGCTCGATCTTCGGCGCTACCTTGCCATTTATTACAATAGTAAGACGCCATAACTTGAGCGTCCCATAGCGAACAATAGTTTCCGGCGAAGTAGGAGCAATTTCCACACCTACGGCCGGCAGGGACGTTATCGCTTGAAGCTGGACGATAGTTTTCGGGAAGCGCTCGATAGTTTTCATTTATATTTAGCGCGGCTATTTGTGCGACGGCTTCGCGTCTTGTTTTGTGGCAGAAGATTAAAGTACCGTCAACGTCTTTAACTACCGCGTATCCGTTCGCGCAAGCTTCGTTATTTGTTTCTATCGAGTACGGCATTAAATTATTTTCGGAGTTTTGCTAAAAGATTCTCCAGCTCCGCGAGATTCGGTTTATCAACTACTTCTCTAACCACTGACACGGCGGCCGCGTCTCCGTAAGCGCCGAAAGTTACTAAAGAAACTTCGGCTAAGTGTGCTTTAATTCTTTCAACAATTCCGCCGGGAGTTTTACGATCTTTAAGCGGCTGGAATCCGACGGATAAATTTGTTAGTACTCCGTCGCGCACTAACTCAAGCGCTTGATCGCCGGCATCGGTTTTAGATACTCTAAATTCTCCGTACAGGCCGCGAGTATCTTCTTTAAGTACTGTCGCTTTTCCTAACGGCATTTTTTTAGTATCGTGGCCTTGTAAAAGTTTTACGCGATGAGCGGCGCGAGTTACCGCGTCGAAAGCGCCGAGTCTAAAAACTTCAACTAGTCCCGCGTGTATGCGCGTCTCTACGTCATACGGGACACATATTCCGCATATAGTCCGACCGTCGCCGTCCGAGCGTACTTCTAGCTCGCTCTCGTATTGTCTAGTTTCTAACGTCATACGATAGAGCCTAGATCTATAGGATCGACTAATGGCGTGATACCGTCAAGCGAAGCGGCGTCTAAAGTAGTTTGTGGTTCGCCGATCGGCGGACGGTTCTCAAAGTCTTGTCGTATTTCGTCTACTGTCAAGAATCCAGCGGAGAGCGCTATTTGGTGAGCTTGATATCTAGTAAGAGTATCTGAGCGAAGTAGCGCGTCTGTATTAAATTTAGCGAATTGTCCGCGCGGAAGAAGATCAGTAAACGCCGACTCAATGCGCGTAATTAGCGGAGTGATACCGCGTAAGAATTGCAACTGCTCTTGCTCTACGTTCGAATAAGTACGCGACGAGTTCGGAGCGCCGAGATAGTAGCCCGGTAAGCCGAGCATATTAGCGATCTCAGTAAGCGAAAATTGACGCGACTCGACAAGCTGGCTATCTTTTGCATTATCTGATAACTGCTGGAATTTTGTAGAAGCGTTTAATACTGCCGGCTCGCGAGACGTCCCGCCGTAGTGTCTCATCCAAACGGCCTTTAACATATCCGCTTCATCTTGTGAGAGATCGGCGTTATCGCTATAGAGAATACCGGTCGGCTGTGCGCCGCCGTCAAAGTATTTAGCGGCGTATTCTTGCATCGCTAAAGCCGATCCGATTCCTTGCCGTTGAGCGCCGACGATACCTACTCCGACTATTTGACCGGGAAGCGTAAAGTTTTTTATATGCATTATCTGAGACGCGTCATAAGTTTCTTCGTTAATTTTGTAAGTAAGTACTCCGTCGTTTCTTTCAACGTGTACGCGGGTCGGTGATACCGGATAAATAGATTCCGGATATCCGTTCGGCCCGATCGCTCCGAGAATCGCTATATAGTTTCCGTGTATCAGTAACGCGGCCGCCATAGCGCAAAGCGTCTCGATTCGCGTTTCGTTCGGATATGGTCGCTCTAAGATCGGCGGAGTAGGTTCTAAACGTGTATCGCTTCTATAGGCGTGTATAGGTAGCGCTCCGATCGTGTCGGAGATTAAAGTTATTCCGCGCCATAATCCCGGAATAGATAGCGTCGTAGATTCATCTACGAAAGTCCCTGCGTAAACATTATTATAATAACGCGATACACGTCCTAAAGAATCGACGTAGCTATTTGGATTACCATACGGCATATTCTGACGTTTTTTTAACTTGAAGCGCTCGAAAATAGGCATCTTAAAACTTACGCTAGCATATTTCCGCTAAAAAATTAACGATCTAGGTTTAGTCTCAATCTTGCGGTGGACGGAGTGATGCCACGCAAGAGTCATAGCGTAAAGAAGCGTAAGATCGGCGTCTAAACTTTGTCGCGCCCATAGCCACGACTGACCGACTTGCCGCTTCTTCGCGTTTAGTATCGCGTCGTCTAAAAGGCTGGACGTTTTGACTTTTACGTTACGATCAAGAATCGCGTCGTAAAGAAGATTACAAGCCGCTATAACTTCTTGAGTTTTATATTTAACTACGTTCACGCCGAGATTCTGTAACGGCTCTACTAGCGCTCCAGCTGGACTATAGCCGTCTACGATTATCGGAGCTTTCCAACGTCTAGCGATCTCTAAGCATCTTTGAGATACCCAAGCGACGCCGGGACGGGACTCGATAACTTCTATTCGGCCTTGCTCGTCGCCGACCACTATCGAAGCGCTCGAGCGATCTAAAGCGACATCTAGACCGAAAGAGAGCCGGCCCATAGGCGCGACCTTTGCCGAGCAACATCCGAACCAAACTTTTTCCGGGATTAGTCGATCGTCTTGAGTCGTCCAAGTGTTTAAATAACTAAGCCGGAAGTCTGTAAGCGACATAGTTTTTAGCGCGTGATCTATCGCCGACTTGTCAATAGTAAAATTTAAAGCGGGCATACAACGAGCCCATACTGTCGGGTCGTAAGGATCGTCGTCGGGGTCTGCCGAGTATTCAAAGTAGGCGATCCCGCCGACTAAATTATTTTTTACCGCTTCGCGTCCCGTGTTTACTTTGTTACGAAAATAAACGGACTCGGCCGTCCCGGCTGTAGAAACTATTACTATTTGTCCGTCGCGTTTAGTTGCCATAGCCGGGAGTAAAGCCGCTTCGCGAATTCCCTCGTAATCAAAGCGAGCTTCGTCTAGTACCGCTAACGAAAGCGTTTTACCGTGTCCAGCGGACGGAGTAGACGGTAACACTTGAATTCTTGAGCCGTTTTTAAATATGATCGACTCGTTACCGTTCGCCGTGTAGATCCGTCTTACTGCCGGCGCGAGTGTGGAGTTTTGTAGCGCTGGTACTTGATCGTCCATAAGTTTACGACGCGCGTCGAAGCCGGTTTGAGCTGTATACGCTATAGTTTGCGGAGATCCCCAAGCTATAGCGCGATGCACTTCCCAAGCGAGAAGAAGCGAAGTTTTCCCGGATTGACGCGGGACGGTAATAACGATCTCTCGATACGCCGGCGTTTTATCGTCGTCTAAAAGTTCTAAACCTACGTCGGCTATTTGTCTTTGCCACGCCATAAGCGGAGTGCCGAGACGTCCAGCGATCGCCGCTAATTCTGCTCCGCGAGTTTTACGATGCGGATTACGTCGCGTCGCGAAGCGGGGAATCGCTCCATATTGAAGCGATGACGGCGTTAAAATCTTCGACATCTTTAGCGCCGACCGATCGTAATACTTCTTCGGATTCGCGATACTGTCGCCATAGATTCGCGTTTTCCGGGTTTGCGTCTACTGCTTCGGCAAGAAGTCGACATATCTCGATACGCGCGGAATCTATTTTTTCTAGCCGGCCCATATTCCATAAAGTATCTATAAGAATTTGTATCGCGACACGATTCGAGCCGTAAATAGGATTCGTAACTTTTACCGGATTCTTCTTTATTTGTGCGGATTCTTTCGGATTCTTTCGGATAACTTTTTTTTTCTTTGGATATTTTGAAGTCATCGGAGAGCCAAATTTTTCGAGTGGAGAGAGATCGGTA